>Ga0302326_10010881_pt1 | contig 19647 bp, 9 predicted proteins | sample Palsa_T0_3_FD_202264 | JGI IMG/M metagenome (GOLD analysis project Ga0302326, IMG submission 202264) | Peat permafrost microbial communities from Stordalen Mire near Abisko, Sweden - Palsa_T0_3 | ecosystem: Environmental > Terrestrial > Soil > Palsa > Peat permafrost | place: Sweden: Abisko...
TGATGATGGCGGTTCAAAGAAGGCCGACGGATTTTTTCGGCGGCTTTGGGATAGATGACAATGGCCAAGCGGCGAGGAAGTCAGCGATTCCATTATGATGTCTGGCCCGTCATTGCAGACGCCTTCCTCACGTTGTTGGCGGTGGTTGTTGTATTGGCTTCGGGGAGGCAGCCAGTTGACACTGACGTGGACACTCTAAAGAGGGAAATTGTTGCGCAATCGCATGGAGAGTATGCAGGTTTATTGGCAGACGTCGAAATTGGGACAACGTGGGCCAGACTTGTCCTAACGGAGGAGAGTTTGTCCTTCCCGAAATGCGAATGGACTCTTCCAACTGAAAAGCAAAAGCAGATAGATAAGCTATTTCAATGGATTGGCCAGCGTCGCGGTCTTTTGCGGCAAATTCGAATCGAGGGTCACGCTGATCGAAAATGGTCTGGGGAGGGTTGCGGCGACGTAGGGCCATTCTTGGATAATCTACAGCTTTCACAAAATCGAGCTCGGGCAGTTTACAACGTGTTATTAGGATTCGCACCGGAGAACCGGATCGGACTCCAGGACCTTCTAAATAACACTGGTACCTCTCCATCCGCACCACTCCAGATGGACTACTTGAGGGACCTTGCAAAGCGCGGATGTTTGGAGGTAGCTGGTTATGGTGATCGGCATCCTCGCGACAAGCTAGACCCCGACTCACCGAAGAACCGGCGCGTCGAAATTGTTCTTGAGTTCCGAGAGCCGATGGGTTCCGACTCAACCGCCTTGGCAGACTCCGGAACGTGCGAGGCTTCTCAATGACGCCTGCGACCCCAGAAACGAATCTCGCACAGCAGGGAGATCGTCAGGAGCAAGTAGAGATCACCCGGAATAGAATTCGACAAATCTTTCGTTTTCTGAAAGATTTCAATGGACTCCGTAATCCCATAAAGCGTCAGATCTCTGAACAGCCGTGGGTGTTGTGGGTTCACGATTTGCCACAGCACGCTTCTATATGGCTTCGGGGGCGAGAGCCAGCCGAGGCCAAAAGTAGCGAGACTGAAGAGGATTCGGGCGAGCTCCTTCTGCGCGTACGGCGGCCAGATATTCCTAAGCCGCCTGGTGTTCCCGATGTATTGATCGGGTGGCTGCCCAATAACTGGAAAGATCCCGCTGTTCGCGCGGTCGATCCATTGCCAGAACGCGATGTTCGAGGCTCCGATGGTTCGCAGACCGAGAAGTTCGAAGCCGAACAGGTTCGCATCGATGCTTTTCGACCTTGGCGGACAGACCGGGACCTTTGGGCAGCCGAGGCTTTGCTGGCGCAGCGGTCTTTGCAGGTTTTCAACAGATTATATGAACTCCAGGGCCGGTTAGAGCGCGAGGGCGAGTCTGTGCAGCTCGTACTCGGCCAAGGAGTTCTCTCGTGGCGACTGAACGATGGTGATATCTATCACCCGATTGTTAGTCAGAAACTTCAGATTGCGTTCGACCCTTTTACTCCCGAGTTCAGGATCAGCGAAACCGCTCACCCGCCCGAATTGCTCCGGCCCCTGCTATCCGTGAGCCAAGATGTGGCGGCACAAACAATCCAACAAGCCGACGAGGAGATCGCCAAGCAGGACCTCGATTTGTTGGACATTGAAAAAGTTGAGGGTCCCTTAAGGCGAGTTGCGGCAGCTCTGCACTCGGAAGGTCGTTTCATCAAAAACGGTGCAGTGCAACCGAACGTTGACGCACCGCAAATTGTTTGCGACCCCGCAATTTACCTCTATCGAAGATCTCAGGGTTTCGCAATTGCAATCGATTACATCCTCGAAGACCTCCAAGGTCGGACGGAGTTCGCACCGGCTCTGGTTCGGGTTTCGGGCATCGATCCGCCGCTCGCGGAAACGGGCATCAATGCTCATTATTCGGCGTGGGAACAGCCCCCAGATGTCCTATTCACAAAGGAAGCTAATGACGAGCAATTTCAAATTGCTGATCGATTGGAGCGGCATAAGAACGTTCTCGTGCAAGGCCCGCCGGGCACTGGAAAAACGCACACGATTGCGAATCTCGTTGGGCACCTACTCGCGCACGGCAAACGTGTCCTGATTACGGCACTCACGTCAAAGGCACTCCGTGTCGTTCGTGACAAGGTCGTTGAGCCGTTACAAACACTTTGCGTGAGCGTTTTAGACAATGAAACTGAGAGTAGGAAACAACTTGAGGCTTCCGTCGACGCGATGGTGGCGCGGCTGACCGCAGATGATCCGGTAAAGCTGGATCAAGAAGGGGAACGACTTGAAGCCGAGCGACGCCGAGTAATAGCCGAAATATCGGCCAAACAACGAGCTCTTACTGAAGCTCGGCAGGACGAATATCGCGATTTGGTCGTGGGAGGATCTCCAACTACGCCTTCGGATGCCGCACGGTTCGTCGCCGAAAACAGCGGGCAGGACGCGTGGATTCCAGGACCTGTTGAGACGGGTTCTCCAACTCCGCTATCGGAGGCGGAGGTCCGTGATCTGTACGGTACGAACGGTCGCATCACTGCCGCGTTAGAGGTGGAACTGCGGCGCTGGCGACCCGAGGCAGGAGCGGCAGTGGGTGCGGACGAGTTCGCGGGAGAATGCGAAAGATGGCGGGTTTTACACCAGTCGGATACGGCCACAGGAGCCCAACTATGGAGTGAAATTCTTTACGAAACGACGGGTGATGAACTTGCTTTGATCCAGGAGAAAATTCGTAACTCGGTTGAGCTTTTGAGGAATGCTCCCGAATGGAAGCTTGACGCTCTAGCGGTCGGTTTGGCAGGGAGTTCGGAAGCGGTTGCTCCTTGGGAAGAGCTGGTACAAAGGCTCCAGCGTCTCTGCTTAGAATCGCAATCTTCTGCCGGTCTCTTCATGGATTACCGATGCAGTCTTGGTGCCGATCCTTCTCCCGATATTGCGGAAGCTTTAGCGAGAGAAATCTGTAGCTTTTTGGAGTTCGGTCGGAAGCTAAGTTCGTTTCGTGTAATGACGAAGCCCGTGTGGCGGAAGTTCATCGCAGCGTCACAGGTCAATGGTCAGGAACCGAGAACACTTGCTCACTTCCGCGCTCTGGAGACGTTTGCCAAGTTGCAATCGGCACGGCGTGCAATGGGCACGCGGTGGACAAACCAGATTACGCGCCGAGAGGGTCCTAGCTGGGAAGACTTTGGCGAGAGACCAGAACAAGGCGCTGCGCTATCAATCCCCACGGTAGTAGCCTTGCTGGAATGGCAATCCTCGGTCTTGCAGCCTCTTGTCAAAGCCCTTCAGACTGCAGGTTTTAACTGGGGCGAGTTCATCAACGCACAGGAAGTGCTTCCTGGCGATCACATGGAGTTGCGGCGGCTCGTGAATGCCGTGATCGGCCCACTTCCGACAATCGTTAGCGCCAGGATTAATCTGCTCGAACTCAAAGGACTGGACCGCAAATTCCAGCGATGGAACCGGGCGCTGTTCTCGCCAGACGCAGCTGTTCTTCCGGCATCTGCGGTTCTGGATTTGAGACTTGCGGTTAGCAACAAAGATTACCATGCCTATGACCTTGCTTATCGTCGGCTAGCGGATCTGCATCTCCTCGCTCCTATTTTCCTGGAGCGTCAAGAATTACTCGAACGGGTCCGGGCTGCAGCGCCCGCATGGGCAGCGGCGATTGAGAGCAGAACCGCACCTCATGGCGGGACTGAGTCGGCAGGATCAGTTGGCTCAGCCTGGAAGTGGCGGCAATTTGTACAAGAGCTTGAACGTCGCGCAAGGGTGTCAATGCGAGAGATTCAAGATAGCATCCATACCCTGGATTCGGAGCTGCGACGAGTCACGGGCCGCCTCATTGAGGTGCGGTCGTGGTCGGCGCAGTGCAAACGTGTGGGGCTAGGGGAACGCCAGGCTCTCCAAGGCTGGAAAGACATTAACCGTCGGATCGGACGTGGTACCGGTCAGCGAGTGCCTGGACTGAGGGCGGAGGCAAGGCGGACATTGGCGAAAGCACGAAACGCCGTACCTGTCTGGATCATGCCGCTTTCGCGTGTTGCTGAGACATTCGATCCACGGACGACAAGATTTGACGTAGTGATTGTCGATGAGGCGAGCCAATGTGATGTGATGGGTCTACTTCCGCTTTATCTCGCTGAACGCGCCGTGGTCGTGGGCGATCACGAGCAAGTGAGCCCGCTGGCAATCGGCCAAGAAATCACTGAGATAGAACACCTGATTGCCCAACATCTCGCTGGCATACCCAACAACAAACTGTATGACGGAAAGTTGTCTTTGTACGATCTAGCCCGGCAATCATTTGGCGGCCTAATTAGACTTCTGGAACATTTCCGCTGCGTCCCGGAAATCATTTCCTTCAGTAATGCCCTCAGTTATGGTGGTGACATTAAGCCACTTCGAGATGGGACGAGTACGCTTCTTACGCCTTCCGTAGTCGCATATTGCGCTTCGGGTGTTCGGAGTCCGGCCAAGACCAACATCGAGGAGGCGCGTACCATTGCAGCGCTAATTGCGGCTGCAATGGAAGAACCTGAATACACAGGGAAGACGTTCGGTGTGGTTTCGCTTCTCGGCGAGGAACAGGCTATTGAGATCGAAAGAGTCATACGACAGATATCGCCGCCGCACGAACTTGCAGCCCGAAAATTTCTCTGTGGGACGGCTGCTCAATTTCAGGGAGATGAAAGAGATGTAGTGTTCATTTCAACGGTTGACTCACCTGAGGACGGGCCTCTTCGAATGCGACAGGAGGACCTGTATCGGCAGAGGTTTAACGTAGCTGCCAGCAGACCGAAGGATCAGTTATGGGTCGTTCACTCGCTTGATCCCAGACGTGACCTTCAGGCAGGAGACCTGCGAAGAAGGCTGATCGAACATGCAGAAAATCCTGGAGTCTTACTCAGACAAGAGTTAGCGAAAGAGAAGCGTACCGAGTCTGAGTTCGAGAGACTTGTCTTAAAGAGGCTACTCGGTGCAGGCTTCCGCGTTCAACCTCAGTGGCCCGTTGGCCACTATCGGATCGACCTCGTGGTCGAAAGTAGCAATGGACGACTTGCCGTCGAATGTGATGGCGACCGCTTTCATTCCATTGAGACTGTGGCGGACGACATGGCTCGTCAAGCGGTCCTAGAGCGAGTCGGTTGGCGATTCGTACGAATCCGTGGGAGTCAGTTCTTCCGTGATCCAGACTCCGCGATGAAGCCTGTGTTTGAGACTCTGTCGGAACTCGGCATCCAACCCGAAGGTGATGCCGAGTTCTCGTGTCCTCCCACACCCAGCGATCTTGTGGATCGTGTCAAACGCCGGGCGTCCGAGATTTTGCGCGAGATGGAAAAGGGTTAACGACGAAGCCCATCCGCGCTGTCTTCGCGCTTTAGATAAAGGGACTGCATCCTTCAATTGCGATGTTTAGGAAGTGAGGCGCACTAAAGATGAAGGCTCTAGCCTCGACGATTCGCCTCTCAGCGAGTGACCTCAGCAATCACCTGGCTTGCCGACATCTGACTACGCTTGATTTGCAGGTAGTGCGTGGCGAGAAGCGGGCACCGGCCTGGGCGGCACCAGACCTTGCGGTCATTCGGGAACGCGGTGAGCGACATGAAACATCCTACCTTACATACTTGTCACAACAGAAAAAGCTCGCTGTAGTGAGTCTTGCTGAGATCAAGGGTGAAAAGGAGCTCTTAGATGAAACGCAAAGGCTGATGGAGCAGGGTGCGGAGATTATTGCGCAGGGTGCTCTAGCCGACGGTGACTGGTTTGGACGGCCAGATGTCTTGCGACGGGTAGCGAAGCGATGCCCTAGATGGGATTGGTCGTATGAAGTGGTGGACACGAAGCTGGCACGGGAAACCAAGGCGGCTACGATTTTGCAGCTGTCATTGTACTCGGAGCTTCTGGAAAAGACTCAGGGATGCGGGCCGGAATGGATGTGGGTGATTCCTCCTGGCGCAGATTTTGCGGGCGAAGCGTATCGCGTGACGGAATATGCAGCGTACTTCCGATTCGTAAAATACCGGCTGGCGCGGGAGTTACAGAACGAAGGCGGGAAGGAGACGTATCCAGAGCCAGTGGCGCACTGCGACGTATGTCAGTGGTTTCGCGAGTGCGATAGGCAGCGGCGCGAGGATGATCATTTGTCGTTAGTGGCAGGAATTCGGCGTCAGCAACGGAATCAGTTGGAAGAATGGAACACGGCGACGATGGCGAAGCTAGCGGTATTACCAGTACCGCTGAAGGAAAGGCCCAAACGCGGCTCCCGAGAAGGAATCGTGCGAGTCCGGGAGCAGGCACGCGTGCAGGTGACCGGACGCACGGAAAACAGGCGGGCGCATGAAGCACTGTTGCCCGTTGCCGAGGGAATGGGCTTCTGTAGACTGCCGGAGCCCTCGGCGGACGATTTCTTTCTGGATTTGGAAGGCGATCCGTTCGTCGCCGAATCGGGACTCCAGTATCTTTTCGGGTTCGCTTTCAGAAATGCGGACGGCGAGCTGAGTTACGAGAAGCGATGGGCATTGAACCGCGAGGAAGAGAAGAACGGGTTCGAATGGCTCGTGGACGAGATCACGCAGCGCCTGGGGGCGAATCCGCGAATGCACGTGTATCACTTTGGAGCATATGAGCCGGGAGCGCTAAAGCGATTAATGGGAATGTACGCGACGCGAGAAGACGAGATCGATCGGATGCTACGGGCGGGTAGGCTAGTGGATTTGCATCAAGCATTCAAGCAAAGCATGCGGGCAAGCGTGGAAGAGTACTCGCTGAAACAGGTGGAAGCATTTTACGGATTCGAGCGAAGGACACCGCTAGATGAATCACGAGTAGCCATGCGGTACGTAGAACACCGGCTGGAGTTGGGGTGGAGAGATGAGAAGTTACCGGACTCTGTTCGCGAGGTAATGGAGGGATATAACCGCGAGGATTGCCTTTCTGCCTCGGGCCTGCGGGATTGGCTTGAGCAGGAACGACGGAAATTGGTGCAGAGCGGAACGGCGGTGCCAAGACCTCCAGAAAAGAGTGGAGATCCTTCTGACAAGTTGCGGGACAAACTGGACAGAGCAGAGGCGCTCACGCAGCAGCTCTGCGACGGCATTCCAGTTGAACCAGAAACGCGGTCCAATGAACAGTCCGGTCAGTGGTTGCTGGCGCAACTTTTGAGCTGGCATCGTCGGGAGGACAAGAGGGCGTGGCAAGAAGGTTACCGGCTCGCCGAATTGGAGGATGAAGATTTACTTGATGAGCGAGTGGGCCTCACTAAGTTGCTCTTCGTGAAAAGAGTCGACGTTGGGAAACAAGTGCCAACAGATCGTTATTCGTTTGACCCACAAAGGACCAACGTGCGAGTTGGGAAGGAAGTGTATTTCGGAGACGAAAAAATCGGTGAAGTAGCCGCCATCGACCACGCTAACGGGGTCGTGGAGATCAAGAAGACGAAGAAAACCGCCGACGTTCATCCGCCCACTGTCTATATGTGGGACTCTCCACTACCGACGGACGGACAGGCTGGTTCCCTCTACCGGATAGGCCAGTGGGTCGGGGCAAATGGGGTCGATGCGTTGGGTCGCTACCGCGCCGGACGCGATTTGTTGCTGCGAAAGCCGCCGCTTCTGCTGGAAGGAGAGAAGCTGCAGCCCCTGGCTTCGGAGAAGCCCGAAAACACCGCGAGCCGAATTGTGCTTGCGCTGGGGGATTCGGTCTTTGCTATCCAAGGTCCCCCCGGATCGGGAAAGACGTATACGGGCGCAAGGATGATTTGCGAATTGGTGAAACGAGGAAAAAAGATTGGTGTAACGGCACTGAGCCACAAAGTGATTCGTAACCTGTTGCACGCGGTTGTTGAGGCGGCAAAGGAAAAAGGTGTGGTCGGAGTACGGTGCATGCACCGCGAGACAAGTGGCGAGGAAAGCGACGGAGTTGCGGTGGCGAAGAAGAACAATGACGAAGCGCTAGAGGCACTGCGCTCCGGCGAAGCCAATGTTCTCGGCGGAACGTCGTGGCTGTGGTCGCCGGAGCCATCTTTCGAAGCGGTAGACGTTCTATTCATAGACGAGGCAGGCCAGATGTCCTTAGCCGATGTTCTTGCGGTGTCGCAATCGGCCAAGAAACTGGTCTTACTGGGCGATCCACAACAACTGGAGCGGCCTTTGAAGGGAAGCCACCCGGTCGGAGCCGAGAAATCAGCCCTGGAGCATTTGCTGAATGGACGGAAGACCATTTCGGAGGATATGGGGTTTCTACTGCCTGAAAGTTGGAGACTGCACCCAGAGGTTTGCAAGTTTACTTCAGCCGTTTTTTATGAGGATAAGCTGAGCTCGCATGCGATTGCGCGGAGCAGAGTGTTGGAGGGGCACGCATGGCTGAGTGGTGCGGGATTGTGGTTTGTTCCCGCCAAGCATGACGGGAATCGGAACTCGTGCGCAGAGGAAGTGGAGATCGTGGTGCGGATTGTTGAAGGATTGCTGAAACCAGAAGTGAAATGGTTTTACAGCGCGGGTAACAGCCGTCACCTGAACGAAGACGACATCTTGATCGTGGCACCATATAACGCGCAGGTGGCGGATTTGTCGCTGCGGCTCCCGAAGATGCGGATCGGGACCGTGGACAAATTTCAAGGGCAGGAAGCACCTGTTGTGATCTATTCGCTGACGACATCGTCACCGGAGGATGCACCGCGAGGAATGGAGTTTCTTTACAGTATGAACCGCTTGAATGTCGCAACTTCACGCGCAATGTCGAACGTGATTGTCGTCGGGAATCCACGGCTTTTTGAACCCGAATGCCGCAGTCCTCGCCAGATGCAACTCGCGAATGCATTTTGTCGATTTGCTGAAATGGCGCGCGGCGTTGAATAGCCGATCTTTCGCAAGCTCGTTGCACCTAGATGCTTTGCAAAAGTGGAGATGTTAACGGATATGGAAGACCCCGTCGTGACGGCTGCTCAACTCGCGTTCTCTGTCAGGCTGAAGAATTCGTCGGATGTCTCCGAGAACACGAAGAATGCCCAGGCCATAGCAAAGGCGTGGCGTGGCGCTGTGCATACGCTTGACCCTGATCGGTTTCAGATTGAAGCGCTGGTGACTCCGGAGCTGGACCAGAAAATTGATATCGTGGATTCGGAAACTGGTTGTGCATACGAATTCAAAGTATCTGGGAAAAACGCGTGGGCTGAGTTCTACAAAGACATCGTGAAGGTCATTATCTGGAACGAAAAGCGCAAGAAGAAGCTATCCTGCCTGGTTTTTATCACAGAAGAAAAACATGGTCGGCCGTTTCTCGATGCGCCGATGCCACGCGCCTACATCCATTATCTGGCGCAACAAGGTCTTAAAGTGAGTGTGGAATATGTCCGGCACGGCAGGGTCTAGTAATCCCTGCTAGAGCTGGACTCCTTCCGTAAACATATCGCGTATCATCTTCTCGAACGGCAAAGCGAAGAGTCGAGTTGGGAGGACGCTCATGCAGCGGTACCGGTTTGCGCCCTTATTGACTGAGAAGGACGATGCCGAATCTAGCGAGGGTGGCATTGATCCGCTCGGCACAGAGCCACTGGCCGACGCGCTTGCGGTCAGACTTGTGCCCGGAGTTCGTGAGCGGCAACGGCATCCCCGCTTCCTCACCGCAATGGCGGTGTCTCTGGAGGTTTGCAGGGATTTCGACGAAGAGACAGTCGCGACCGATGGGATCAGTGCACCGTGGATCATTTTCGAATGGTATCTCGTAGAGGGCTTGGTAAGGTCAACGGGCGCCAAGGAAAGACTTGGGGTGCCGGGTAGTCTGAAAGCGGCGCGGGCCATAGATGATGGCGTGCCGCTTTCAGCGAGACGTTACCTCAAGACGCCGACCGTTTTTGGTTTTCACGGTGTATATCGCCAACTTGCCCGCACGCTTGGCATTGAAGACAGCGGGCGTCTCGGTGAGACGGGTTTTGAGCTACTGAGTGTCTGGGCGGCTGAACAAGGACTTGAGGGCTTCGCAGGATCTGGGGCTGGTCCGGGTCAGGCGGTGCGCACTCAACTGAAGGATGCTGTACGTGCTGGCTTGGAGCTTGGTTCTACGGCGCGCGGCGGCGGCTGGTCCGGCTGGGAGTTTTTTCGGAAGCACCTTTCGCCCTACGGCGCGGAATCTCGGGAATCCCGCTTTATCGCGACTGCACTACTAAATGATCCGAAGGGCTTCCGGCGCGATGTGATCCAATCCCTGGTTGCCGCGAAAGGACTCCGGGTGTGGGAAGCAACGGGTTCGGAACGAGAATTCCACCACGCCTTGCGCGTGACAGCCCGTGAAGAACTTCGCGACTTGCTTAACGCAATCGACGGTTTCGAATCGTTTTCGCGCCTTTGCCAGGACGCCTTTCAAGACTGTCTATGCGAGATGACTCGTCAGGGTGGAAAAAAAACGCCGCTGACTTCACTTGCTGCGTTACGGTCAGTGCGGCTTGCAAGCAAGCGGGTTCCCGAATCGTTTGGCGACGTTATGATGCGATTGGAGCCGGTCGGAGAGACTGTGCGGTTCAGCGAGACTTTCGCTGGCCTCGCTGAACGGGGCAGCCCCACGGAGTGGGTCGAGCGCTTAATCGAACACCACCGGAAGACACAACGACGTAAGCCGCCGAACGGGAAGAATCCGTGGTTTGAACGGTTTGACGACGGCAGCCTAATCATCCGTCCGGATTACCGCACGGATGAGCCGGGGACGCACGATGATCGTTACGTTCATCTTTATCGAACACCGTCACTTTGGCAGTTCGCTCGCGATATTCACCTTGTGAAAGCATGAGTAGGCAGAAAGAACAAACACCGGGCTATGGCAAGATTCTCGACGCGTGGATTCCGCCGGACGAGGCGGGCGATCCCATCGGGTGCATTGCTACGAGCTTTACATTCTCACCCGTCTTGTTTGAGGAGGAATGCCTGGGCCGTTTCCTCCAACTTGAAACTAACGCGACAGAAGACGGGCCTGCCTACCTTGTCGAGCGCGAGGAGAAGCTCTCACAACTCGAATGCGCCACCGCACTGGTGGACCAGCATCATGCGTGCGGTGTCCGCAGTCTGCGCTGGGATTTGCTGCCCGCCCGATTGCCGCACGGCATCCTTCACGCCAAGGTATCCCTGTTGCTGTGGAGTCGTTGCGCGCGAGTCATTGTCGCGTCGGCGAATCTGACCGAAGATGGGTACCGTAGAAATCATGAAGTGTTTGGCGTGCTTGACTACTTTGAGCATAGCGAAGCATCCCTAGAGCCACTCGATGAAATTATTGGGCTACTTCTTGATGCCGTCCGTTATGTCGATCCTGCAGCACGTTTCGTCAGTGCGCCCATTCGTCGCTGGAATGCTTTTCTTGGGCGTGTCTCAAGAGCCACGCGCAATTGGGGCGCAGCGGACTCACCGCCCACGATTGCCAAGCCGCGTTCCTTCGCCGTAATCACTGGCCCCGGACGACCGAGTGTCCTTGACACGCTGAGAGAACAATGGCCGGACAACAGTCCACCTAGCGAGGCGTTCGTGGTCAGTCCGTTCTTTGATCCTCCAGAGGTGCCGAACGCACCTGCGCGCAAATTGTGGGCACTGCTCAAACAACGCGGCAGGGCCACGGTCGAGTTTGACGTGACGGCAGAAGATGTGCCGGGAGACAAGGCTGTTCTGGTTCATGCGCCTGAATCGCTCGTTGATGCTCAGCCCGCCAACCGATACGAGACTGAAACATTCGTGAAGCGGATCAAGTTAACGGAAGGCCGTCCGCTGCATGCCAAGAGTCTGTGGTTGCAAAGCGACCGCGTGATACTGCTGATGATGGGGTCGAGTAATTTTACGTCTGCGGGGCTGGGCATCGGCGTGACTCAGAACCTCGAGGCTAACCTCGCTTACGCTGTAAGCCAGCAGTCCAAGAAAGTCGCCAAGACGTTGTCTGAAGCATGGCTCCCTGTCGAAGACATGCCTGAAGAGGTCGAACTACGCTGGCTGCCCTGCCTCGACGATGGAGAGGACTCGGCCACTAGTGGAATCGTCTTACTTCCGCTCTTTTTTGGCCAGGCAAGCTTCGGTTGTGACGAGCGGCAGGGCGGGTTTGTGGAATTAACATTTAACGGCACGCCGCCAAAAGGTTGGGCAGTCTATCTTGAAGATGAAAGCGAACCATTCCTAAACGAAGGATCATGGCGGGGGCAGGACTGCCCCGTACTGCTACGACTGGCATGGGAAAGCGACCGAGCGCCATCGGGATTTCGTGTGAATTGGCGGGCTTCTGGCGGCTGTGCTTGGTGGCCCGTAAACGTCTTGACCTCAGCGGCTCTACCACCTCCAGCTGAGTTGAAAGACTTGTCGTTGGAAATGCTAATTGAAATCCTAACGTCAGCGAAACCGCTTCACCAAACGCTCGAACGCTGGCTGCGTCGTAGGAAGAAAGACAAAACCAACGAAGAAGGCATATCGCTTGACCCGCACAAGCGCGTGGACACTTCGTCGTTCCTCCTGCAAAGGACGCGGCGAGTGTCCGATGCATTGACCGGATTACGCCAACGACTTGAGCGACCTGTAGTGTCCGAGCAGGCCTTGGAATGGCGTATACGCGGGCCGGTGGGTGTCATGGTGTTGGCACAAGCGGTAGGTAAGGAAGCGCGGTCGGAACAAGAGCGATGTTTTCTGCTTACGGAACTCTGTTTGGAGTTGGCTCGGGTGCGACCGCTCGCATCTCCCGGCAGTCTTAGTTCAGCCCATGTACGCAAGTCACTCCGTCAAGCAGCGGTGGAAATTCGCGCTACGATCTCGCTAGATGCTTTGGCTGACTTGCCTGCTCTCGCCTCCTATACGAAAGCGGCCTTTGAGGAGATCGGGCGATGAATGAGTGGCATCCATTCCTGCCTGACATACATTTGTTCGTTGAAGGACGCATCGAAGAGCAAGATACCAAGCGGCAAGAAGTCACTGCACGCGAAATACTGCGGCGATTGACGAAACAACCGGGCTTGGTTCTTGCCGACGAAGTAGGAATGGGTAAAACGTTCGTCGCGCTCGCGGTTGCGGCCTCCGTTGCTCTATCAGACTCGCAGCGGCGTCCGGTTGTAGTGATGGTGCCGCCAAGCCTCAAAGAGAAGTGGCCACAGGACTTCGCGGTGTTTAGTGACCGTTGCCTTCCGTCCAGTATCGCGAGAGAGATCCGTGGAGTGTCAGCGGACTCATCTGTAGATTTCCTCAAGTTTCTCGATGACAAGAAAGATAGCCGCAAGTCAATTGTCTTTCTGACGCACGGTGCCATGCATCGCGACCTGCGCGATGGTTGGGTGAAGCTGGCGATGATTCAACGCGCGCTGCATGGTCGGCATCACACGCGGAAGCTCCGCAGGGCCTTATCCCGTTGCGCCGGTCAGTTGCTTCGGCTTGGCTGGGTGACCCGATCTGAAGAGATTTGGGGACGGCTGCTGGACGCACCATCGGATTCTTGGCTCAGAATTCTCAAGCGATACGACATTACCCCCGAGGGGGACGGCAGTCCAATAATGGACGATGACCCCATCCCTCGTACGGTGGTTGACGTTCTGCATGATTTTGACGCGACGCAAATTTATGAAGCACTACAGGAGATTCCGCAGCGTCTGTCGGCCAACTACGACGACCGAGTCAAAGAAGCTCGCGGAGTGCTTACCAGCCTGTGGAAGGAAGTGTGGTCGCAATGCTTAACGCGCCTTGACTTCAAGCTTCCACTGCTCGTATTGGACGAGGCGCATCATCTGAAAAACCCCGAGACTCGATTGTCGGGTTTATTTCAAAATCCCGATGCGAAAGGCGACGCTGAGGAAATAGCACGAGGTGCACTCGGAAATATTTTTGAGCGGATGTTATTCCTTACCGCTACGCCATTCCAACTCGGCCATCACGAATTGTGCTCGGTACTGGAACGGTTTGACGGCATCGCCTGGAATGCACCGGACGCTCCAGCCGTCCGCCGGGATGCGTTTCACCAGCAAATCCACGACCTTCGCCAGCGGTTGGATGCAGCTCAAACGTCGGCGCTGAATCTGGATGTGACATGGGGATTGTTACGAATAGACGACCTGACTGCTAACGGGCAACGGTTTATCGTCAACGAGATCGAGGCTTGGTGGGATGCGATCCAATCCGTCGAAGGTCGAACGCCGTCCGCTGAACGCGTGCTATCCAGCTACCTGCGCACGTTCGAAAAAATGCGCGCCGCTGAGTGTGCCTTGCAACCGTGGGTTATCCGGCATTTGAAGGAGCGCATCTGCAATGGACAGCCGCGTCGGGAACAGTTGCCGGGTAGGGCAATTCAAAGTGACACGGCCAATGGCGAGGAAACTGGAATTGAAGTCTCGGGCCACGCGCTGTTGCCGTTTCTGCTCGCCGCACGAGCGACTGCTTGCGCCCCTGATTCGCGCCCGGTTTTCGCAGAAGGACTAGCGTCCAGTTACGAAGCATTTCTCCACACACGCAAGGCGAAAGAGAGAAATACCGATGTAGATGACGATGAAGAGGCGACTGGTGAGGCCGGGGACAGGGTTGGTGAGTGGTATCTCGACAAATTAGAAACACTGTTGCCGTTGAAAGATCACCGAGACTCAGCGGCACATCCAAAAATAGAAGCTACCGCAATGCGTGCTTTGGACGCTTGGCAAAAGGGTGAGAAGGTTGTCGTGTTCTGCCACTACGTTGCCACTGGCCGCGTTCTTCGCCAAGTCATCTCCGGTTTTATGAGGGACGAAATTGCTCGGCGCGGAGCGCAGAAGCTAGGTTGTGCGCCAAATAAAGCTGCGGCAGAATTGGAACGGATCGGCAAGCGGTTCTTTGACGCCGATTCCCCGATCCGCCGTGCTTGTGACGAAGAGGTGACCGCACTCCTGAGCCGCTACCCGAAACTCATACCACACGAAAAATTGCTTTTGGAGATGACACGGCGCTATCTGCGCACACCTTCGTTTTTGGCTCGTTTCTTCCCGCTCGCCGCCGACCGGCTCGACCGAGCGGCAGTAAAAGAGGCGTTGGCGTCTGGGGATGGGTCGGGTTTGAAACTCAGCGAAGTGCTGCACCGTTTTTTTGACTTCCTCGAAAACCGCTGTGTGGAGAGTGAGCGGTTGGATTACCTCGAAGCCATACGCAACGTACAGACCGGGACGATCAGTGGCCTTGAGGTGCAGAAAACGTTCAGCGAGGACGAAGACCAAGGAGCCGCGCGGGAGCAATTGTTGCCAAACGTGCGTTTGGTTAACGGCGAAGTGAAATCGGAGACGCGCCAGCGCCTGATGTTGACTTTCAACAGCCCGTTTTTTCCTGAGGTCCTTGTTGCTAGCAGCGTTATGGCCGAAGGCGTGGATTTGCATCGGTTCTGCCGCTATGTCATCCACCATGACCTGTGCTGGAATCCCAGCACGCTGGAGCAGCGAACTGGCCGTGTGGATCGAATTGGTTCGAAGGCGGAACGCTGCGGCCAACCCATCCGAGTTTATTTGCCGTACCTCGCAGAAACACAGGATGAGAAGCAGTACCGGGTCGTGATGGACCGCGAACGTTGGTTCAGCGTCGTAATGGGGGAGAAGTTTAAGGTGGACGCGCGTAGCACTGAGAAGCTGGCTTCGCGGATTCCCTTGCCAGAGTCGGTTGCGGGGAAACTGGCATTTCGGCTAGCGACAGAGGCAACGACGGTCTAAAAACAGGCTCCCTGACGGTGCCCACCTTGACTCAATAAGATGAATAGGATCGTCAAGCGCTGACGCTTCCAAGAAGCCTCGGGATGATAGATGGGTTTTCCGTATGCGATGCGCGGAAGTAACCCGGGATCAGAACGGAACGTCTTTACTTGGCGGAATCATCTCAATAAGTTGCTCGTTTAATTTCGGAGTTTCCAGAAATTCTTTTACCGAGCCAGGTTTAACCATCACTTGTTCCTTCTGCGCTGAATCGAGTTCCAACAGACCGACAATCTCGTCTGCTTTTTCCGCACAATCCTTTGGATCACAACGCTGGATTACAAGAAGACGCCGCTCCGAATCAGTGCGCAGGCTCTGCGTTAGCATCTTGTTTATGTGGGCGTCGCCGAAACCGTAGCCAAGAGCCACGATGACCTTCGTAAGGAGCGAAAGAGCCCGGAACTCATACGCAAAGAAGAGATACGGATCGGCGGCTTCAAGCTTGAACTCACGCCCGAAAATAACTTCCATTTTTTCGGCGTTTACGTTCTCGATTTGCTCTACGCAAAAGAGCTCTTTAGTGTCGGGGCTTCGTTTCCAATTGATAGAGCCGTGCAGTTTGTATAGGACGAGGTGCGGGGCAACATTGTTGCTGATCTCCATGTCCACAAACCGCTCCCAGTCCCAGAAATGATTGGGACCATAGCCCGCGAATCCTGTTTCCACGCGAAACTCTGAGCTATTCAGACGCTCGACACAGAGGTCATAATTCAAAGAGAAAACGTGGAGAGGGTAATTGAGATCGCGCTGGAGTGTTATTAAGCCTCTGTAATAATCAGCCTTAGCGGTATCTTCCGGGCACATCCACTGTTTCAAATCAGCGAGAATGCGCTGCCGAAACTTACGCACTTCGCAAAAGTTTGCGCCTGCCAGAGCGACGAACCGGGAACTCCATGCCGCAATGAACGGATATAGGGGATGTTCTTCGTTTCTCTCCAGCTCGTACAAAGTATTTACAAGGGTTTCGATATTGAACGGCACTGCATTACCGAAACGTCCCTTGAGTCCGGCTGAGAAATGGATAGCGCTCTTAATGTGGTTGTAGAGGCCTTCCTCCGTTCCTCCCATCTGGAGCGATTGCTCCACCCGATTAATCATCGCTCCCGAGACGGGAATGTCCGCTTCGGCGCTCGCCCCCGCGCCCAACAGAAAGATGATGTCTTTAGAGCGGCTCGTCATATTTGCTCACAGGAACCAGGGTCGAATGTCTTGCACGGCTGGCATCGGCAGTCCTCGCTCATGGAAATCATGAACAAGTTCAGCTACCAAATGACAATAGAAAACGGATACGGGAGCGCTCTTTGCGTTAAATCCCCGCCAATTTGCTCCCGAAAGATTCACCAGATCCTGCAACAACTCTCGCTGCTCGGCTGGCTCGGCCGGATCGTTATTCACACGAAGAAATTGAAGATGTGTGGGGCCGGGAAAAGCTTTTGTTACATTGGGTTTATCGGGGTAGATGCCTTCAAACCAGACAAGGTGCTCGCTGGGACTTAGGCGGACCCTGGTCGCCTCGAAGGGCACGAGACTGTTGACCGCACGGTTGATGCCGAAAAACCGGCTCTTATGATTTACCTTGATGACGGAGAACCTGCATTTCGCGCGGTCTGTGGCGGCCGCGACATCGTGGGTGGTTTGCTGGATGGCTTTGATCTCCTCGTGTTTCAGCTTGAACGAAGTATGGATGACAACGCGATTGAATGTGCTTGCGTTTTCTTCCAGGACCTCTCTCAAATTGGCGCGAAGGGCGTTGATATAGGTGGTGTGATCCTGTGAATCCCCCAGCACTTGAATTTGCTGAAACAGGCCACTGCTGTCGGTGAGCACCGAGAAGGCAAAATACTTTTCGACATGGATCTTGTCGTTGACGACTCGACACTTGTGGGACTGGCTGATTCCGATGATTAAGGAATGTTCTGCCGTGGGACGGACTTTCCAGGGTTTTCCACCGGCCTTGCAGAATATCTGCAGTGCTAGGTTACCAATCGCCCATTTCAATGTTTCTTCGTCCTCCAGAATTCGCAGCGTACAGACCTGGGTAGGCATGCCCGCGTGCGAAAAATGTGCTTTTTGGGCAAGATAGCCATTGTCCTCGTCGTTCGGCAAGACAATGATGGGCAGTACTTGAGGCGAGTCCTTGCGGACAATTTCCGCCCGCTTCAACGCCGATTCCATCGACTTGTCACTGAGGTCGGGAAGAATCACCGGGTCCGCATCAATCTCCAAAGAGGTTTTAAACAAATCCTTAAATCCTGGAAAATTAAACTGACCGCGCTGCTTCAATCCCTTCAGCGAAAGGGCGAGGCGTCGGGCCGCCAGCCTGTCCTGTTCGCGGAATACGAAAAGCAACCTGGGGGACTGCACGAGCGGTTGGAGAGGTCCAAAATCGCGCAGACCCGTAAACTGACTTTTGGATTCTTTGTCCCCCGCGAATACATACACTTTCGGTCGAAGCCGCTCGGCCGGCAGCGCCACAAATTCCTTGGAAGTCGGCAGCGGAGTGGAGGTACCGGGCAGGGTCATTGACTCGAAGACGGGCCATCTTTTCTCAAGGAATCGTCGAATTTTCGAGGATCGATCAACGTAGTAATCGACATTTCGCCTGAAGTTTTTGTCGAGGCTCAGGCTGAGTTGCTGGATTCTCCGGCTGAATGGGACATTCTTGCCGAGTCTGAAGTGGAAATCGACGAGGAAGCCCGTCTGGCGAGTCGCTTTGAGAGAGTAGGGTTGAACGACAAGCTCCTCCTCCCCTTCCGGATGCGTCTGCATGCCGAAGGAGACTTCTTCGATGAAGCTATTTTCCGGGAAACAATACTCGGTGATATTCAGTTCGGATTCCACGGAGCGCCTGAGGCATCCGAAAATGATCCTTCGCGTTATGTCAGCGTTCCACTCAGGTTGGAAATCAAACGGTTCAAAACCGTCCGCTCTTTCGGGAAGAACCCAATAGGATGACCAGTCTTTTTCGTTTGCCGAGGCTGCCGGAAGTTTGTGAGCGGTCGTCTGCGGAGTCGGGCGCTCTTCCTGCGGCGACATGCATTTACGACGGTAAATACTGATGTGCGCGCCACTCAGGTCAACGGGCAGAAAGTTGAGGTGGATGCGGTAATCATTATTTCCTGCGGTAGATGCTGTCTCCGAATTAGCCATTGGCTTTTACTTTAGGAAAATCCCTCAAGCCGCCAAAAACTTCCCGATTCGGCCACGCGTCTTTGCAACTTTCCTGAGCTCGCATTCCCAAATCACCAGCGGTCTCCATCCCTGTGCAACGAGAGCTGCCAAATTCCTTTTGTCACGGGCCCGATTACGCTTCAGCTTCGGCCACCAATAATCGGCATTCGACTTTGGCCTGTGCGCAGCCTTGCAGTTGTGCGCGTGCCAGAAACATCCGTTAACAAATATCACCTTCCGTCGCTTGACAAACACAAGGTCCGGCTTCCCTGGAAGGTTTTCCCTGTGCAACCTGAATCGGTATCCCATCCTGTGAACCATGCCGCGCACCGCCAGTTCGGGACGCGTTCCTTTGCTGCGGATGCGGCGCATGTTTTCACTGCGATCCACGGCTCACAATTCCGCGATGATCGCCTGCTCATAAACTTTTGCGGGCGGCAAGTTATTGGGAGCAGTGAAGGCGAGCGCGACCTGGTCGATGGTCGTGGTCGATTGCCCTCCGAGTTCGAGTGCGCGGATTTGGCCTTGAGGCACCGCCGGGCCAACGTCGTACCACATTAACGTCACCGAGCCCGCCTGTTGATGTATTTCCGTCAAGTTGCCGCCGAGCCGTTCCGCAATCTTGTTGTAAACAGGTGTGGGGCAGATGAAGAAAAGCCCTTTTTGGCAAAGCGGCTCGCGTCTCAGCACATGGCCTTTGTAAATGATTTGCGGAAGTATTCTCTTGTTGACGTTTTCCCAATTCAGGCCCGCTGTGCTTTTTCCTGAAAATGAACCGCTTTCCAAATAAGCTAACCGCTC
>Ga0302326_10010882_pt1 | contig 19644 bp, 15 predicted proteins | sample Palsa_T0_3_FD_202264 | JGI IMG/M metagenome (GOLD analysis project Ga0302326, IMG submission 202264) | Peat permafrost microbial communities from Stordalen Mire near Abisko, Sweden - Palsa_T0_3 | ecosystem: Environmental > Terrestrial > Soil > Palsa > Peat permafrost | place: Sweden: Abisko...
TGCGCGAGATGCTGGAGACGGTCACGCCGCAATCGCTGGTTTTGTTAGACGAACTCGGCCGCGCGACCGACCCGGAGGAAGGCGGCGCTTTAGGCGTGGCGATTCTCGACTCGTTCCGCGCGCACGGCGCATTTACGTTCGCGTCCACTCATTTGCTGGCGCTGAAGATTTATGGAGCAACTACTGAAGGCGTTGTGAATGCGTCGATGGGGTTCAACGAACAAACGTTCCAGCCTACGTATGTTTTGCAGCTGGGCGCACCGGGGAAGTCAGCCGGCCTGGAGATTGCAAGCCGCTTGGGCCTATCGGAAGACTTGATTGCACGGGCACGCCAGCGGATGTCCACCAGCGAGCGCGACATAGCGGTGTTTCTCAACGAACTGCACCAGCGGTTACGCCGGACCGCTATCGAAGAGCAGGATTTAAGGGAACAGCGTCAGGCGCTGGAGGCGCGTGAGCAAACGCTGGCCAAGGAATTCGAGCAGCGCGAAGCGGCCAAGTTCAAAGAGCTCGATGAACGGTTGCGGTCGGCGCTGGCTGCGTTTGAATCGCAAAGCCAGGAGTTGATCCAGAAGATGCTGGCCGGAGCGGGACAGCGCAAGGCCGCGGAGCAAGCCGAGCGGCGCGTCGCAAAAACCAAGCGGGAATTCGAGGAGCAGGCGCGCGTCGCAGTGTTTGGCGAAGCGCCCGCTCCGGAGCAGCGCTTCATTGCAATCGAAGAGGGTGATCGAGTCCGGCTGAAGGGCGTGCGCGAACCGGCGCGGGTGCGGCGCAAACTCCCGGGCGGATTGCTTGAAGTAGAGGCAGGGTTGATGAGGATGAAAATCACCACCGACGATGTGGAGGAGGTTTTGCCAGCGGCGCAAGAAGGCGCGCGACTGCCCAAGAATGTTTCCTATGAGGCCGGGCCGCGCTGGGATGTGTCATATCGCGAGATCAACGTGATCGGCAAACGCGCCGAAGAAGCTCGCGAGGAAGTCGACAAGTTCCTGGATAGCGCGTCGATGGCGTCGGTGGATCGTGTTCGCATCGTGCACGGACACGGAATGGGCATCCTGCGCAGGGTAATCGGCGAATTGCTGGCCATAAACCCGCATGTGGAGAAGTATTATCCAGCTACGCCTGCCGAAGGCGGAACGGGTGCGACGGTAGTGGAGCTAAAATAGGACAATGCCGCTCGTTAGTCCCTTGACTATTGAAGATTCTGAGCGGCTTCCAGCCGAGCTTTCGCATCAGTTACTCCGTGATGAGTTAATTGCAATGCTTTTGCCCTATGTCACCAAGCACGAGCTTGGCCGGGTCATCTGCGGCAAGACTACGATTTTGGAGGGAATGCGAAGGAAGCGTGGATTCTCGACGCGGAGACGCGAACGGCCTTCCTGTTTTCCGAGGAGGGCGATGTGATACTTGGCGAAAACGAACCGTTCGAATCCACTTTGATCCCCGGCTTCTCCATCCGCATCGGCGACCTGTTCGACCAGTTATGACTCTCACGCAGCAACAGGAGTTTGACGCGCTGGTCGAACATGCCAAGCTCGCCGGCCAAGCCCACGATTGGCAGGGCGCGCGTCAAGCCTGGGTAAAAGCATTGGAGCTGGTTCCACCGGACTCCGAAGAATACCGCCTCACAAAAACCCGCATCGAAAACATCGACCTACAGCTCTCCGACAAAAACGCCTGGAAGAAGTGGCTTGCGAAACTGGGGCCCATCGGCACGTTCATTTTGGTGACCCTGTCGAAATTCAAGCTGTTGCTCCTGGGGCTGACCAAGCTCAGCACGTTCGCCAGCATGCTGGCGTTCTTCGCCGTCTATTGGTCGATCTTCGGCTGGCGATTCGCGCTGGGTTTCGTGATGTGCATTTACATCCATGAGATGGGCCACGTGATGGCGCTGCGCAGGTACAACATCGCGGCCAGCGCTCCCATGTTCATCCCATTCTTCGGAGCATTCGTGCGAATGCATCAGTACCCGGGCAATGTAGGCGAAGACGCGCGCGTGGGCCTGGCGGGACCAATTTGGGGACTCGGCACGGCTGCGGCCGCATGGCTGGCGGCTATTAGCACCGGCCTTCCCATCTGGTACGCGATCGCTCATACCGCCGCATGGCTCAACCTGTTCAATCTGCTTCCCATCTGGCAATTGGATGGTGGACGCGGTTTTCGTGCGCTCACGCGCACGCAGCGCGGCATCGCGGGGGTAATCGCGATCGGCATGTGGGCCTTCACCCACCAGACGATTCTTCTCCTAATCGCGCTGGGCGCTGGTTATCGCCTGTTTAGCCGCGATTATCCGGCCGAAGATGACAACATGGTCCTGGTGCAATACGCGGGACTCATCGTTTTGCTTTCGATGTTAATGATGATGACGGATCGATCGCTCAGAGGTTCGTTCTAAGACTCAAGTTCGTGCCCAAAAGGGCCGATAAGACCACTTGGTGTGCTCGCGAGCAGTTCTGATCGGCTCCCTCCTTTGGTTGGTCCCCACGGCCTGGGCTATCACGGTGCAAGACACGCGCACCGCTTTGTCCGTGAGCGATCAAACCTGCGTCGCGCCGAAAGCCGTCTCAGTGTTTCAGCCGATTGACCGGCAGGCCTTTGTATGGTTCGTCGCGTTGCAGGTGCGGGCAGGCGATCGGCTGCGGGTGGAGTGGCTGGATCCATCGGGAGCGGTGGCGACTACAGCCGAATATGGCGAACTGCCGACCGCCAGCGAGCTCTGTTTCTCCTCGCAACTTCCCATTGCGGGATTCGCGCCGGCCTCGCAGCCAGGGAATTGGACAGTCCGCGCAGTTGCCAACGGAGTGGTGGCTTTCTCACGCCCGTTTGCTATCGCGCCCTCGAACGACGACGGGGGGCCGGTGGTTACCAGCGTGACGTGGTCGGGCGAGAGAGCGCAGGAGATCGATTTCACGGTACGCGGCAAAAACTTCCAGCCGGGCTCGCTAGTATTCATCGCGCAATATAAACAGGCCGGTGGATGGTCCTATATCGCGAACCTGCAGGCGCGCCAGACCACTGCGACTCAATTGACCGTACACTACGCCGGTCTTCCGGCTAACGAATACTGGGTTATCGTGGAGAGCCCGGATGGGCGCATGAGCCGGCCTGCACAATTCCTGATCGCAACCGACGGCTACAAACTTCCGACCGCGGCGGGCGTGCCGTGGATCGTGACCCAGGGCCCGTACGGCACGTTCTCGCACTGGGGCAACAGCCTGCATGCGTTCGATATCGCTCCTCGCTCGGGAAACTGCGTGGTCGCGATGAAGGCAGGTGTCGTCTACACGCACGATCTGGGGCTGGGGCAGGATCACCGGCATCATTCCTTCGGGAACTACATCACAATCGACCACGGCAATGGCGAGTTCAGCCATTACGCGCACCTGGCCAGCGGAACCTTCGTGGTGAAGAACGGCGAGCATGTGGAGCAGGGCCAGGCACTCGCAACAGCCGGGAACAGCGGCTACACGCTGGGCGAAGGCGGCGGCTATCACGTGCATGTGAGCGTTACGCGTGAGCTTCCCATTTCATCGTCAAGCGTTCCGTTTCAATTCGAGGATCTGCCGGATTGGAGGCGCGGAAGCGGTTATCGAACAGTGGTTTCGAACAATTCGTCGGAACGGTGCGATTGCGGGGCGCGCGGCGTGATTACTTCCGGTGCAGGTTCCGCGGAGGGGCAATTTTCGGGTGCGGTCTCGGTGGAGCAATGGTGGAGCGATATCGTCGCCGTAGGCAAGGGACTGAAAATCTTGGATGTGTCGCTTTCATGGACTGGCACGCCGGCTGATCTGGACCTGCATTTGATGAGCCCCAGCGGGCGGCACTACGCGGCGTATGCCGACACCACGGGATATTCTGGCGAAACCAACCCAAAATCCTTCCGCGTGCCGAATCCGGAGGCGGGCCTATGGCGAATTTCCGTGCAGGGCATGCGAGGATCCGAGCCAATCAATTTTGGGGTGGAGACTACGGCCTCAAAGCCAGGAAACAAATCCCGCCTGCGAGCATCGCGCTAAAATCTGGGAGTGACGACGGGGCTTGCCGCTGATCCGGTTTTGAAGGAGCATCTCACCGGGCCGGGACATCCTGAGCAGCCCGCGCGATTTGACGCGGCCGTAAATGCGCTAAGTGGGCTGGAGCTTAATCCCATTTCTCCGCGCGTCGCGACCTACGACGAGATTGCGCTTTGCCATACGCGTCCCTACATCGAGCTTGCCGAACGCGAGATTTCAGCGGGATTTCCGGAGCTAAGCACCGGCGATACGGTAGTCTCGCCGCGATCTTTAGAAGCGGCGCTGCGTGCTACGGGTGGAGCGCTGAACGCCGTCGACGCAATCTTTGACAAGCGGGTCTCCAACGCGTTCTGCGTCGTAAGGCCGCCTGGCCATCATGCCAGCGCGGCATGCGGAATGGGCTTTTGTATTTTCGACACGATCGCGATCGCGGCCCGTTACGCCCAGCGGAAATACGGAATCGGGCGAGTGTTGATCGCCGATTGGGACGTCCACCACGGCAACGGCACCCAGGACATTTTCTACACGGACGGCACTGTGTTCGTGTTCAACACGCATCAATCGCCCTGGTATCCCGGGACCGGAGCTCGCGGCGAAACGGGCCAAGGCTCAGGCGAAGGGATGACGCTGAACTGCCCCTTTCCGGCTGGGTCGGGCCGCAAAGAGATTCTGGGAGCGTTCCAGGAACAGTTGCTTCCCGCGGCTAAAAAGGTGCAGCCAGAGCTGGTATTGATCTCGGCCGGTTTCGATTCAAGAGCCGGCGATCCGCTCGGCAATTTCACCCTAACGGACGCCGACTTCGCCGATTTAACAGGCGTGGTGCGCGAAATCGCGGATCGATATGCCGAAGGCCGATTGCTTTCGGTTTTAGAGGGCGGATACAGCTTAACGGGACTCGCCGCCGGAGTGCGCGCGCATGTAGAGGCTTTACAGTGAACGAGCGAATCCGGATCGCGCCTGCCGCCGGGAGCGATGTTCCCCTCATCCTTAGCTTCATTCGCAAACTTGCAGAGTACGAGAAACTCTTGCACTTAGTAGTGACGACGGAAGCCCAGATCCACGAGAATGTGTTCGGATCGAATCCCGTCGCGGAGGTGCTGCTAGCCTATTGGGACGGCGAACCGGTTGGATTCGCGCTCTATTTTCGCAATTTTTCGACGTTTCTCGGCCAGCCTGGCATCTACCTCGAAGATCTCTTCGTGGAGCCGGAACATCGCGGCAAAGGAATCGGCAAAGCGCTGCTGATTCGTCTCGCGAACATCGCCATTGAGCGCGGTTACGGGCGCTTGGAATGGGCCGTGCTCGATTGGAACACTCCGTCCATCGAGTTCTATCGGCGCCTAGGCGCGGTTGCGTTGGATCAATGGACGGCGTACCGTTTGACGGGCGACGCGCTCCAACGCTTGGCAGGAACCGAGCCGCGACCGTGAGGGAGCCGGTTACAGAGGCGATTTCTCGTGGACTGGAACCGGGCGTAGCTGCGCGTCCTCCAGTCGCTTGGCTTCCTGGTAGGTAAAAACCATGCGGTGAATCACGGTGATGTTGGAAAGCACGGCGATTACCCATAGAACCGGCGCCATGCGATCGAACAATGCACCGATAATCAACAACACCACGCGCTCGGGACGTTCCATGAACCCGACCTTGCAACTGGGAATGGTGTTCTCGGCGCGGGCGCGCGTATAACTCACCATCACCGATCCGGTCATCACAATAGCGGTCAGCACCACGTAGAACGGCCTGTTGATAATGCCGTAATAAACCAGCAATCCCATCAAGAGCGCGAGATCGGAATAGCGATCCAGCACTGAATCGAAAAATCCACCAAAACGCGTGACTCGATTAGTTTCGCGCGCCACCCGGCCGTCCACCATATCGAACAATCCGGCGCCGATGATCACGAAACCTGCTGAGCGGAACTGCCCGGCGGCCAGTAAAACGGCTGCCACAATATTGATGACTAGCCCGAGAAAGGTAAGAACGTTGGGGTGAATTTTGGAGAGGGCAAGTCCGCGAACGATCAGCCGAATTACGTTATTGCACGCGATGCCGATCGCGCGGGTATATGTCATGCCGGGCGGCCCCTCTCGATTCTAGCTCGAAACCGGGTCATGGAGCGATGTCGTGAATGGTAATCAATTGTATAACCTCCATCTCGCGGACACCGTCGGGAATCTGCACCTTTACGGTATCGCCCACCTTTTTACCGATCAGCCCGCGGCCAATCGGCGAAGTAGTTGAGATGCGACCCTGCGCCACATCGGCGTCTTCACTGGTTACCAAACTGTAGGTGATCTCCTCATCCTTGGTTAGATCCAGCACGGTCACCGTCGAACCCAGGCCCACACGGTCGCGCGGGATGCGCGCCATATCCACCATTGACAGCTCGCGCAATCGCGCCCGCACCTGGCCCAGCCGCATGTTTACGATGCCCTGGCGTTCCTTGGCGGCATGATATTCTGCGTTTTCGCTCAAATCGCCATGAGCGCGTGCCTTGGATATCTCGCGCGGGAGGTCGACGCGCAATTCGTTTTCCAGCGCCGCCAGTTCCTCTTCAAGTTTCTTCTTCAGATCGAGCATTCGGAAAGCTTTCTATATTATACGGCGCGGCCGTTCAAACAACTCGACCACTACGTCGCCGAAAGGTCCCAATCGCTCCCGGCGCCAGTCCGAAAATTCCGGCCGCACTGAGAACCAGTTTCGCCAATAACGAACGGCGCCGGAACCTCCATAAATGAGAAAACGTCCCGCCGCTGGAATGGGGCCCTGGGCGAGGCTGGTTACGTATCGCTCGGCCTCCGGCGAGTCATCAAAAGGTAGCAAATACACAGTGCCATGGAACGGGTAAACGGGCAGGTGGGAGTAAAGGAACCCGGGGAGTGCATATGCGGGTTGCCAAACGGGCGGGCGAGCTTCTATAAACGGGCTGGGGCAGAGGACCGGCGTGTTGGGATTGTCGATGGCCCAGCGATCGACGGTGCGGGCAGCCATTCGCCAATTCGACCCGTGATGCATAGGCCAAGGCTCTTTCCATTGACCCAACATCAGGAGAACGCCCACGCCGAAGGCAGCAGTCAGAGGCTTCCAACGATCGGCCGGAATGAAATACGAAGCGGCCAACGTCGCCGCGAGAGCCGCGCCGGGCAGCCCGATGTAAAGATAGCGCGCGACGAACATGCTGTTGCCCGTCAGCCGGGAAACGGCGAACAATGAGACCGATTGGGACAGCCACCAGGCCGCGATAAGAATCAAAGACGTGCTAAGCGAAAAGGCTGCAACGCGAGGCCATCGAAACAGCCGGCTCAAGGCAAAAGCACCCGTTCCGCAGATGAGGATCAGACCAAACTTGAGCGAAATACGCAGATCGCGGAAGGTGGGAAGCGCGACAATGACATGCGCGGTGGCATGTCGAAATTGATTCAAAGCGTCGAGGAACACCGGGATCAGGGCAAAGCCAAGCAGCGCGAAGATCGCCAGTGTCGGGAGCCAGCCGTTGCGTGTTTCATGGCGCAATAAACGAACCAGCGCGTACAACGCCAACACGATGTAGAACGGCCAGAACAGTAGATGGGCCCGCCACAGCAGGGCCGCGCAGACAACGAATAGCGACGCATCCCACCAGCGGTCCGAATCCAGCCAGCGGATCAGGAACCAGAGACTGGCTGCGGCCAGGAATGTCCCCAGCGCATAAGGACGCGCATCGGCGGCCTGGTCGTTGATTCCGCGCATGGAAAGGCAAGCGAAGACCGCAAACCACGCCGCGCGCGGTGCAATAAGCCGCGCGGCCAAACGGGCGATCAAAAACAAAGCCACACTCATTAAAACGACCGAGGGCAGCCGATAAGAGATTTCAGAGAACCCAAAAAGTGCTTCCGCGGCTTGCGGCAGACGGTAGTAAATGGAATCCGGCACCTGAGGCGCGACGGCGAAGGACGGATGATTGGGCCCGTAGTGGACCACAAAGGCAGTCGCCATCTCGTCCACCCAGAAACTGGACGGCAGTGGCATCAGCCACAGCCGAGCGATGCAAGCGGCTAGCAGGAGGGCGAGCAGCCAAGTGTTTTGAAGGAGTTTGGTGAGGTCGTTGGGACGTATCGCGCCTCAATGTTACAATAATGTAGAGGCATCAGTAAATCCCCCCTATGGCATTCAAACCAGCTTTTGCGCAAGGTGCGCAGATTGAGCATTCAAAATACGGTCTTGGGTCGGTGGCTTCTTGCACGGAAGAATACATCGTGATCAAATTCGACGATCACGGGGAAAAGAAGTTCGTGCTTGCAATCGCGTTGGCGGCATTGAAAAAGAGTGATCGCACGCCACCGGTGGAGAAGCGCCGGGCCGCCCGCAAAAAAGCAGCACCCGCAGCCGCTGCCGCGAAATAACGGGACGCAGCATTTGCTGCATCCCGCTCGTAGGCAGGCAAGAGTGCCCGCCCTACGCGGTTGGGGCCTTGATTTTATCGCGCTGCTCCCGCAGCACGGCCTTACGGCTCAGCTTGATCTTATTGCCTTCCAGCGCCAGAACCTTCACCAGGATCTGATCGCCTTCCTTGAGCTCGTCCCGCACCGCTTTGATACGGTTTTCCGAAATCTCGCTAATGTGCAACAGACCGTCCGTGCCGGGGAAAATCTCGACGAACGCGCCGAACTCGGCTAGCCTCACAACTTTTCCGAGATATGTCTTGCCAACCTCGGCGACGGCGCAGATATCGGTAACCCGCTGGATCGCCATTTTGGCCGATTCGCCGTCAGAAGCGAAGATCTTCACCGAGCCATCGTCTTCGACATCGATCTTTACGCCGGTTTCTTCGACGATGCTGCGGATCATCTTGCCGCCCGGCCCGATAAGATCGCGGATCTTATCCGTCGGAATCTGGAGCGTATAGATTCGCGGCGCGTACTGCGACATTTCACCGCGCGGCGTTGCGATCACGGCCACCATTTTGTCCAGGATGAAAAGCCGGGCGCCCTTGGCTTGCGCCAGCGCCTCCTTCATGATCTTGGTGGTGACGTTAGGAACCTTGATGTCCATCTGGAGGCCGGTGATACCGTCTCGCGAACCGGCGACTTTGAAATCCATGTCGCCGTAATGGTCCTCGGCTCCGGCGATGTCAGTGAGGATGGCGTAGTCCTTGCCTTCCAGCACTAAACCCATCGCAATACCAGCGATAGGATCGGCGATCGGAACGCCCGCGTCCATCAACGCGAGGGTGGCACCGCACACGCTGGCCATGGAACTGGACCCGTTGGACTCCAGGATGTCGCTGACCACGCGCATGGTATAGGGGAACTTCTTGTCGTCGGGAACAACGGCGGCGACGGATCGTTCCGCCAGCGCGCCATGCCCGATCTCACGGCGTCCCGCGCCGCGCATGAATCCCACTTCGCCGACGCTGAAGGGCGGGAAGTTGTAATGCAGCATGAAACGCTTGGAGGTCTGCGAGAGATCGAACATCTCAATGCGCTGTTCGTCATCCTTGGTGCCAAGCGTGACAGTGACCAGGGCCTGCGTCTCGCCGCGCGTAAATAACGCCGAACCGTGCGTGCGCGGTAGCACGCCGACTTCGCACTCGATATTGCGGATTTCATCGAAGGCCCGGCCATCGGGACGGCGCTTCGCCTTCAGCATTTCATCGCGGAAGATGCGCTCTTTTAACTGATCGACCAGCTCTTTCCCTTCGGCCTGCTCTTCGGCGGGCAGCGCTTCCAGTACCTTCTTCTTGGCTTCGTGAACGCGATGGTAGCTTTCGAGCTTGGGATATTTCTTAGTATCCAGCGCGTCGGTCAGCTCTTTGCGGATTTGGGCTTCAATGCGCCCGTACAGTTCCTTGTTGACGGCTGGCGGCTCGTATTTCCACTTCTTCTTGCCAACTTTAGCCACCAACTCGCGGATGCCGGCGACGATCTTCTTGCAGCACTCATGGCCGTATTCGATGGCCTGCAGCACTTCTTCTTCGGTGGCATGCTGGGCTCCCGCTTCCACCATGACAATGCCCTCTTCGGTGCCCGCCACCACGATGTTGATCTTGGCATCGTGCGTTTCGTCGTAGGATGGGTTCGGGATCAGCTTGCCGCCCACCAGCCCTACACGCACTCCGCCCAGCACGTGCTGGAAGGGAATGTCGGAAATCGCCAGCGCGGCTCCGGCGCCGACGATGGCCAGCGTGCTCGGATCGCGTTTAGGATCGGCCGACAGCACCATGGCGATCACCTGCGATTCGTTCATGAACCCTTCCGGGAACAGCGGCCGGATGGGCCGGTCAATCAGGCGGCTGGTGAGGACTTCCTTCTCCGAAGGGCGCCCCTCGCGCTTGATAAAGCCGCCGGGAAACTTGCCCGCGGCGTAAGTGTACTCTCGATAATCGACGGTGAGCGGGAAAAACGCGGCGGACGCCTTAGGCTCCTCATTCGCGCAAGCGCTTACCAAAACAACGGTGTCGCCGGAGCGAACCACGACGGCGCCATTGGCCTGTCTCGCGATTTTGCCTGTCTCCAGGGTAATTTTCTGACCATCCAGGTCAATCTCTACGGTATGTAGCATCTAAATTCCTTTTAATCCAGACGAAGCTGTCCGCCCCGCCTGCCTTGTAACATGCGCGCTAAAACGACAGCGCGCTTACGATTAAGAGGAGACTTTGGAGTGAATGAAACTGTGGGAACGCCGCCCACCGGGGCGGTTTACCTGTACCCCGAGCACCTAACGGCGGATGCCCAGGCTTAGAATCAGGCTCTTGTATCTTTCCGGGTTACGGCTTTTCAGGTATTTCAGAAGGCGACGGCGCCGCGCGACCATCGACAACAATCCCCGGCGGGAATGATGATCTTTGCGGTGCGTCTTGAAATGATCCTGAAGCTGCAGAATGCGCTGACTCAGGATTGCTACCTGTACTTCTGGCGAACCGGTGTCGGTCTTGTGAACGCGGAACATTGCAACTACCTGCTGTTTTGAATCGGTCGCCAAAGCCATGCTCGAATCGATACTCCTCGTCTTAACTTAATCTTTTTTGTCCTTCACAGAATAGCACAAATGTGCGCAACGATTTTAGAGGAAGCCGCCTTAACCGTCCGAAGATGGGATTCTGAGTCCCGCATCCGCTGCCCCCTGGCGCCCACCCTTGCGATCTATCAATACCTTAGGGATGGCCAGCGATGTGCTTATCAGTAGGCAATGGCTGCCATTTTGTCCGACATCCGGCACTCCCTGCGAATGCTGCGGAAGAGTCCCTTATTCACCGCCGTTGCGGTCGCATCGCTGGCGCTGGGATTGGGAGCAAATACCGCTATCTTCAGTCTGCTCGATCAGGCTTTGCTGCGCCCGCTGCCGGTAAAGAAACCCTACGATCTGGTATTGGTGACATCTCCCGGCGTCAACCGCGGATCGTTCATGGGTGATAATAGCGACCGCATCTTCTCGCGTCCGCTGTATATGGATCTGCGCGACCGCAACCAGGTTTTTTCAGGCGTCATCGCGCGCGCTCCAGAATCGGCCAACCTCGTGTATCAGGGCCAGAGCGAAGATGTAAATACCGAGATAGTCTCGGGCAACTTTTTCGACGTGTTAGGGATTCAGCCGGCGCTCGGACGTTTGCTAAGCCCACAGGACGATCTCATAAAGAACGCGCATCCGGTGGTCGTACTGGGCTACGGATTTTGGACGCGGCGATTCGGTGGAAACCCGGGGATTGTCAATCAAACCGTGCGCGTCAACAGCGCGCTGATGACTGTTATAGGAGTAGCGCCGCACACTTTTTTCGGCATCGATGTTGGCCGCGTGCCGGATATTTACGTTCCGCTAACGATGAAAACCGCAATAACCCCAACCCGCGACGGCTACGACGACCGCACGTTCCACTTCCTGCATATCCTCGCCCGTCTCAAACCGGGAGTGACCGTTCAGCAGGCCACCGCCTCCCTTCAGGTGCTCTATAGCCCACTTCTGGATGCCGATCTGGCTGTGATGACCGGCAACATTTCGAAGCGCTTCCGTGACCGGTTTCTGGCGAAGAAAGTGGTGCTCCAACCGGGTTATAACGGCGTTCCCACGTTTCGCGAGACCGCCGGAACGCCTATCTACATTTCGATGGCGATGGTCGGCCTGGTCTTGCTGATCGCCTGCGCAAATGTCGCTAATCTTCTGGTTGCGCGCGGCCTAAGCCGGCAAAGGGAGATTGCCATTCGGCTGGCTCTGGGAGCTTCCCGCAGGGATGTCATCCGGCAGCTTTTGGCGGAGAGCCTGGTGCTCGCCGCTTTGGGAGGAATTGCAGGATTGCTGGTCAGCCTGTGGACGTCGACTTTAATCGTGGGGGGTATACCGGGAGCTAACGGCGCGCCCTCCGGCCTGAGTGCATCGCTCGATCCCCGGACTGTTGCGTTCACTTTTGTACTGGCCTTGCTCACCGGCATCGGATTCGGTTTGCTTCCGGCATTGCAATCCACGCGCCCGAATGTCTATCCGACATTGAAGGATCAGGGTGGCAGCGTGATCGGCGGTTTCGGCCAAATACGATCCCGCCAGGCGCTGGTAGTCGCGCAAGTGGCGTTATCGCTTCTACTGCTGGTTGGCGCAGGATTATTCACCCGCAGCCTGTTGAACTTGCGCAAGCTCGATCCCGGATTCCAGACCGCGAATCTAGTGATATTCAACGTCGATGCGTCGCGCAACGGGTATAGCCAGCCCCGCGTTCATCAGTTGTATGAGGAAATGCAACAACGCCTGGCGTCGGTACCCGGAGTGGCTTCCGCATCGCTGGCCGAAATCGTACCGCTGGCTGGGGATGCCATGTCGAATTCGGTTAAGGTGCAAGGTTACGAGCCTAAAACGGATGAGAACATGAACCCGAATTTCAACGCCGTGTCGCCGGGGTACTTCCGGACCATGGGGATCCCTCTGTTGGCTGGCCGTGGTTTTACGTTGCAGGATAGGCTGAATGCCAAGCAGGTGGCGGTTGTGAATGAGAGCTTCGTGAAGCGTTACTTGGGCTCCGGAAATCCGCTGGGCCGCACCTTCGGTTATCGCGGAGAGGGCGCCACCGATGTAGAGATCGTCGGAGTTGTGAAGGACGCGAAGTACACAACGCTGCGCGATGAAAAAATAAACTTCGTTTATTTTCCCTATCAACAGGACCCGGATCTCAACACCATTAGCGCCACCATTCGCACCGTGGCTCCGCCGGACACTCTGATGCCGGCGCTCCGCCGCGTGATGTCGAGCGTCGATTCCAACCTCGCCATTTGGGATTTGAGAACCATGGAAACACAGGTGAATACTTCGCTCTTCGCGGAGCGCGTGACCGCGATCCTTTGTACTTGCTTCGGCGCTCTGGCCACCATCCTGGCGTTTATCGGCCTGTACGGCGTGATGGCATTTTCGGTGGCGCGGCGCACGCGGGAGATCGGGATCCGCATGGCGTTGGGCGCCGGGCGCGGACGTGTTCTCAACATGGTGCTCAAAGAGGTAGCCTGGATGTGTCTGTTCGGCGTGGGGCTGGGTGTGCCGCTCGCAGTCGGGCTCAGCCGTTACCTGGTTTCCCAGCTATACGGCGTAGCTCCCACCGACATGCTGACGTTGCTATTCGCCGTAGTTACAATGATATGCGTCTCGCTGCTGGCTGGTTTCCTGCCGGCCCGGCGAGCTTCCAGCATCGACCCGACCATCGCTTTGCGATACGAATAATCGCTTCACTAAGTATCGGCCGCGGCGCATCGAACCCGAACGATTTGTGTTACATTAAGTGTCTTCGGGTTTGTGTCAGTCTGCAGTTCCCAACCCTCTCAAACCGAGTGACAGGAGATAGTCTATGAACCTTCGTCCGCTCCATGATCGCGTGCTCGTCAAACGGCTGGAAGAGCAGGAAACACAGCGCGGCGGCATTATCATCCCCGATAGCGCGAAAGAGAAGCCGCACCATGCCGAAGTGGTCGCCGTGGGTAGCGGCAAACTGCTGGAGGATGGCGAGAGGGCCGCTCCCGACGTCAAAGCGGGTGATAAGATTCTGTTCGGCAAGTATTCCGGGTCCGACATCCGGATCGATGGCGAGGAATTTCTGATCCTTCGCGAGGATGAAATCCTGGGAGTATTCGCAAATGAATAAGATTTTGATCGCGGTGCTCGCGTTCGCCAGCATCGGCACGGCTAGCGCGCAGATCAAGCTGGCCGTCATCAACACGCAAAAAGCGCTGCTCGAAACCGACGAGATCAAGAAAGCGCAAATGGAGATGGAAGCCAAGTTCAAGCCGCGCCAGGACCAAATGGTCAAGCTGCAAAAGGAACTGGCGGACATCCAGACCCAGTTGAACAGCGGAAAACTCAACGAATTGGGCACCCAGGAGCTGACCGCCGAGGGACAGCGCAAACAGCGCGAGCTGCAGCGCGACCAGCAGGATCTGCAAGAAGACGTGGAGCGGGAGCGCAACGAAATCATTCAGCGCGCCGGCACCCGAATGCAGGAAGTGGTGAAGAAATTGGCGGATGAAAAGGGTCTGGACATCGTGGTGGACAGCGCGAATACGATCTTTTTCAAGGCGACTTTCGAGATCACCAGCGAAGCTACCGCCGCGTATAACAAAACCTATCCCGTCGCCGCTACTCCGGTAAGTCCTGTAAAATAGCAGTAGGCAAATGTCCAGCTATCTGGAAGCCTACGGAGCCGCCGAGCAACACCGCGCCCGGATTATCGGGGTGATGAAGAAGTGTTCCATCGTGCTGGCTGCCGTACTGATTGCCGGAGTAATCCTGTACGCGATTTTTAAAAATCACTCCGAAGAGCGTCAGGCCAAGAATTTTCTCGGGTTGCTCACTGCTCACAACTATCAAGCCGCGTATACGATGTGGGGCTGTACCGAGACTCATCCGTGTCCCCAGTACACCTTTCCGAGGTTCCTAGAGGACTGGGGGCCGAAAAGCGCGCATGCCGGCGATCCAGCCGCGGCATCAATGGGACTGACGCAGTCTTGCGGTTCCGGAGTTGTGATCCGGCTGGACTACAAAGGCTCCGAATCGGTGCCCTTGTGGGTGGAGCGCGACTCAGGAGTCATCAGCTTTGCGCCGTGGCCGGAGTGTCCGGGCCGGCATCTGCACTTCGGCGCGTGGCTCAAATCGCTTTTCAGCGGCAGCTAAGTATCCGTTCCCTCACGGTCACGGTTCTGTCGCGCTAGCGATAGCCCGCGGCCTGCAGCTCAAATAATTCCGCGTAGCGGCCTCCCAGCGCCACCAAATGATGGTGAGTGCCCTGCTCCACCAGTTCGCCGTCCGCCAAAACTAAAATGCGATCGGCCATGCGAACCGTGGAGAAGCGGTGCGAAATGAGCACGGCCATGCGCCCGCGCGTAAGGTCGGCAAAGCGCAGGAAGACTTCGTATTCGGCGCGCGCGTCCAGGCTGGCGGTGGGCTCATCCAGGATCAACACTTGCGCGTCGCGCATATAGGCACGTCCCAGCGCGACTTTCTGCCACTGGCCGGCGGATAGATCAACGCCGTCTTCAAAACGCCGCCCGAGCATTTGATCGTAACCGCGCTTGAACTGCGCAATCAAAGGCTCTGCCAGGCTTTTACGCGCGGCGCTTTCCACGCGGGCTTGGTTCGCGAGCTCTTCGATGCGCCCAAAGCCAATGTTCTCGCGGACCAACATGTCGTAGCGCATGTAGTCCTGAAAAATGACGCCGATTTCGGCCCGCAGGCTATTGACGTCGTATTCGCGAAGATCGACGCCATCCAGCAAAATGGCGCCTCCGGTTGGATCGTACAGCCGCGCGAGTAACTTTACGAGCGTCGTCTTGCCCGCTCCGTTTTCGCCGATCAAGGCGATGCGCTCTCCGGCATCGAATCGAAAGCTCAAGTTATGGAGCACCTGGCGCTCCGAACCTGGGTAGGCGAATGACACAGCGCGAAATTCGAAGCCGGATCGAATGGGCCGTGGCGCCGGCAAGGCATTGGGCGGGGAAACGATGCTGGGCTCGGTCTCAAAGAAATCGAATAGGTCTTTGATGTAGAGCGCTTGCTCGGCGATGTTATTGAAGCTGGAAAACAGCGTCTCGATTAACGACCGCGACCGTGCAAATGCGCCGGCGACGAAGGTCAGGCTACCCACGGTCATCGCGCCGGCAATGGTGCGAATCAGGATGAGAACGTAGGCGCCGTAATACCCGGCTGTCGGCAGCAAATTCAGCACTGAACCCGTTAAGGCGCGCTTAATGGCCAGAGCTTTGTTCTCCTCATAGAAACGATTGAAGAGGCTGCGCGAACGATCCGCCAGATGCCTGCCAAGGCCGAAAATCTTCACCTCTTTCGCGCTCTGGTTGCTTGCCCCCAGCATACGCAGATAGTCCAATTCGCGGCGTTCGGGGGTCGAGCGATACAACATCGAATAGGCCAGCATTGCGAACCGCGTTTCCCCAAGGAAAGATGGGATGACGGCCGCTACCAGAAGCAGCAGAAACCACGGTGAAAATGAGACTACGGCGGCCAATAACGATAGGAGCGTAATAAACTGCTGGGCCATTCCGGCGATGCTGCCTAGCATGCCCAACCGGGCCGTGGTTTGACGGCGCGCCCGCTCTAGTTTGTCGTAAAACACTGGATCTTCGAAGGAAACCAGGTCCATGCGGTCGGCATGCTCCATCAATCGCAGGCTAACGTGATTGGTGAACTTGTCGCCCAGGAGGCTGTCGGAGAGGTTCATTGCACGCGATAGGAGGTCGCTGAGGACCGCCAAAGCGATTTCATAGCCCAGGTAGACCCAGATTTTGTGGGGATCAACTGGGCGCCCCTGGATCGCGCGGACCACCTGGTCGATAATCAGCTTCCCGACCCAGAGCTGGCAGACGGGGAGAACAGAGGAGACCAAACGCAGAATTACGGTACCGGTAGCAAGTGGCGGGCTGGTGTCCCAGACCATCCGCAAGAGCGGCGGGACGTTGCGGAGTGCCTGAAGGCGTTCCCGCCAGGTAGCTGGAGCTTCAGCCAGCTTCGGAACGGGTGGATGAGACGGAATCAAGCCTCATTGTAACTTCGGAACGGGGCCCGAAGGCCCCATTCGACACCATCTGCCTGAATCTGAAACAGGCCCCTTGTTTTCACAAAGGCGATGTATGGGAGAATCAGATTCGACGGAAACGCAACCGTCAAAACCTGTTTGTGATTCAGATAATAGGGCCACGAAGGTTGCGAGTCAAGTGAAAAACTGGTTCGTGAAGATTAGGTTCCAAGGCCCTGAGCCAGAACAGCTTAGGGGTTGGATTGGTTTCGGAAATCCTGTGCAAAACTTTACGGATGGAGTCCCGGTATGCGGTGCTTTGGTTTGTAAGGTGGAGAAATCGGGGGAGTTATTTGCCCTCGAGATGCAGCGTGATGAGGCTCCCTTCAGCAGCTGAGTAGCCAAACCGCCTGGCCAGGCGCAGGGTACCGCCCACCGCCAGACCCGAAAACAGGCAAAAAGCTAGCAGCAGAGCCGCCAAAGTGATGATGCTAAGGACCATCCGGCCCGCAGTCTCCGGTTTTAGCTCGAGCGGCTTGACAGGCGGGCGCTCGTTCTCTGCCACAACGCCTTGATAATTTATCGATTCAAGCAACTTCCCCGAAGCTGCCCGGGGTCCTATGGCTACGGCGATGAGCGGTCCAGTACGCTTAACTACGGCACCCGTTATTTTTTCGAAATCCGTGAGTTGCTGGCGGGCCATGGATGGCAGCGGGTACGAGAAAACGGCTAAAGTGACCATTCCAGCGGGCGTCCGGTAGCGGGCGATCTCGCCTTCCGTCCCGAAATCGAAATTGACGGCCGAGGCTGGAATATCAGGAGCATTTTCGCTAAGACCCACAGGCCCGAGGATGTAGCGCTCCGATCGCGGAAGAATGGATTCTGAAGACAGGTAGGCGTCCAACGTAGGGACGGAGGTGTGGGACACGTTGGGCAGGGAAACGTCGGCGAGGCGGGCCAAATCCTTGGGACATTTCCCCTGGCATGCCACCAGGTAGTTGCCTACTCGGAAGCTGCCCGGAGAATCGAGCAAGGCGGCGTAGGCGCCGGTGGGGTCCTTGAATCGCCAAGCCGTCACCCAGAAGGAACCGTAATTGGCGCCATCCCAGGCTTCGGCGCCATATTCCGCTAATTGCGGATCGATGGGAGGGCCTTTCATCTCAAAAGGCTGGAAATCATAGGGGCCCAGATGCTCCGGCCAGATGGCGGCGCAGGCCGAAGAAACGAACAAAGCCGCTAGGATCAGGCTCCGTGGCATTTCTTATACTTCTTGCCGCTCCCGCACGGGCAGGGATCGTTGCGGCCGGCCTTTTTGGCTGAAGTGGCCTGCTTCTTCTCGACAGTCGCATCGCTGCCGCCGGCGAATTGCAGCTCTGCCATTTCCTTGTCCTTCTTGCGCTGGATGTTGCGCGTGAAGTTCTCAACAGTGGATTGCGCGGCGCGGCGTTCCTCGGAACTGGCGGCCACCAGCGCTTCCTCGTCTTCGTCTTCTTCCTCCTCGTCTTCGTCGGAGAAAGGCAGCACAGGCTTCGGTCTTTGCGGTAGACCGTCCGGCCCGCCGTCATCTCCAGGTTCGCCGGCCGGACCGCCCGGCGCTATCTGCAGGAAGAACAGGTACCGAATGGTCTCGTCTTCGATGCGATCCATCATGTCCTGGAACATCTCGAAGGACTCTTTCTTGTATTCGATCAGGGGATCCTTCTGACCGTAGCCGCGCAGACCGATGCCTTCTTTCAGGTGGTCCATCGACAGCAAGTGGTCCTTCCACTGGTTGTCGATGACGTTCAGCATCACAAAGCGCTCGGCTTCACGCATGTGCTCGGGGCCGATCAACTCTTCTTTTTCCTTGAAGCGGCGCTCCAGCAGATCGATGATGTGATCCTCGATCTCTTGCTTTAACAGCCCGTCTAATTGTTCCAGATCTATCTTGACGCCGAACTGGCTGAGAACATCGGACTGCAATCCGGCCAAGTCATATGTACTGGCATGGGCGCGCTCGGGACAGCGAATGTCGCTGAACGAGGCCACGATGCCTTGGATAATATCTTTGATCCGCTCGGTCTGATCGGTTCCTTCAATTAACTGGCGGCGCATTCCGTAGACGGCCTGGCGCTGCTTGTTCATCACGTCGTCATATTCAAGCAGGTGTTTGCGCGAGGCGAAATGCTGGGCCTCGACGGCTTCCTGCGCGGAGGCAATACGTTTGGTGATGAGCCGCGATTCGATCGGCACATCTTCTTCCATGCCGAGCCGCAGCATCAGATTCTGCATGCGCTCGCCGCCGAAAATGCGCATCAAGTCGTCTTGGAGCGAGAGATAAAACCGCGAGCTGCCGGGATCGCCCTGGCGGCCGGCGCGTCCGCGCAGCTGATTGTCGATGCGGCGCGACTCGTGGCGTTCGGTTCCGAGCACGTGCAGACCGCCAAGCGCGACCACTTCATCATGTTCGACTGAGGTTTCATCCCGGAATCTCGAAAAGAGCGCGTCCCATTCCTTGCGCTCCGGCGACCCAGCGGGACTGGTCTGGTAGAAATCCGGATCCTTATTTTCCTTCTTGAGATATTCCTTGGTTAGGAATTCGGGATTGCCGCCCAGCAATATGTCGGTGCCGCGGCCGGCCATGTTGGTCGACACCGTGATAGCGCCCTTGCGCCCGGCCTG
>Ga0302326_10010883_pt1 | contig 19643 bp, 14 predicted proteins | sample Palsa_T0_3_FD_202264 | JGI IMG/M metagenome (GOLD analysis project Ga0302326, IMG submission 202264) | Peat permafrost microbial communities from Stordalen Mire near Abisko, Sweden - Palsa_T0_3 | ecosystem: Environmental > Terrestrial > Soil > Palsa > Peat permafrost | place: Sweden: Abisko...
TTGCGTGAAACAGTCCTGTCGGAGCGTACATTCCGCACCGCTCCACGCGGATACAATAGACTTTCACATGCACAAATCGGCGGCGCTTTTATTCCTCACCTGCTGTGGCTTGTACGCGGCTGCCATCCCGCGCCCGGAATATCCTCAACCCCAATTCCAGCGGGAGCGCTGGCTGAGCCTGAATGGCAACTGGGAATTCGAATTCGACGACGCCAACGCCGGCCTGGATGCCGATTGGGCCTCCGCCACCCGCAAATTCAGCCGAAACATCACCGTCCCCTATTGTTTCGAGAGCCGCCTGAGCGGCATCGGCGACACCGCCTTTCATCCCTGGATCTGGTATCGCCGCTCCGTCACCCTGCCGGACGATTGGAAAGGCCAGCGCGTGCTGCTGCACTTCGGCGCGGTGAATTACTGGTCCATGGTCTGGGTGAACGGGAAGCTCGCCGGCAGCCACGAAGGCGGCAATACGCCGTTCACTTTCGACGTAACGCCGCTGCTCACCGCGGGCGCCAATGTGCTTACAGTCAGAGCGCATTTCCCGCCCACGGATCGCTACATCCCGCGCGGTAAGCAGTATTGGGAGCCGAAATCGAAGAGCATCTTTTATACCCGCACCAGCGGCATCTGGCAGCCCGTCTGGATGGAGCCGGTGGGCGCAAGCTTCCTCGACCGCGTCAAGATCACGCCCGCCATGGATGGCGCGGTGCGCCTGGAATTCGCCATCGCGCGTCCGCAGCCCGATCTGGAGGTGACCGCATCGGCCAACTTCGCGGGCCAGGCCGCGGCCTCCGCCACCGCCCACTCCGGCAACGCGCGCGCCACCGCCCTGCTGGCCATCGACGAGCCGCGGCATTGGTCGCCCGGTTCGCCCAATCTCTACGACCTGGTGCTGGAATTGCGGCGCGGCGGCGTGCTGCTCGATCGCGTGCATAGCTATTTCGGATTCCGCACCGTCACGGCCGAGCATGGCAAAGTCCTGCTGAACGGCGACCCGTTCTTCCTGAAGATGGTGCTCGACCAGGGCTATTGGCCCGAAAGCATTCTGACGCCGCCCACCGACGAAGCCATCCAATACGACATCCGCATGACCAAAGAAATGGGCTTCAATGGCGCGCGCAAGCACCAAAAGCTGGAAGATCCGCGCTTTCTCTATTGGGCCGACCACATGGGCTTCCTGGTTTCGAGCGAGATGGCCAACGCCTACGAATTCGACGACGCTTACGTGGCGCGCTTCACCCAGGAGTGGACCGCGGCCGTGGAGCGCGATTACAATCATCCGTCGATCGTTATCTGGGTGCCCATCAACGAAAGCTGGGGCGTGCCCAACCTGCGCGATCCCCGGCAGCAGAATCACTTGATATCGCTCTACGCCCTCACGCATTCGCTGGATAACACCCGCCTGGTGGTGGATAACGACGGATGGGAACACACCAACATGACCGACCTGTTCGCCATACACGACTACGCGCGCACCGGAGATCTGCTGTATGAACGGTACAAAGATCTGGGCAAGCCGGACGCCGGCGTGCCAAACAATTACAAAGCGTCGCTCATTCCCGGCTATCGGTACAATGGCTCGCCGGTGTCGCTCACGGAATTCGGCGGCATCGCGTTCATCCCACCGGGCCACGACGTACCACAAGAGGCTTGGGGATACTCGGGCGTGGAGAAGACACCGGAAGCCGTGCTCGATCGCCTGCGCGGGCTGTACGCGGCCATCGCCCGCATTCCGGGCTTCGCGGGTTTATGCTACACGCAGTTGACCGACGTGGAGCAGGAGATCAACGGCTTGATGACCTACGACCGCAAGCCCAAATTCGACGCCGCGAAGCTTAGGGAAATCAATGGGTTGGTCCATTGATATCGTGGGGCAGGCTCCCAGCCTGCGGCGGCCTCGCAGGCCGCCTCTCTCGCCGCCGGTTTGTCGCCTGCTGCAATGGGGCGGCTTGCGAGGCCGCCGCAGGCCGAGGGCCTGCCCCACATGACGACTCCAGGGATCGCTGCCGCCGGTGGAGCCGCCTTCCTGGCCTGGGCGGTGCGTGGACGGTCGGCGTCCATCTTCGGCCCCTCGGTCTATCGCGGGCCTAGCCACCAAAAAACAATCGCTCTCACATTCGACGACGGCCCCAGCGAGAGCACACCCGCAGTACTAGAACTGCTCGCCAAACATCAGACCCCAGCCACCTTCTTCCAAATCGGCGTCAACGTGGAACGTCTGCCGGATATCGCCCGCGACGTCCGCGCGGCGGGCCACGAGATCGGCAATCACAGCCACACGCATCCCCTGTTCTGTTTTCATTCGCCGGGCTTCATCTATCGCGAATTTGCCCGCGCCCAGCAAGCCATCGCCGATGTTACGGGCTTCTCGCCGGTGCTGTTGCGGGCGCCCTTCGGCGCACGCTGGTTCGGCTTCCGGCAAGCCCAGCGCCGCCTGGGCCTGCGCGGCGTGATGTGGACCGCTATCGGTTATGATTGGAAGTTAAAGGCTGATACCATAGTAGGCCGGATGCTGCCGCGGGTGTCCAGCGGCGCTATCCTTTGCCTGCATGACGGGCGCGAAGTCCAGGCCCATCCCGATATCCGGGAAACGGTCGCGGCCGTCGGCCGCCTGATCCCTCGATTGCGGGATCGGGGTTACAAATTTGATACGGTTAGCCGCTTATTATGACCGATGAATTGATCGAGCGAGTCCGCAAGGTGATTGCCACCTCCAAGCGAATCCCCGAAGAAACCGTGACCATCGACAGCACTTTCGAAGAACTGAGCATCGATTCGATGGATGCGGTGGAGATTCTGTTCGCCCTGGAAAACGAGTTCGAGATCAGCATCCCAGACGAAGAAGTGAAGACGGTCCGCAACGTTCGCCAGATGGCGGAGGGCGTTGAGAGGTTGCTGGCCGCCAAGTCCGCGCGGACGCCGGCCGCCCAATAATATGCGGCGCGTCGCCATCACAGGTTTGGGCGTAATCGCCGGTCCCGGCCGCACGGCCTGTGAGTTCTGGCATACCCTCCTGGAAGGCCGTTCTGCCATCGGTCCGCTGGAATCCGTGGATTGCTCCGGCATTCGGTTCCAGAATGGCTCGGAAGTGCGCGGCTACTCCCACGTGCCGTATTTCGAAGACCGGCGCGCCGATTTCATGGACCGCTTCGCCCAGTTCGCGGTGATCGCCGCGCGCGAGGCTGTCACCGAAGCGGGCATCCAGTGGACGCCGGAACTGCGTGAGCGGACCGCCATCATCACGGGCTCGTGCGTGGGCGGCCAATCCACCGAAGACCTGGGGTTCGTGGAAGTTTACAAGTTGAGCCACAACCGCGTGCATCCGCTGACCATTCCCAAGACCATGGCGAACGCCGGCGCCAGCCACATCTCCATGGAATTCGGCATCACGGGACCCAGCTTCACCATTTCGACGGCCTGCTCGTCTGCCGCGCACGCCATCGGCCAGGCATTTTGGATGATCCGCTCCGGTATTGTGGACCTGGCATTGACCGGCGGCAGCGAAGCGCCCTTCAGCTTCGGCATTCTGAAGGCATGGGAAGCCATGCGCGTGGTTTCGCCGGACACTTGCCGCCCGTTTTCGCGCGACCGGCACGGCATGATCCTGGGCGAAGGCGCGGGCATGCTGGTGCTGGAACCTTGGGAAGCGGCCCAGGCGCGCGGCGCGCGCATCCACGCGGAACTGGTGGGCTTCGGCATGTCGGCGGACGCCTGCCACATCACGCAGCCGTCCGCGGAGGGCGCGGCGCGGGCCATGCGCGGAGCTTTGCGCGACGCGGCGCTGGAACCGGAGCAGATCGGCTATATCAACGCGCACGGCACCGCTACCGCGGCCAACGATCCCACCGAGACCGCGGCCATTCGCAGCGTCTTCGCGGCGCATGCCAACAAGCTGGCCATCAGCTCCACGAAATCCATGCACGGTCACGCGCTGGGCGCGGCGGCCGCGCTCGAAGCCGTGGCCGCCATCCTGGCGCTGCGCGACGGCATGCTGCCGCCCACCGCCAATTACCGCATGCCGGATGCCGAGTGCGATCTGGACGTGATCCCCAATCGAGCGCGGGCCGCGCAAGTGGAGTACGCGCTCTCGAATTCGTTCGCGTTCGGCGGGCTGAACGCCGTGCTGGCGTTTAAGAAAGCGTAGTGGTGGTGGGGCAGGCCCTTGGCCTGCGGCGGACCCTCGGTCCGCCTCCGGATGGGCGGCCTGGGAGGCCGCCGCAGGCCACGGGCCTGCCCCACAAGTTAACCGCTAGAACACCCGCCGCTTGAGCCTCTCCACGTTGAACTTGGCCGTGTCGGCGACCGCCATCACCGCCATCACGCCCGCCTGTACCGGATCGCTGACTACCAGATCGGCGGCCTCCGGAACGCTGCCCGCCATATTCAGACTGATCACCAGCAGCCCTTCCTGGCGCACCTCGCGCACGGCCTGCTCGATCTCGCCGCCCATCAGCGATCCCGCCAGCACCAGCGCTTTCGCCCGGGGCAGCCGCGCCACGGCTCGCACGGCGTCCGCCAACGCCTGCTCGCCCACCAGCGGAATGGTATCCACCGAGATGTGCTCGCCGCGGATGTTGTGCCGGTCGGCTTCCGACACCGCGCCGATGGCCACCTGCCCCACCTGCGCGCCGCCGCCCATAATGATGATGCGCTTGCCGTAAATCTTCTGCAGCGTCTCCACCACTTCGACTTTGCGCACAATGGCCAGCCGGCCGAGATCGGCCGCCAGATCCTCCGCGCTGCCCGGCAAAGCAATCTCAAAGTAGATGCGCGCCCCGGCGGATGCCTGCTCGATAATCTCCACCGACGTGATATCGCCGCGATGCGCCGCAATTACGCCTGTCAGTTCGTGCAACACTCCCAAGCCCGAATCGGCATGGATCATCAGGCCGATATTCTCGTTGTTCATCGCAATATCACTCACGTGGCGGCTGTTAGCGGGCTTGGGCCGCCTAAAAGGCGGCTGCGGGCAGAATTGCCCGCCCTCCAATTAGCATTCGCGGCTAAAACAACCTCTCCTGTCTCTTCAGCGTCCCGAACGAATCGAAGTTCGCCACCGCGAACGCAAACCGGTATTGCGTCTCGTCGCGCGTGCCGAAATTCAGGCGCGCCAACTGCACGCTGAATCCGCAGCAATCCGTGTTGTAAGTGGCCTGCACGATGGCGTACTGCAGCACCGCCGCCCGGTAATCGTAAATAGCCACGAACGCCGCGTTCCAGCCCCGCCGCGTCCCGTTGCCCACCTCGAAGGTGGCTCGAATCTGGTTCTGACTCAAAAGCGTGTACGGATATGGAAGCGTGTACGTCTCGCTGCGCGTGGCGTTGTGCCCGACCGATATCAGGTAGATGCCCTTGCGGTAGTCCGCGCTGGCCGAGCTTACTACGATGTTGTGGTGCAACGGATCGTAATCTACGACCCACTCGAAGCCGAGGTTCCCGACGGGCCGCGTGCGCAACGCCGACACAATCGGCGAATACGTGCGCGGCCCGTCCAGAAAGGTGAGGGGCGTCAGTTCCAGTTGGCTCGCCACCACGTTGCGCTGCCCCGCAATGACCGCGCCTCCGAACGTCGGATCGAAATACCGTGCCGCGGATAATTCCCAACTGAATATCTCGGTTACGTCGTTGCCCCGCTTGGCATACAGCCGGTTAGTGAGCGACAACACCAGGTCGTTGGTGTTGGAAAGCACATCCTTTTCGTCGAAACGGATAATCTTGTTGAAGTCCTGCCCGATGCCCCCGACATACTCATAGGTAGCCCGCGGTTCGATCACGTGCTTGAGCTTATCTCCCAGCCAGGTCTTGCGATTGAAGACCCGCGCCAGGGACGGCGCCACCAGATCCATTTTGAACTCGCGCGCACTGCGCAACATACTCGAAGACACCACCTGCATAAACCCGTCCTGGTAGGGTGCTTGCGTCTGGCCATAGAAGGTCTCGTCTACGGTGAAGCTGGGAATCAAGTGGAAGCCTGCAAGCTGTATTGACGTGACGATCTGCGGGGCAAAATCCATGCGGCTGTTGAACAGGCTGGTCTCATAACGTCCCACCAGCTCTTGATTCGGCGACTGGGTGAAATCCGGCTGGCTGCGCGACAGCAGACCCGCGCTGGAGTCGAATGAGTACCACACCGGAACATCCGGCGCCACCTCGTGGTCGCGGCTTGAAAGATCCACCTCGGGAAGTTTCTTGATGATCACCGCATTGGTGTAAGTATTCGTTTTTCCATCCGGTTCGGTGAGCATGATTTCCGAGGTGGTGAAGTCCTCCTTGCGTTCGACGACTGTATCGAAGGAGTAAGTGGACCAGTTCTTGTTCACGAACGCCACGGAGTTCACTTCCGTAAATACCGCTTCGTTGAACGAGTCGGAAAACGCTTCACGGAACGTAAACGAGCTGAGGTCGTTGATAAATCCCCGCGCCGTCCAGCCGTCGCCCAGGTCCGCCTTCCCGGCTATCGAGAAAGTGTAGCCGCCCTGCTTGAGGCGCATTCCGTCAGGCTCCGGCAGGCCGCGGTCCTGCACACCGAATAGAATCGCGTCGAAATCGGCCTTGTCGGTGGGCTTGCCGCGCACCTCCAGGTGATGCGCGAATCCGCGCTCCGTGTAGTCCTGTATATGATACGTTGCATCGTAGCTGCGATTGATGGCCAGGAAGGCGCCGCCTCCCAGCATGAAGCCGCGATTGGCGCTATGCCCGATGTTGGGCATCAGCAGGCCGCTGCGGCGCGGCACTTTTTTAAGCGACTTATAAAAGAACGGAGTATAGAACAGCGGGAGCTTACGCAACAGAAATACCGAACGGTACGCTTTGGCATTTTCGCCCGGCACAATATTAAAGAGCGGCGCCTTCAGCCGCCACCAAGGATTCGGAATCCGGCAATTGGTGAGGAAGCCGCTGTGCAGAATATAGTGGCCGTCCACGCGCTCGGCCCACTTGCCCTCGAAATAATACGGGTTGGTGCTGGTAAGCCTGCCCGGCCGCGTGTCGATGCGCGGCGACGTCGTGCCGCGCACTTCGTAGAATTTGCCCTTCTCGTCTTTGGTGTTGTACTCCAGGTGGTCGCACCAGATCTTTTCGTTGCGCTCGAACTGCTCGAAATACACGTTCCCGTGCGCCTCTACGTCGCCCGTATCTTCGTTGTAATCGAGTGAGTCGGCGCGGAACAACATGGAGATGTTCTCCATTTCCGCATGGCCGCGCAGATGGTACACCCGCCCTTCGGTGGTCTCGGTCACGGAATCCGTGTCCCACTCGCCAAGCGGCGGGGCGTTCGGCCGCGGCTTATAGATGCGTTTTTCGGGTTGCGACGCGGGCAGTCCCGAAGGCGGTGGAACCAGTACCGAAGTGGGCGGAATCTGGCCAAGCGTCGCGCTGCAGGCCAAAACCAGCGCCGCCAACACCCTAAGGACGGAACTGTACGTAATACTCGAAGAAAATTCGTGACAAAGACCGCCGATTGTGCTAACAACAATGTGAGGGCCTGTGCAGCGGAGAGGATTCAATCGGCAAACGTACCACATAGATATCATCCTTTGCACCATTGACGCATAAACCATGACTTGCAGTTATTGCCGTTACCTTAATTCTGACGAAGAACGACGCTGCCGGCGTTGCGGCCGGCCGCTACAGGATGCCTATGCCATGGCTACCGCCGGCGCTCTGGCCGCTGTGCCGGAGCCCGCGCGCGCGCCCGCGATCTCGCAGCCCGCTGTGTATCCGGCGCCCCAGCCGCGCCAAGCCATGCTCTTCCAGGACCGGCCGTCCGGCAACGTGATCCCCTTCGACGGCGTCTTCGAACCTCTTGCGCCACCCAAGAGCCGAACGGTGACGCGCACATCCACGCGCGTCCAGTCGCGCCGCGCGGGCGCCTCGAGCGATGTGCAGCCCATGCTGGAGTTCCTGCAGCCCACCCCGCCGTCGCCGCGCAAGCTCAACACCACCGTGGAAGCCGTTATCGAGTGCGACGCTCCGGTGGCCGCCCCCATGCACCGCGCCTGCGCCGCCGCCATCGATGGCAGCATGATCGTCATTGCGTACGGACTTTTCTTCATCACCTTCCATCTTTTGGGAGGTTCGTTCTCCTACAGCAAGCCGGACCTTCTGATTATGGGCGCCGCCGCCCTGCTGATCGCCATGTTTTATGGATTCGTTTGGGTGTGGGCCGGAGCCCAAACGCCCGGCATGCTCGCCCTCCGCTTGACCCTCATCCATTTCGACGGTTACCCGCCCGAGCGTACCTCTCGCTGGTTGCGCTATCTGGGCGCTTGCCTGGGCTATTGCGCCGGCGGCCTGGGCCTGCTCTGGGCGCTCCTCGACGAGGAAAGCCTCGCGTGGCACGATCACATCTCCAAAACGTTCCCCACTTTTCACGGACCCGAAACCAGTTTCGTTCGCAAGCGGTGAAGATCCGCATTTGCCCTTCCAAACCGAAACCTTAAGGAAAAACGCACCTGCGCCGCATCCGTGCGTGGCTCTTTCGATACGCTGTGCCGGCGTGGCGCATGCGATCTGCATTTCGGCGCTCTTGAAGCCACAGCCAAGCTATAGCCGTGGACGGGCTCCGCGACCGTTGGCATGATCGCGGCCTCCGGTTCGACTATCTTGCGGACCGCCTGGGGCACGCTGTGGACGCGGTGGTTCGGTGGTGAAGCACCCTCGACGAGGAGTATAAATAATTCGCCATCGACGTTCGCATTACGCGCCCGAGCGCCGGCAATTTCGGAGACTCCCGGCCAATTGGAGGCGGGGCCTCATGCAGCGGCGACAAGTCCACTCAGGAAACGGATATAGCTCGCGCGAAGGAGCAGTGGAAGGATTACAAACAGCGGAATCGCGCATGGAAGAGTCGGCGGAAATGAGCCTTCAGCCAAGGGCAGCCGCGATCTCGCGTGAAGCAAGCCATCGGTTTCTGGGATGATCTCGACAAAAGCGCCGAAAGCTACCAATCGCCGGACCTTGCCGAGGTAGACCGCGCCCACAATAACCGCCATTGCCGTGGACCCAGTTGGGGGGCCGGCTATCCGGTGCGGCTCTCTCGCAACTGTAGACGACAGAATCTGAATCATCTCCACGATTTCATTATCCGATTGGCCAGAGCAATCTTCGTAGGCGGACCTTGCTCGAAAACGATCCCAACGGTTGAGGGCATCGTCGATGGGCCCGGTGCAGGCGTTCGCCGTTCTCGGCCGGCACCCTACCGGGCCTCTTCACTTCACGAGTCGAAGGCCCAACGCCGCAGCAATCCCTCAAAGCTGATCCTTATAATTCTCCAGCGCCGTACGCACAAGCTGGCTACGGGTGCGCACTCCCGTCTTCGAAAACAACTGCTGCAGAGTCGCCTTCACCGCGCTCTCCGACACCTGCAGCCGATCCGCGATCTCCTTATTGGCCAGGCCCTCGAACACGTGGCGCAGCACAACCAGTTCGCGATCGGTCAGCTTCTTGCGCTGGTAATCCGGCGGCGGTGCAATGACGCCTAGCACGACAGACCGCAGGTAGCCCGGCTCGAAGTATTCCTTTCCGCCGCTTACGTCGCGGATGCTTTGGGCCAGCGCGGCGGGCGAACAATGTTTGCGCAGAATGCCGGCGATCCCCTGGCGGAGCATCTCCGCGGCTTCCAGTTCGGTCACGCCAGCGGTCACTACCAGCACCCTGCCCGTGAAGCCGCGCGCCTGCGCCTTGGCCAAGAAGTCCGTGCCTTTGCCGTCGCCCAGGTCGTAGTCCAGCAGCACTACATCCACCGGCGTCTTCGATACAAGCTCAAGCGCTTCGCCGGCCGATGCGCAGTGTCCCGCGATTTCGAAATCCGGCTCGGCCGCCAAGAGGCGGGCGACGCTCTCGCGAAACAGCGTGTGGTCGTCCACTACCAGGATGCGGATCCGGCTCTCGGTTTCCATGGCCTTCAACTTTCCGCCAGCGGCGCCAGTACCACCGCGAAACAGCAGCCTGCCGGACGTGCCTCGTATCGCAGTTCGCCGCGGAAACTGCGCACGATGGCGCGCGATACATACAAACCCAGGCCCGTGCCGTCGGCGCCCTGTTGGAACGGCCGGAACAATTGCTGCGGAGAGCGGACTCCTACGCCGGTATCTTCAAATCGGATGACCACCGCGGCTTCCTCCGCGCGCGCCGTGATGGTCAGTTCCTTGCGCGGGCTAGCCTGCATGGCCTTCTGGCTGTTCCGCGCCAGGTTCAGGAAAGCTTGCAACAGACCATAGGAATCCGCCCAGACCAAGGGCAGACCCTCCGCGATGCGCCATTCCACCGCCGTACCAGACTCGCGGAACGATGGCTCGATCAGCACGCGCAGTTCGTCCAGCACCTCATCCACATCCACCGCGATAGCTTGATCCTCAGGGGAAGCCTGCAACTCCAGCGAGGCGATCTTCTCCAGGCCCTGGATCAAAGTCTGCAGCGCCTCGAAGTCCTGGTTTCCGGCGAGGCCTTCCACGCGCGCCAGGTTTCGGCCCACCGCCGACACCGCCCCGCACAGGTTACGGATTTCGTGCGACATGGCGCCCATCAGGATGCGCGTGTTCTTGAGCAGATGGTTCAGGCTGAGGTCCTCGCGGTCGCGCAGATCTTCGGAAAGATCCACGATAATGGCCGCCAGCTTAGGTCCGGAGAGGGTATTGTACGTCGAGAACCAGATGGCGGCCAGAAAAGCTTCGCCGTCCTGCCGCTGCCCCTTGCATTGCATGCTGGTGCGGAACGACTGCGACCGGCGGCTCTGGGCTACGGATTCGAGCGCCGGCAAATAGTCGCGGATCGGCTGTCCTGCCAGGGTACCGCCCGGCGCCAGCAGTTGCTGCGCGGCCTGATTGGCCAAGACGATGGAGCCCGAGGCATCCACCGTAACAATGGCTGCCGGGCTGCTCTCGATCAAAATCTGAATCTGCTGCTCGGCGTCCTGGCGGTGGCGGACCTCTTCGGTCAACCGCTGCAGATGTTCCACTGCCAGTTGCCGCTTGTGCACCAATTCCGCGATGAACAAGCCCGTGCCCGTAAAGGCGATGCTCATCATGGCCATGCGGGGGACGGCGTCGGCCTGCGGAAACGGACTGAACAACTCGCCCAGCACCGCGCAGCAGACGCCCAGCGCCGCGATTTGCCAGCGGGAGAGAAAACCGCCCGCCAGCATGATCGGAAACAGGTACAGGAAGTTCAGCGAGAAATTGGGCTGGGTGACCCAGTCCACCGCCGCGACGATGGCCACCAGCAAGGCGGCGGCGGCCAGCGCCCGCCGGCGATTAGACGGAGAGAAGAGCGGGGCGATGTCCGGCAAATTCTATTATCGGCCTTCCCGGTCGTGGCACAATGAGGGTGCATGCACAAACGCCTGCCGTTCGCGCTGGCCTGCTATGCGGCGTTGGCACTGCTGGCCTGGTTCACGCTCGGCAGCGCCGGTGTCTACGTCAACGGCCGGTTCGTCGAGTTGCGCGCCGCGGTTTGCCTGCTGCTTGGCGGGCTGACTCTCAAGACTCTGATCGCCTATAAAGCCGGCTGGTAGCAGCCATGTTGGCGCAGGCAAGCTCGCCGGGGACTCCATTTCGGTACTCCGCATTGAAACGCCAGTTCCGAATCGAACCACCTTACTCCGCCCACGCGGCAAAAACCTACTGAAACTAAGGCAATTTTCCGATATTGAGGTCTGGTAATCCCGTTGCATTCTTATGTATTGCCGGACGAAATTCCGGCGAGATCGGAAAGGAGCAAAGGGAATATGGGACGCGGAAATGGAACGGCACGGCGCAAGGAAGCGGCCGCCAGAGCGGCGCGGGATCAGATCGTGCTCGACAATCTCTCCCTGGTTAAGGCCATCGCCATACGCGTGCACGAAAACCTGCCGGTCCATGTGGATCTGGACGATCTGGTGCATGCCGGAGTGCTGGGGCTGTTCGACGCCGCATCGAAATACGACCCTGCAAAAAAGGTTGTTTTTCAAGGCTACGCGAAGCACCGTGTGAAGGGCGCCATCCTGGACAGCCTGCGGCAGCTTGACTGGGCATCGCGCGACCTGCGCAAGCGGCAGAAGCAATTGGACTCGGTGACGCACGAGCTGATGACCAGGCTGGGGCGCACGCCGACGGAAGCGGAGATAGCCGAGACTCTGGGTTTGGGGATCGAGCGTTGGCGCCGAGTGGCGCTGGAATTGAAGAATCTCGGCCTGATTTCGGCTTCGTCTCTGCGGTCGGATCCCGAAAACAGCGCGCCGGTCGAATTCCCGGCCACGCCGGATTCACAGCCGGATCGCATCTGCGCCCGGCAACAATTGCGTTCGGCCTTGGCGGGCGCCATGAAGTGCCTGCCCAAACGCTACCAGAAAGTGGTTTTCCTCTATTACACCAACGAGATGACCATGAAGGAGATCGGCGAGATCCTGGGCGTGAACGAAAGCCGCGTGTCGCAGATTCACAAGATCGCATTGGAGAAGATGGCCGCCAGCCTGCGTTCGGCGGGCATCGAGTCGGCCGGCGCCTTTTAACGGCCCGGGGACTTCAGGTCTGGTCGTCGCGCCGGACGCTCGCGGTCAGTCTCTAAACAGGTAGTGGTAAATCACGTCGGCGGAAATCCGGATCTCGCGGTTGAAATCCCGGCGAGGCAGGCGGGAGCCGCGCGCCAATATCGACCAGAAATGCCGGTCCATCATCCGGGCGAAAGCGGGCAAGTCCCGATCCTGTCGCGCGTTCGGATGTTGCTGCAGGCCGCGAAAGACCCGCAGGATGCGCGCTTGGGTCCAGGATTCGATGGCGGTCTGCATTTGGCCCAACCCGGTGTCGGTGAGGGAGGCCTCCTGCCAGGCGCGAACCACACCGTAGTATTCCAGATCGGCCCGAAACACAGCCGTCAGGAAGCGGCGCAGTCCGGCGCGCACATCCGCGCCGCCCTTGGGGCGCAGATCGAGACCGGCCAGGAGCTGAAGCAGTTCGTTCATCAGCACTAACAGAAGCTGCCGTTTGGAACGGAAGTAAGTATAGAAGGCCCCGGCAGCCGTACCGGCGCGTGAGGTGATGTCTTCGATCGAAGTCGCGTGATAACCCCGCTCCGCGAACAGGTTCCGGCCGGCCTCCAGGAGCCGGCTGCGCGTGGCCCGGCTGCGCGCTTGCCGAGGAGCGGCGGGCAGATCCTCGTCCGCGCCTAATACGGGCGCGCCGGAAACGGCCATTACGGCTTGCGCCACACGCCCGCAACCCCGCCCCCGCAACAGATCAACATCCAACCGCCGAATGCGCCGGCTGCGCGCGGATCGAGGTTCGGAAACATGCTGGTGAAGAAGGCGCAGGAGAATGGGTCCAGAATCAGGGTCGGAAGGATCAACAGGGTTGCGGCTTTGGGCCAAAGATCGTTTTGCAAGCCCAGGCGCCGGCAAATCCGGGGCGCCAGGAGGGCCATCGAGAAAAAGCTAACCAGGTAGAGACCCAGTGTTCGGGCGGTGTGATCCGGCAGCAGCAGGCGCTGGCCCGCCAGACGGATCGCGACGGTGCCGGCCGTCCACAGCAGGATACCCACCAGAAAGGTTCGCAGCCATGTAGTGAACATGAATCCATATTCACATTTATGGAATCGCCTGTCAAGCCCGCTGCCGGCTTGCGCCAGCGCAGCGGAACTCATGACGCAAGCCCGATATTCCAGGCGGATATATCGGAGCCGTAGAAATTTCGCGCCTCTCCACTTCTATGTCGCGCACCCGGTGCACGTGCGCGGAAGCCCCGTCGAGGCCCAATATGCTAACTTGAAGGCAGAAATGCGAATCGTTTCCACCCTAAGAATCAGCGCCTGTGTCGCCGCTGTTTTCACCGCCTCGCTCCAATTGTGCGCGCAAGGGCAACCCGCGCCACCTAAAGCTGAAGGCCTGCCACCCCGAGCGACTCCCGCCGATTACCAGTTCCAAGCGCAGGCCGGAACGCTGACCATCGCGGCCGAGTTCACGGGACATTCCGTGGCGACACCGGAGGCCACCCTCACCACGGAAGACTATGTCGCGATTGAGGTAGCCGTGTACGGGCCGCCGGGAGCGCGGACCAAGCTATCGCCCGATGACTTTACGCTGCGCGTCAGCGGGAAAAAGAAGGCGCCACTGGCCCGGCAGCCCTACGGATTGGTGGTCAAAACGCTCAAGGATCCCGAGCTGGAGCCCACCGCGGCCGAGACGAAGTCGAAAACCAGTGTCAACACCGGCGGCCAGAGCGATGCCGGCTCCGCGCCCGCGCCGTACCGCGTGCCGGACGAGTTGCGGCATACATGGAGTCAGCGGCTGCAAAAGGAGGACCTCCCGGAAGGAGACCGCGCCCTTCCGGTGGCAGGTTTGATTTTCTTCGCCTATCACGGCAAGACGGAAAAGATCGAGTCGCTGGAGCTAATTTACGCCGGTCCTGCGGGGACCGCCACTCTGCGGCTGCAGCCATAGCGCGGCGCCCCCGGGTCACGGGCGAAAGCTGTAAAGTCGACCTCGCTTCCTTTGTATAGCGTACGCCTCTCTCTGCGCTGGAAGCGGCCAATGGCCCGGAAGACATGGCATTGCCATTGTTTCGTTTTCATCCATTGAGCGGCGAATCGGCGCGGCACTTACCCGGTGACGGTCAAGGCCAATTGGCGCGTTACGTTCCGTTTTCAGGAAGGTGGCGTGCATGGCGTGAATTTAGAGGACTTGACCGAGGGTGCTAAGGCGCTGGGTGTGACCCGTTTGGCGCTAAAGCGTGTCATCAACCGCAAAGCGGGCGTGTCCCCTGAGATGGCCCTGCGGCTCGAAAAGGCTATCGGCAGCTCGGCAGTTTTTTGGTTTCGCTTGCAACTTAACCACGACTTGGCGCAGATACAGACGCGAAGCGGAAGGATTCACGTTCGCCGCTTGGGCACCCCGGCGCAGCTTGCGCTGTGCCAAGATGGAAGTCGAGTCACATCGCCCAATCCACCTGATCCGCAGGCGGCATCTCGATCCAGCCTTGCTGCGGCACGGCATCCATCGGCAGCCCCCCCTGCCACAGCGAAAACTGGAAACGAACCGGCTGGCCGCAGGCGCCTAACGCCGCCAGCGACAGGCGCGCTTCCAGCACGCTCTTGAACGCGAACTCGACCGCGCCCGCGGCAGGCGCGGGCGCGGCCGCCAGTTTCAACTCCGTGACATTGGCGCGCCCGTAGTCGAAGCGCACCGTCACCTGGCTCGCTTTCGCCGGGTCGCCCGCCGCGACGTTCAAACGCGCCTCCATCTCGGAGATAGTCTGCTCGGAGCCGCGGTGAAAATCGACGCGCAGATAAAGATTCTCGCCGTCGCCGCCGTAGTACACTTCCCGTACCAGGAACTTCTTGCCGTGCATGGAACCGGAGCGTTCGTCCACGCGATACAAACCGGCGCCCAGCCACTCAAAGTAAGAAGTGACTTCACCGTCGACCACCGGCTGGATCTGGCCGCTGGGCGGGATGTGCACCGCGCTGACGGCCAACCGCAGAATCGGCCGCGATAACTCCTCAGGCGGGCTGAGGTTCAGGAAACGGTAGACGTTGGCCAGATGGCTGCGGTAAAGCTGATCGAACTCCACGCGGTCGCCGGAATCGTGCTCCGGGCCGTACCACCAGCACCAATCGCTGCCCTCGGCGATGAGCAGTTCTTCGTAAGCCAAGCTCCGCCTGTCGTCGGGTACATTTTGCGCCGCCTCATAGCTCTCGCGTGCCCGCAGAAGCTGGGTCCAGGCCTGGTTGTCCTCTTCCGCGCCGATCCAGACGTCGAAGTTGGCGTTGATCCAGGATCCCGGGAAAACGTGCGTGAGCGGATCGGGCGGCATCTTTGCCAGCGCTTCGCTCACGGTGACAGCGGCCATCTGCGGATCCTCGGAGATCAGCCGGTACAAATCGCGGAGGAAGGGCCGGCCGTTCTGGTCGTAATACTCCCAGGCATTTTCGCCATCGAGAATTATAGGGACCAGCGCGTCGCGGCCGCCGCCCAAAATGCCGCGGCAATTTTCGCGGATACGATTCAGGAAATCGTGGGCGGCCTGGGCGGCGTCCATTCCCGAGTATACGAATCCGATCAGGTCGCTCAGGAAATGATCGCGGAAGAGCACATTGAGGTGGCGGCCGTGCTGCTCCCAGCGGTACGGCCGGTAGATGGCGTCCACGCCGATGGCGCGGCCGAGCGTGCGGCTTAAGACGCCGCTATCGCTGGCGGCCCAGGTGTAGCCGGCTTCCGCCGCGATGCGGAACACCTCGTCTGAGACGGAGCCTTCCGACGGCCACAGCCCTACCGGCGCCACGCCGAATTCGCGCGCGCAATACTCGTGAGCCATGCGGAGCTGCGTTTCGGCGTCTTCGGGGTGGCAAAACCTGGGCGGCAGCGGCACGTGCGGATGCGACACCGCGGCGATGTTCGAATCGCACAGCAAGGGCAGAATCGGATGATAGTACGGCGTGGTGGAGACCTCGATTTGGCCGGCGCCGGCCATCTCGCGATAAACCGGGATCACTTTGCCGACGATCTCGCGCTGTTTGCGTCCCACCATGCTTTGGTCCTGGAGCGAGTAATCCCGGCCCTTGGCAAACAAACCGCGGACCTCCGGGTCGGACTCGCGGAACTCTTCGTCGAACCAGAGCAATTGCGAGATCACCTGCAGGTCGCGGAAATCCTGCGCGGAGAAGCGGCGGCGGGCCGCCTCCAGGCTGCTCTGCGAGTGGCGCGCGGCGTACAGCGCTCCGTAGCGCGGAAAGACCTCCGTCATGCGCGGCGGATGCGGCTGCAGGAACTGCTGCAACAAGAAAAGCTGGTCCGCCTCAGTCAGCGCCTCGGCGGGCTTCAGCGCCAGAACCAGGTAGGGGTCGCGGGCCTCGCCGCGCGCGTATTCCTCCACCTGCACCATCATGGAAGGCACCAGGTTGAAGGTCTGGCGCACCTTCGGAAACTCGCGCAGGATCTCGACCATGCCGTAGTAATCTTTCAGGGCGTGCAGGCGGGTCCAGGGCAGCTTGTACTCTCCCGAAGCGAGATCCTTGTAGAAGGGTTGGTGCATGTGCCAGAGGAAGCAAAGATAGATGTGTGGCATGAAATTACTTTATGTTAGTGGGGCAGGCGGCCTGAGAGGCCGCCGCAGGCCAAGGGCCTGCCCCACGCTCAAACCTCAATGCGCGAAGAAACTGCTCGCCGGCGGCGGCGCATGGACGCCCTTGATGGCCATCCACAGAATATCGTTCAACTCGTCGGCGTCGGCGCGGTCTTCCTGGCTGAAATCCAGCCGCGAGGATCGCTCCGCGGTCGCCGAGCGCAGCGGATTGCGTTCGTCAAGCGGCACGCGCGGCTTCTCGGCCACGTAGGGCGCAGCATCGGCGGTGGCCTGGAATGCGGCCGACATAGGCCGCGCCGCGGCGTCGAACTGCGTCATGGGATGCAGTCCCAGGATCAGTTCCATGGTTCGCAGCATGGAGGAGGTATTGTACATGGAGCTATCCACCGCCCCATGCTTGACGTAGGGCGAGATCAGAAACGCTGGCGAGCGGTGCGAATCCACGTGGTCGGGGCCGTTCTGGGCATCGTCCTCCAGGACGAAGATGGCGGTGCTTCGCCAGAAACGGCTCTTCGAGACCGCCTCCACCAGCGTGCCCAGCGCATAGTCGTTGTCCGCCACCATCGAGAACGGGGCCAGTTTGCCGCCCTGGGTGCCATTGGTGTGATCGTTGCCTAGCCGCATGAACATCAGTCGCGGCATGGCGCCGGATTTCTCAAATTCCGCGAGATCCGCCAAAAATACTTTCACGCGTTCCACGTCGGGGTAGTCCAGATCGAAGTCGCGGTAGAGAAGATTCGTGACGCTTTTCAGCACGGGATCGCGAACCAGTTCAATCTGGGTGCCGTCGGCGGCCGCTTTGGCGCGATTTTGGGCCATGTAGCCGTAGTTGCGCATGGAGAGTCCCGCGCCGGCGGCGCTCGACCAGAGATATCCGGCAGGCGGCGCGTCGGTGGGCTCCTGTTCTTCGTAGTCGTAGGTGTTGCGGCGGTTGGCGTAGCTATTGGGCCACATCTTCTGGATGTAATCGGTGGCAATGGCTGCCGTGGACCAGCAGTGGCCGTCGGCGCTCACGTCGGAGTTCACGTAGAAGTTGTCGAGCAGCACGAATTGGCGCGCCAATTTGTGTTCGTTGGGCGTGATCTTCTCGCCGAATAGAACCAGGGATGGATCGCCGTTGCCCTCTTTCATATCCCCCAGCACCTGGTCGTAGGAGCGGTTCTCCTTGACGATGTAAATGATGTGCTCGATCGGTGGGAACGGGTTGGGCGTATCCAGTTTGTCGTCGCGGTATGCGGAGTTGGCCATGGCGGCCTGCGTGTAGGCCTGCAACTGCTCGTCGTTGAAGGGATCGATGAAAGAAGCAGTGCCGGTCTGAATCCGCCCTACGTATTCCACCGTGGCGCTGCCTACGTGGCTGGCTTCCGGCCGGAGCGTGGGATTCGGCCCGTGAGGATTCGGATGCGAGCCGCCACCGCGGCCGTTCAACACCACCAATGTGCCACTGGGCAAGACGCGCGCGGCGGTGGGATACCAGCCCGTGGGAATGAAACCGTCCACGTGGCTGCGCTCCCCGGAAACATCCACTACGGCCACCACATTGCCATCCGAGCAGACCACGTAAAGGTGCTTGCCATGCGGGCCAAGGGCCAGTCCGCTGGGAGTCATGCCGGCCGGCTGGCGCGGCGTCATGGCGGCATTAATGGTCTCGATCAGCCGCAGTTCCTTGCCTTCCGAGACGCCCAACGCATAGACGCTGTTGGTGTTGGACGCCGCGACGAACAGGCGCCCGACATAAGGTGGCTCGCCGTCGCCCGTCTCGCCCTTGCCCGCCAGCCAGACCATGTCGGTGGGATGCGGGCCCAGCCGCACGTTCGACATCTGGTTGCCGGAGGTGGTGTCGTACTGCCCCACGGAGCCATCCGTCCAACTGGAAACGAAGAAGGATTTGCCGTCGGGATGGAAGAGGATGCGATAAGGACGGCGGCCGGTTTTGAACCGGTCGATGAGCATGCCGGACTGCGGATTGATCACCACCACGGAATCGTGATACAGGTCCGCCGCGTAAATCAGGCGGCCGTCGGGAGAAAGGGCCACATCGCCGATAAAGTCCTCATGCGTGCGCTTATCGGCGGGCACTACCGCAAACGTGCGGGCAGGTTCCAGCGCGCCATTGGCGAAAGAGAATTCGAACACCGCGCCACGCGAGCCGCCGCCCACATATACGCGGTCTCCCTTGGGAGAAAAGGTCAGGCCCAGCCATCCGTCGGCTACCCGCACACGGTTGGTTTCGCGCCCCGTGGCGGCTTCCAGCACGCTGATGGCGGGCGGCTTGTATCCGCCGTTCAGCACCAGCAGGTACAGGCCGTCGGGCGAGAGCGCGGTGGCCATGGGGAAGGTGTCCAGCGGAATCTGCTTGCCGGCCGGCGTGAGACGCCAGCCGGTGTTGAGCAGGAATCCCCCGCCAGGCAGCGGGCCAACCTGCTCGCGTGGCGCGGGCTGCGAGCAGAGTACGGCTACCGCCAGAAGCAGTGCGATGAAGATATATGGTCGCATCCAGCTACGATCATACCGTGTGGCGGGGGAGCGTACGAGGAGACGCGGGGCGCGGTGCCGCGGAAGCCGGCGAGCGGGAGAGCGGGCGACACCCTT
>Ga0302326_10010884_pt1 | contig 19642 bp, 13 predicted proteins | sample Palsa_T0_3_FD_202264 | JGI IMG/M metagenome (GOLD analysis project Ga0302326, IMG submission 202264) | Peat permafrost microbial communities from Stordalen Mire near Abisko, Sweden - Palsa_T0_3 | ecosystem: Environmental > Terrestrial > Soil > Palsa > Peat permafrost | place: Sweden: Abisko...
CGAGCGACACACTTCCGGCGACATATGAGGCCTCCAGCGGGGTACCCGACGATCCCACAAGCCCGGTGCCCACGTTCAGCGCGCCGGTCCAGGTTGACGGGACTGACGCGGTGCCATGGCCCACGCCACAGTAGATATTGCCCGAGGACGGATTCACGCTCCATGTTGCCGCGGTGCTGTACGCGGTACAGAAGCTGGGCGTTCCGCCCGGACCGGTGCAGGGTGCCGAGCCGGCGCCGCAGGCCGGAAAGTCGGTCGTGTAGTTCGCCGGCCAGGTGGAGATCGGAGCCTCAGCCGATGGTCCCGAGGCGAAGGTGTTCAACCCCGGGCTCCAACTGCAGCCAGACGCCGTCGAGTATGTCGACGGACCGAACCTGGATAGGACAGCGAAACCGCTGTTGGCCGAGCCGTTGCTGTGGATGGCGCCGTAGATCGTCATGAGCGGGCCGGAGAGGGTGAGGTCATAGTGGGGAGAGAGGAACGAGCCGCAGCTGGAGCTGTCCATCGCGAAGATTGAGTAGCAGCCGTCCCCTGGGTCCGAACAGGTGGTCGACTGCGTAGTTTGCGCCACCGCCGTCGCGGACACTGTCGCCGAGTTGACTCCTAGAAGCTTGCCGAAAAAGCTCGGTGCGACCTTGGTAACCGTGACCTCGATCTCGCTCGCGCTGCCGTTGTAGGGCGCTGTGATGGTCGCCGTGGCGCCGGAGATATTCGAGGTGACATAAGCCTGCGCGTCCGCGGTCGCGCAGCCCGCCGTCGCGCACGGCAGGTCATTGGCGCCGGCGAGCGCGCCCGCGTCCGCCGCGGCCTGGGCCTGGCGCTCAACCTGGTACCAGGATCCGACATCGATCGCGAACGCACACATCCCGAGGATCGCGACCATTGAGACCGCCGCGATCACCAGCACGGCCCCGCGCTCGTCGCGCCAGCGTCCTCTGATCCAGCGGCGCGCGCGGGAGCCTTTCGGCCTCAGCGGCTGCATCGGCCGGATCGGCCGCATCGGCCTCATCCGGCCTCGCGAGCGCTGCGCATGATCACGACACGCTCGCCGTCGTCGTAGAGGACGCGGCTGCCGGGCTCGGCGCTGAACGCCTGCACGGCGGCCGGCTCGAACTTCTTGTCCAGCACAAGGAGCCGGTATCCGTGCGCGCCCTGCTTCCAGTTCGTGCCGATCACGCTGAAGAGTGCCTGCAGCTTGTTCATCTGGGCGGGAGTGAGCAGCTCCCACCGGGTGTCGTTGGCGATCCGGCCGGCCAGCGCGGGATCCCGCCACAGCAGCCAGTCGGCGAACCTGACGTCGGCTAGCACCTTGAGCGACGGGTCGGCCCGCGTGGCCTTCTCCACCACTGTGAGGATCCGCGTGCGCTGATAGCTCAGCTCGATCGTCGACGCGGGTCGCGCGAGCGAGACGGTGGCGGCGAGCAGCAGCGCGGCGAGGGCCGCGCCGGCGATGAGCGCGTTGATCGCTCCCCGCCCCCGGACGACCGGCTGCCGTCTCGCGCGCGCCCCCGCGCCGCGCACCCCCGCGCCCAGGCCGCGCGCGCCCGCGCCGAGAGCGCCCGCGCCCAGGCCGCGCGCTCCCGCGCCGCGCGCGCCCGCGCCGAGAGCAACGGGCAGGACCATCAGGATGAAGAGCCCGAAGAAGAGGACGTTCCTGACCGCGTCGATGCTTCCCGCAGCGAGGATGACGAAGGCGAGCTGGTCCCACAGCTTCGTCCGCGACGGGTGGCGCCCGACCAACCAGACAGCGACCGCCGCCGCGACGAAGAAAGGCGCCGCCAGGACGGCGACCGACGTGATCGGCTGCCACTCGGACACCGCTTTCATCACGCTGCTGCCGAGGAACATCGTGTGGTAGTAGGTGATGATGCTGAGGCCGTACGGCGTCGCCAGCAGGCAGAGAGGGGCGCCGAGCGCCAGGGCGAGCGGGCGCCGCCAGACGCGTGCCGAGGAGACCAGCAGCTTCCGGCGCTCCCACGCCAGCGTCACCCCTCTGAGGGCGACCAGCGCGGCTCCCAGCACGACCGAACCATGGAGGTTCGCCCACAGGACAAGGATCGGAAGGCACCAGTACACCCGTCGCGACGGGACACGGCTGTCGCTTGCGAGCAGGTACGCGGTCGCCGCGAACAGCGGCATCGCGAACTCTTGCGTGCGGACCTCGTGCGAGGGAATGATCAGCCAGAGGCAGACCGGAAGGACGAGAAGTACGGCGCGCGGAGAGGCGCCGAGCTTGCGGGCGCCGACGACCGCGATCGCGACGCCGAGCACGAGCAGCGCCATGTTCGCCACCCCGACGAGGCCAAGGCCACCGAGCAGATAGAGCCCGTAGGTAACAAGCTGCGCCAGCCACTGCTGGTCGATCCACGTAATGCCGTGGGACATGGAGGTCAGCACCTCGTGGTGGGGGATGCCGGTCTGCCAGACCTCCCGTCCGGTGACGAGCGCCAGCCAGCTGTCGACGCTGAACGCACTCGGAAGGAAGGCGAGCAAGCCGGTGGCCAGAACCATCAGCGACACGGCAAGCAGGACGTCCACCCCCCGCCGTGAGAAGACGTCGGCGAGCGCGACGCTCGGGGCAGCCTTGCGTGGAAACGCCAACGACGACATGAGATATGGATCGGCGCTCGCCGCCGAGCGCCGGATGCGACGATGCGACAGGCCGACCTAGACCAAGGTCTAACCGGCCGGAGACGTCGGCAGGCGATAGGTCAATTAGATGACCAGCGCACGCCGCTCGACCGTTTACATCGCTGCGACGGTGGCGGTAATCGTCGCGATTGCCGCGCTGCTTGCTCGCGTGGGCGCGGATGCGCAGTGGTTGGCCGCGCTCGGGCACGTGATCGTGCAGCGACATTCGATCCCGACCGGGATCCCGTTCGCGGCAGCACCCACAAGCCACTGGCCGAACGCGATCGTGCTGGCGGAGCTCGCCTTCGATGCACTGGAGCGAACACTCGGCGATCGTGGGCTGATGCTCGCCCAGCTTCTCGCCGTCGGCGTCGGACTGGCGGTTCTCGGCCGCGACGCGCTCGCAGGCGGCGCCGATCCGCCGGGGACGAGCGGCGCGCTGCTCCTGGCGGGCATCGGCGCGCTGCCCAGCCTCGCGATTGCACGCGTGCAACTGTTCTCGCTCCTCCTCTTCCCCATCCTGGTCGCACTGCTCCGAGCGGAGTCGCGGCGACCGTCGCGGCGGATCTGGCTGCTGGTGCCGTTGCTGGCGCTGTGGGCGAACCTCCACGGCACGGTGCTGCTGGGATTGGCGGTCGCGCTCGCGTACCTCCTCTGCTCGCGACTACGCCGGGAGCCGATCGTGGCTGTCGTTGCCGGGGTCGCGTCGAGCTTGGCGTTGTGCCTGACCCCCGCTCTGGCCGGCACCATCACCTACTACCACGGCCTACTCACAAACGTGGCCGCGGAGCGTGGCCAGGGTATGTGGGCAGCGCTGTCGCTGAGCGCCCCGCTCGATCTGCTGTTGGTGGCAACGGCGGTCGCGCTCTCGATCAAGGTCGTACATGCGCGGCCGCAACTGTGGGAATGGGCCGTGCTCGTGGCGCTCGGCGCGCTCACGATTCAGGCAAGCCGTAACGGGATCTGGCTGCTGTTCTTCCTCGTGGGGCCCGCGGCGAGGACGATCAGGCCGGCCCGCGCCTGGCAGGGGCTGATCGCGCCGGCGCTCGCCGCGTCGCTCGCCGTGATCGCTTTCGCCGTCGTCCGTGGCCCGGCGCCGGAAGGGGCCACCCCGGCGCTCGTCTCGCGCGCGCTGGCGCTCGCGCACGGCTCGCCGGTGCTCGCAGAGGACGTGGTCGCCGAGCAGGTCGCGCTCGCTGGCGGGCGGGTCTGGATCGGCGACCCGATCGACGCCTTCTCCCGACTCGATCAGGCGATCTATCTCGACTGGATGGAGGGAACCCGGGGGGGGCGCCAGGCACTGAAGGCGGACGTCCGCGTCGTGCTCGTCACACGCGGAAGCCCGGCTCAGAAGCTGATGACCGAGACGCCGGAGTACGTGGCGGATGGTGGTGATCTGACGATGAGCTTGTACGAGCGCAAGGGCTGAGACGAAGGCAGCTCAGGCAGCTCAGGCAGCTCAGGCAGCTCGGTCGGTTCAGTAATAACTCCTCAACCGGCTGTGGTTCATTTCGCTGGTCTCACGAGCCGGCTCGTGCCAGGATCGCTTGCGTCGATGCTGAGAACAGAAGCGAGAATGAGCACCACGACGTCAGGACCACACTCTCCCGCGACGTCGAATGAGCGTCGGCGACTGGAGGACGGGCTTGCCCAGGCGCGCCGGAGCCAGGCGATAGCACTCCTCGCGAGTGGTGTCGCCCAGGAACTGAGCAGCTTGCTCGCCGCGATCCTCGGGTTCAGCGACCTGGTCTCCGACGAACTGGGTCTCGGTCATCCGCTCCAAGCGCAGCTGGCCGAGATTCACTGCGCGGCCGATCACTCGGCAGCGCTGACGCACGATCTGCGGGCCTTCGCGGGTCGGCAGCTGCTCGAGCGTCAACCCGTGCCCGCCGGGGAGATCGCCGAAGGTCTTCAGTGGCTGCTACGCCCGACGCTGAGCGAGCGGATCGAGCTCGTTATCGACGATGCATCCGACGGCGCGGTGGTGCTGGGCGACCGCGGGCAGCTCGAGCAGGCGCTCTTGTACCTCGCGCTCAATGGGCGCGACGCGATGGGCGCCGGCGGCATGCTGACGATTCGCACCACGGTCGCTGCTGATGCAACGACCTCAGAGACTGCGGCGCGAACGGTCAGGATCTCGGTGTCGGACACGGGCACCGGCATTTCAGACGATCTTCGCGGACGGATCTTCGAGCCATTCTTCACCACCAAGGAGCCCCATCGGGCAACCGGGCTGGGGCTGGCAGCCGTGCTCGGGATCGTCGAGCAGTCTGGCGGCCGGGTGACCGTTGACTCGGAGCCTGGTCACGGCAGCACGTTCACCGTCGAGATTCCCGAGATGGAGCCGCCGGCTACGGCAGGGGTTGGATGACCTAGGGGCGAATCAGCGGGGGGGCGATCGGTTGCGCCCGGCCGATATAGAAGCCCTGGGCTTGGTCGACGCCATATTCGCGCAGCAGATCGAGCGTCTCGACGTTCTCGACGCCTTCGGCGATCGTCCGCAGCCCAAACCCTTGGGCGATGTTTACGATCGCTTTCACCAGGTGCTGGTTCGCGAAGTTCGTGAACAGGTCGCGGACGAACGCGATGTCGATCTTCAGGTAGCTGATCTGGAGCTGCTGCAGATAGGTAAAGCTCCCGTAGCCGGTCCCGAAATCGTCGAGGGCGAGGCCGCAACCGATGTCCGTAATCCCGGTGGCGAACGCTCGCCCAGCCTCGAGGTTCGTCATCAGCGCGGTCTCGGTGATCTCGAACACGATGTTGGCAGGATCCGCGCCGGTGGCAGCCAGAGCCGCATGTATCTGCGGAAGCAGGTCGACGCTGCCAATCGAGTCGGCGGACAGGTTTGCGTGCAGATGTCTCCCTTCCGCGGCGAGACGCACTGCCTCTGCGATCACCCAGTAGTCGATCTCACTGATCTGCCCGTACTTCTCGGCTGCCGGCAGGAACGTCGCCGGCGAGATGATCTCGCCTTTGCGCCCGATCATCCTCACGAGCAGCTCCTCGCTTCGCCTTGCGTCCACTGTCAGCGGGATGATGGGCTGCGAATACAGCACCAGCCTGTTCTCGTCCAGCGCGTCCCGGAGGCGCCCGACCCAGGTGAGCGAATTGAGCTCGCGCTCAATACGCGTTTGCTCGGCCCTCTCCTCGGTCGTGTCGTGAAAGACGACCACGCTCCCGCGGACGGTGGTTCCACTGAACAGAGGCGCAGACGAGTAGGAGACCGGGAAGATCGTGCCGTCCTTCCGCGTGAAGAAGTCATCGTCACTCCTAATGGTTTCGCCGGCCCGCTGGGCCTTCGCCAGCCCGCAGTCAGCCTCGGCGAGCGGCGATCCGTCGGCGCGCTGGTAGTGGACCGCGGCGTGAATCGACTTGCCGCGTAGCTCGTCCTCGGTCCAACCGGTCATCCGCGCGGCGGCGGCATTCATGGACAGTAGTCGGCCCTGGGCGTCCGAGACAGAAAGCGCCTCGGCCATGGTCTCCATCACGACCGAGCGAAAGTTGTCGGCCTGCTGGCGCTCGGTTATGTCCAGCACCACGAGCCCGATCCCGATCACCTCGTGGTTGAGGCGCACTGGGTAGTAGCTCGAGAGCCAATGGCGTGGCTCGTCGTGTCCCTCGCCTTCGATCACCCGGTTGAGTACCGGCTCCCCGGCCTCCAGCACATGTCGGTAAATGGGCTCGAGCTGTGGCCAAAGTTGGGGCACGACCTCGGCCACGGTGCGGCCCAGCTGCAGATCGGCCGAACTGCCGTTGACCGCAGCCAGTGTGTCGTTGATTTGACGGATCCGGAAGTCTCGATCCACGTAGCCGAACCCGACGGGCGCGCTCGACTGGAGCGTTTCCAGGAGCGTCAGCGACTCGGCGGTCTCGCGTTGGGCTTGCCGAAGATCTTCGTGCAGCCGTCGCTGCGCAAGGCTCAGCGCCCCCAGCTCGGCTACCTTCTGCGTCAGCTTGGTGTTCAGGACCCGAAGCTGCTCCCGGTCGAATTCGCCGCTGAGGACCCGCGGTGCCGACGCACCGATGGGTCCGAGTGCCTCGGTCACCACGCTGATGATCTGCTCCGGCTCGCACGGCTTGACGAGGATGTGCGACACGCCGCAGCTCTGGGCAAGCGTACGGAGTTCGCTTTCATCGTAGGTAGCAGTACAGAAGACGACGCGGGTGTCTCCCACCGACGGGTCGGAGCGAAGCTCGCGGACGAACTCAGATCCATCCATGCCCGCCATCATCAGATCGGCGATGATCAATTCGGGGTGGGCTTCCCGCGCGAGCTCGAGCGCCCGTTGTCCAGTCGGCGCCTCCATCACCGTGTGTCCCGCGTAAGCGAGCACCGTCGCGAGCAGTTCGCGCTCGGTTGGCCGATCGTCGAGTACGAGGATCGAGCTCACTGCTCGCCTTACACGGGCAGATCGAGGATGAACGTGCTTCCGTTGCCGAAGTCACTCGTGAACGTGATCGAACCGCCGATGTGAGTGGCCAACGTCTGGCAGATATAGAGACCGAGGCCCGTCCCACCGTACGGCTGTGCGGTCGCAGATTCGAGTTGCTCGAATGCAGCGAACAGCAGCCTTTGATCGCCTGGCTTGATCCCGCACCCGGTGTCGCACACGGCAAACCTCGTCACCGGGGTTCCGTCGTTCGTGTGCCGGCTGACCTGCAGGTGGATGCTGCCCTCGTCGGTGAACTTGATCGCGTTGTTGGCGAGGTTGATCAGAATCTGGCTCAGCGCCCGACGATCGGTGCGAACCTCGCACCGATCGGCTGGGGCGACGACAGTGAGCTCGAGTCCCTTCGCGTCAGCGAGGGGCCGCAGCCCGAGGGCCACGTGCGCCAACAGGTCTTGACAGCCGATCGACTCGACGTTCAATTCGAGCTTCCCGGCTTCGATACTGGCCAGATCGAGGAGATCGTTGATCAGCGACAGCAGGTGGCGGCCGCTTGCCTGCACCGTCCGCAGCTGCTTGGACTGTTCGGGGTTCAATGGTCCCGGTAGCCCCATCAGGAGCGTCCCTGTGAATCCTAGGATCGCGTTCAGCGGGGTGCGCAGCTCGTGGCTCATGGTGGCCAGAAAGCGATCCTTTGACCGGCTCCCCGCCTCCAGCTTCACGTTCGCGTCCGTGAGGTCGCGTTCGAAGAGCATGCGCTCGGACAAGTCGCGGATCGCGGCGGTCGCGAGCAGGCCGTCCGCGGTCTCGAGCGGGCTGAGGCTGATCTCGATCGGGAACTCGGCGCCGTCCTTGCGCCGGCCCGAGAGCTCGAGTCCCGCGCCCATCGGGCGCACCCGCGGCCCCGAGAAGAACGCCGACCGATGCCCGGGACGGCGATCGCGGTACCGGAGCGGCATCAGCATGTCGACCGGTCGTCCGATCAGCTCCTCGCGGCCATAGCCGAACAGGACCTCTGTTTCGGCGTTCGCAACGCGGATCTCTCCCGATGCGTCGACGATCACCATCGCATCGGGGGCAGACTCCAGCACCGACTCGGAGTATCGCGACCGCTCCAGCTCGGCTGCGACATTGAGCTCCTCGGTGATGTCAGTCGACATCAGCACGAACCCCTGTAGCTTGTCGTCCCTCCCGCGTCGCGGCGTCAACGTGACCCGCGCTGTGAACCCACTTAGGTCCTTGCGCACGCGGCCGACCGTGCCCTCCCACTTGCCGTGCCCTCGAGCCTGCTCCATCATCGCCTGCGGCAGGCCGTGCCGCACGTCCTCCTCGATGTGGAGCATCGACTCCGGCTGCCCGATGATCTCGGAAGCGGCATAGCCGTAGAGCCTCCGTGCGCCTTCGTTCCACAGCTGGATGACACCATCGCGGTCAGTGGCGATGATCGAATACTCGGTCGACGCCTCGAGCACGCTGGTAACAAACCACATTACGGCCTCGGGATCCTCGAACACGTCCGACGCGATCAATTCGACACATCCGTCGGTCGTGGTACCACGTTAACTCCCGCTCATGCAGCCAGTATCGGCTCATCAGCGTCCGCTGAACATCCGCACGATGGCGGATCGTCCATGTTGGGGCTGCCTACGCCGGGCAGTGTTGGCTCACCCGCGCAGGGTGCTACTCGATCAAGCCTAGCCGCAGGCCTTGGGCGACCGCGGCCGTCCGAGCGCTAACGCCGAGCTTCTCGTACACGTGGTCGAAATGCGTTCGCACCGTCGAAGGTCTCAGGTGTAGCGCGGAAGCGATCTCCAGAGTGGTGTGTCCGGCCGCCGCGAGCCGCAGTACATCCAGTTGGCGTGGAGTCAATTGCTGCCATCCGAGCTGCCCGGCACGTCGAGAGAGAAACTCGCCCAGCTCGCGGCCGATCGCCACCATCGTTCGTCTGAGTCGGTCGAATCCATCGGAGCTCTGGGCGTGGTAGAACTCGAGCACGGCAACCACCTCGTCGGAGCGCACCGCCGGGATTGCGACGGCGCCTCGCAGCCCCGACTGGCGAGCCGAGAGGCGGCGACGAATTGTTTCGTCCTCGGCGACGTCGGCAAGAGTCTCGGGCTGCCTTGAGCGCCACGCCCGCCCCGGAAGCCCGGTGCCCAGCGGGAGCCGGAGCGGCAAGGTGGCTCCTTCGAGCTCACCCAGCTCGAGCGCCGGCTCGCTCCACACGGCGCTCGGCAGCAGCACGCGATCCCGTGGAAGCCACAGCGCGGCGAACACGAACTCCAATGCCTCACCGAGCTCGCGGAGGAGCACCACGGTCGGGTTCTCGAGCTGGCCCCATTCCGACAGCGTCTTCGACACCGCCAAGTGAGCGGCGATCTCCCGCACCGTCAGGTGCTCGTCGGTGAGGTCCTGGACGGTGCCGATGACCCGCGCCTCGTTGTCAGCGTCCCATTCGATAGTCGCGATCGTCGACCTCAGGTAGCGGATGCCATGCGTAGGATGCTCGATTCGAAACTCGACCGGCGGCGGGTTGCGCAGCACGTTAGTTGACTGCATATGCCGCAGCATTCGCTCCCTGTCGTCGGGATGCGTCCTTTGCAAGATGTAATCGCGGCTGGGAGTGACCTCGCCAGGCTCGAACCACATGATTCGATACATGTTGTCCGACCACCGAAGGATGTCCGGGCGCGGACGCCATTCCCAGCTGCCGATGCTTGCCACCTGCTCACTGGCTTCGAGCAGCCGGACCGTGCCGGTAAAAGCGCCGGCGTCCGGCGCCTCGATGACTAGTTCGCGGGGAGTGTCGTCGTCCACGTCTCTGGTCCCCGATCGTAGAGGCCCGGGGTCGGGCGCACGATGAGGTGCAGGCATGGGCGAACTCGGTTCGGGTTTCTGGACGTTCTGCCAAGGTCCCTACCTACCTCGGGCGCGCCACAATTTCCCTGCTAGGAGCCAGCTTACTGCGCTGGGCGAGGAGAAACAATCGAAATCTGCAGAATGCCTACATCGAGGTAATGCCTCTGTCGAGTGTCAACCAAATGAGGTAGCTCTACCGCCACTCGCGCCCGGCAGCGCCGCTGGTACCTCGAACTCGACCGTCGCACCCGCTCCGGGGGCGCTTTCCAGGCGGAGCTCGCCGCCCGCAAGCGCGAGGCGTTCGCTGAGGGCCGCGAGCCCGAGATGGCCGGGCCTCGGCCGCAGCGACTCGGCGACGTCGAATCCCACCCCATCGTCACGCACCCGGGTCACATACCGACCGTCGCGCGCGATCAGTGTGACATCGACGACGGAAGCACGGGCGTGCTTGCGGACGTTCATCAACACCTCTTGCGCGGCCCGGTAGAGGAAGACGCGAACCTCGGGGTCCGGTTCGGAGGGGAGCCGGTCGTCGAGCTTGAAACCCAGGCCCTCCTCACGCTCAACGTGCTCGAGATAGGCACGCAGCGCAGGCGCCAGCCCCTCACTCTGCAGCTCTGGGGGACGCAGCTCGAACAGCAGCATGCGCAGTCGCCGGGATGCGAGCTTGACGGCTTCCTGCAACCGGCCGAGCGCCTCGGTCGCCTCGGTATCATCCATCCGGCGGCGGAGGTTTCCGAGCCATAGACCCACGGCTCCAACCGCCTGCAGCGAGTCGTCGTGGATGCCGTCGGCGATGCGGTGGCGCTCCTGCTCCTGTGCGTTCATCATTAGCCCGAGCAGCCGCCGGCGATGAGCGCTCACGCGCTCGAGCTCGGACACCTTCTCCACCAGCTTGTCATTGTTCACGCGTAGCTGCTCGCGCTCGAACGCGGGACCGAGCGGTCCCGGCAGAGGCATCGGCGAGGACTCCCGGAGCGCGTCGGCGACGGTGCCTAGCACCGACTCTGGTGTGCAGGGCTTGCTGATGAATCGCGAAACCCCACATGCCGCGGCGAGCTGGTGCACCTCCCCCTCGAGGTAGTTGGCGGTGCAGAAGATCACAGGCGTAGCGCCCACCACCGCGTCTTCGCGAAGCCGCCGGACGAACTCATAGCCGTTCACACCCGGCATCAGGATGTCCGTGATGATGAGGTTGGGCCGGCGCTCGCGCGCCAGGTCGAGCGCCATCTCCGCAGTGGCCGCCTCGACCACGGCGTGTCCACCGTATCCGAGCAGCGTTCTCATCAGCTCGCGATCCTCGGGCCGATCGTCGAGCACCAGGACGACGCTCACGGTCAGTCCTTGCTCATCCGTCGAGTCGACAACCCCCGACGCGAACCGACCCGGGCGTCGCAACCCATCTGTGGATCCTTAGCGGCGCCGTACACGATTACCACAATAAGGGTATATCCCCCACACGGATGCGTTGCCGGCCTCGATCATCCAGGCTCAGATCCAGCCCTTGTGCGTAGCCATCAGAACTGCCTGCGCCCGATCGGAGACGTTGAGCTTGCCGTAGACGTTGTGGAGGTGAGACCGGACGGTGCTCGTGGTCAGGCCAGCCTCCGCCGCGATCTCCTTGTAGACCTTGCCCTCGGCCAGGAGCGCGAGCAGCGCGGTCTCGCGGCTCGAGAGCGGGCAGGGCTCTGCCCGGCGCCGGTCGCTCCCACCCGGGTGGGGGAGGTCGAAAAGCAGATCTCTGAGTGCGGCGGGCGACATCCCGCAGATGCTCGCGAGCCGGAGCATCACTTTGCGGTCGACCGCGTCGCCCTGAACGTGGTGGGCGACCATGTCAGCCAAGCGGACGAAGCTGGCGACCTCGTCTTGCGCTTCAGCTCTGTGATGCGCCGCGACCACGCGCTCGAGCCCCTTCGGCAGTCCCCACCGGCTCAGTAGCAGCCCGCCGAGGCTCGCGTGATCCAAGCCGTAGGCTCGCCGTTCTTGCCGTAGACGCTGCTCGGGCACAACATCCTTCGCGGACACGGCGCCTGCATACCGACTGTCTGCACGACCTAGGACGAGCTTGCCGATGTCGTGAAGCAGTGCCGGCACGACGACGTCGTCGTCGTGGCCCAGCTCCCTGGCAATGCGTACCGCGGCCCGCGTCACTGCCTGCGCATGCACGCGGGAGCGGTGCATGAGCACCTCGAGCTCGGTCGTCCGCCACGGGAAGTCGGCACGTGGCAGTGGCTCGACCGCGTCGCGAATCTCACTCAGGCTGAGTGCCGCGACCGCCTCGGGGATCGCTGCGATCGAGCGGCGGCCTGCGACTGCCTGCGCCCGGCGCAACACGGCGATCGTGAGCCCGGTGTCACTTTCGATCGCCGTGACGATCTCACGGGTCTCCAAGTCGGGATTGTCGTGCACTGCCAGGACTCGGTCATAGGCAGGTGCAAAAGCCGGAACAACGTCGAACTCTGCGATCGCGCTCGCCAATTCGCGACGCCCGTTGACCGGCGGCAGCAGGGGGCGCCTTGAGCGCCTCCCGCCATCGGGAGGGGTGAGCGCACGGCTGGGCTCGGTCTTGGCCGATGTCGCAACGAGCGCTGCGACGAGCGCGTCGACGACGGTCGGGTCGAACTGCGTCCCGCGTTCGTGGCTGACCTGCTCGAGCGCCGCTTCTGCCCCGACGCCGCGGCGGTGCGGCCTGTCGGTGGCCATCGCAACGAAGGCATCACATACCGCGATCACGCGGCTCGCAAGCGGGATTTCGCTGCCACTGCGGCCGTCGGGATATCCATTGCCGTCCCAGCGCTCATGATGAGACCGGACGATCGGGGCAACGTCAGCGACCGGAGCAAGGCATTCGAGGATCTCGGCGCCGAGGATGGGATGCCGGTTCACCTTCGCCCAGTCTCCGGGTGAGAGCGGGGCTGTCGCCAGGATCACATCGTCAGGGAGCGCCAGCATCCCGATGTCTCGCACGCGGACAGCCAGATCAAGCAGCGTTCGAGTCTCCGCGTCGAGGCCTACGCCCCTGCCGACCTGGACCGCAAGCTGACCCACCATCGGGGTCGACGCGTGTAGCCCGGGAGAGCCGGCGATGAGCGTCTTCTCCAGCGTCTCACAGATCCACCAAGCCGTGTCGCGCTCATCGGCGTCGCTGTGGCTCACGACCAGCCGCGGCAGTGAATACTCAGCCGGCGGCGTCGCAACAGCCGTGTCGGTGGGTAACACTACTGCGGTTTCCGCCTGCGCCGCGGGCATTACTGCGCCACCAAGGTGCGTAGGCTTACGTGTGATCGAGAGGGGCGAATACGGGGCATGGCGTTCCCTTCCTAGGCGGCTTGGGTCGAGTCGGATGGCTGGGCGCCCGCGCCGGCGCCGGCGCTCAGGCGGGCGTTACAGGCGAGTGCGATGTCGCCCAGGTCGACGGTGCGCGCCAGCTCGTGTGGCGCCGTGGCGTACCGGCCGAGCGAACGTAGTGTGCGCTTGTATTCTTGGCGTGAAGCCTCGGCGTTGCCGAGCACGTCGTGTGCACGCGCGAGCTGGAAGCGTGCGGGGCTGAAGTCGGCGTCGATGGAGACGGCGCGACGCAGCGGTGCGATCGCGGCGCGCGGGTCGTGGCGTGCGAGCTCGGCGAGACCCTGGAGGTAGTACGCGTCGGCGTCCAGCTGATCCCGCGCGAGTGTCTCGGCGGTGATCTCGAGAACCACATCGAGCTCTCCCCGATCCGCCGCGGCGAACGCGTCGCGGAGGTTTCGGCCGGCGTTCGGCCCCGCCGGGTTCTTGGGCGGCGCCCGGAGCGTGCGCGGCGCGGCACCCGCCACGCCTGTCACCCGCGCCAGCCGCGCTGACCGCCGATCGGCTGCGCCCAGCACGAGCGTGCCCGAAGGCGCGAGCGCCGACTCGAGCGAACGCATCACGCGCGCCACCGTGGGTGGTTCGAAGTAGATCAGGACGTCACGGCACGAGATCACGTCGAAGCCGCCCGCGGCGTCTACCGGAGCCGGGTCGCGAACCAGGTTCTGGCGGCGAAACTCGACCAGCCGCCGCAGCCGCTCGTCGACGCACAGAAGTTCGTCCTGCTCGATGAAGTAGCGGCGACGTAGATTGTCTGTGATCCCGGCCACCGCGCGGGCGTCGTAGCGACCGCGCTGTGCCTGCTCGAGCCCGGCGGTCGCGATGTCGGTTGCGAGCACATGGACGGGTGGGGTGGCGGACCCGAAGGCCTCGCAGGCGACGATCGCAACGGTGTAGGCCTCCTCGCCGGAGGCGCAGCCGGCCACCCAAACTCGCACGGCATCCGATCCGCGGTCGTTGGCGGCATCGAGCGAACGGTGCCAGTCGATCGCTTCGAGCTCGCCTGGATGGCGCAAGAAGAACGTCTCGTGCACGGTCACCTCGTTGATCAGCCGCTGCAGAGGCGCCTCTGAGCCGTCCATCTCGAGCAGCCGCTCAGGCGTCATGCCGGGCTCGACCCGGGCGACCGCCGCCTCGAGCGAGGCGAACTGAGGCGGGCCGAGCTCGATGCCGCACTCGAGGCGGACGAGGTTGGCGACCTCGTGGAGAGCCGAGGTCATCTTCGTGCCCCCGGCGCCAATCGCGCGTGCGCGGGTGGCGTCGTGGTGTCACCGCGCCCGCGACGGCGACCACCATCGGCCCATCGGCTGGCGCAATCGGCCCATCGGGGGCAATCAGCCCATCGGGGGCAATCAGCCCGTTGGGGGGCGCAAAACAGAGCTCGGAGGCGGGCAGGGCGGCGGTTTCGAAGCTTATGGGGCATCTACCTAGGGTTTCGACCCTCGACCGCCGATGCCCATGGGTACTTCTCCACACCAGATGCGCGGGGCTCTCAGGTGCGGCCAGCGAGACTCGAAGGCGACCGTTCCTGGGTGAACGTAACGTTTCGTCCGCTGAGCGTGTTGCACCAAACCAGCGGGTTGTACGAAAGTGATGATCGATCCGGCTGCTCGCGCCGCTTGGGGCCGCCGAAACGGTGCCGGCGACGGGCAAATCGGCGGTCGGTGGCCGGTTCGCGGCGTTCCCCGGGAGGGTGTGTGCCAAAGCGAACTCCAGGTTCGCAAAGGAACACACCCTCCGCGGTTCACCGCTCGGCAAGGCGATTCCCGACCTCTGACGGCCACCCGTCGTTGTCAAATCTTGCTAACGACCCGAACTCGCCAACCGTTACGCAACACCCTCATAGCGGAGGAAACGATGCGTTCATCGCCACCACGACGCGTCTCGCCAACGAACCAGAACGCCCCAAAACCCCGACCACTACAAGAAATCCTCCAAAATGGAGCTAGCGAGACTCGAACTCGCGACCTCCTGGGTGCGATCCAGGCGCTCTTCCAACTGAGCTATAGCCCCGTGCGGCGGCGTTTGCCACGCGGCGGACGACAGTTTAGCCGTGCCAGGTTGGGCTCCGGTGACCGCGCAAGGACAATGTCGCGCTACGAATTCGGCGTGGGAGGCCGATAAGGTGCGTGCAGCCCTGACCCGATGAGCTTCCGGACCCGCCTCACCAGCTTCTTCGTTGTCATCGTCATCGCGCCGATGCTTGCGATCGGGGTGCTCGTATTCAGCCTGATCGGGAACAGCGAGCAGGGCAAGGCGGACGCGCGGGCGCACGGCTTCAACACGGCGGCGACGAGCATCTACGACGCCGCCAGTGCCCGCGCCAGGAGCATCGCCTTCGCGATCGCGAACCAGATCCAATTGTCGAATGTCACGGCGCCGGAGGGTCATGCGGCGGCGGAGGCCCGGCTCACGCAGCTCGCCGCTCAGGCTGGGCTGGTCCGCGTCACGCTGGCGCTCGGAACAACGCCGCTGATCGACGTCGGCAACGGCTCGGGGGCGATCGCGCCCGGCGCGGCGACCGTTCCGGCGACGTCCACCCGGCTACCGGCGACGGTCGAGGTCTCCGTGCTGACCGCCGCGGACTACATGAACGAACTGTCGACTGCTGACGGTGTCGGTGTCGTCGTGCGCCAGGGACCCCACACCCTCGCCTCATCGATGCCGGTAGCGGCCGGACACCGACTGGGCGGGGACGAGCAGATCACATTGGGCGGCACCGACTACCGCGCCGTCACTGCGCTGCATCCCGGTTTTGGCGGCAAGCCCGTCCACGTCACCGTGCTTCTGAACCTGGCCAAGACCGAATCCTCGGTCCAGTCGAGTCAGCTGCTCGCAGCAATCTTCATTGCCGGCTTCGTCCTGCTCGCATTCGCGTTCTCGGTGCTCGCCTCGCGGGCGCTGCAAGGTCAGATCGGCCGGTTCCTCGAGGCAGCGCGACGGCTCGGCAGCGGGGACTTCTCCGCACCTGTGCCGACCGAGGGTCGCGACGAGTTCGCGGCGCTCGGAGAAGAGTTCAACAGCATGTCCGCACAGCTCGAACGCCGACTTGACGAGCTCAGCCGGGAGCGAGCGCGGCTGCGAGAGTCGATCCGGCGAATCGGGCAGACGTTCGCGTCGAACCTGGACCAGCCGGCGCTGCTCGAGCTGGCGCTGAAGACCGCCGTCGACGCGGTGCAGGCGAGCTGCGGTCGCTCGAGCATCAGCCCCCGAGCCGGCGCACCGCTCGAAGAGTCGGCCCGCGTCGGATCGATGGGCGGATTCGAGGCACGGATCGATGACGCGGAGCGAGCGGCGCTCGCCAGCGCCGATCTGGGCGAGGCGAACGCCGGCGATCAGTTCGTGGCGGCGGTGCCGCTCGGCCCGGCCGAGGGCGAGCGAACCCCCCGCGGGATCATCACGGTCGCTCGGCGAGGCCGTCCGATCACCGAAGACGACCGTGAGGTGCTCCGCTCGCTCGCCGCCCAGGCGACGCTCGCGCTGGAGAACGTCGACCTCCACCATCAGGTTCAACGCCAGGCGGTCACGGACGAGCTGACCGGGCTCGCCAACCACCGGCGGTTCCAGGAGCTCCTGGCTACAGAGATGGAGCAGGTCCGGCGCTACCGCTATCCGGTCGGCCTGATCATGCTCGATGTAGACAATTTCAAGAAGGTGAACGACACCTATGGGCACCCGCAAGGAGACGTCGTCCTGGCGGAGGTGGCGCGCGTGGTCCGCGAGTCCTCGCGTGATGCCGACGCGCCGGCTCGCTACGGCGGCGAGGAGATGGCCGTAGTCCTGCCCCACACTGATCTCGAGGGCGCCTACGCGATCGCCGAGCGCATCCGCAGCGCCGTCGAGGCACTCCAGATCCGGCTGCTCGAGAGCCGGGGGACGCTACGCGTAACGGCCAGCCTCGGCGTCGCCGCTTCCAGCGATGGCAGCAAGGACGCGCTGATCGCCGCCGCAGACGGCGCGCTCTATGTCGCCAAGCGCCAGGGCAAGAACCGCACCGAGGTCGGCACCGCGCCGGCTGCGGGCGTCTTTGGCGCCGAGTAGGCTTAAGGCTATGGGTCTGCTGGACGACGCGATCCGCGAGCACCTCGACCTCAAGCGTCGGCGAGGCGCGGACCCCACCGAGGTCGAGCGAGAAGAGCGTGAGGTGCTCGGTCCCGTGCGCCGGCGCGGTGAGGAGACGGGTGCCGAGGCGCACGAGCTCGACCACTCAACGCTGGCCCACGACGAAGACGTCTCCTGGGCCAACGGTGGTGCCGAGTACGCGAGCGGCGAATCCGAACCGAGGCTGGCGGCCACGGCGTTCGATCACGGTCTGCTCGCGGAGCACGATGAAACGCCCGACTCCTACCCCGAGCCCGAGCCCCCGCCCGCCCGGTTCGAGCCGGAGCCCTACCGCGCACGCGAGCCCGAGCCGCCGGCTCCCGAGCCCTACGCCTACCCCGACGACGAGGACGATCTCGACGACGACGAGGAGGACCTCGACGACGACGGGCCGGCGACGGCCGAATACAACGTCGAAGCGGAACACCCCCCACCCGAAGGCGAGTCGGAGGACGTCCTCGAGGAGACGCCGGAGTTCCTCCAAGACACACCCGACCACGACCGGCTTTGGTTCGAGCAGCGGCCACCCCGCGACTTCGATTTCGACGGCTGAGCTGCGGTACACGCTCCTCGACGTCTTCACCGACGTTCCGCTTGTGGGCAACGCGCTAGCGGTCGTGCACGACGCGGACGGCGTCGACGACGCGACGATGCTCGCTTTCGCACGCGAGACCCGCCTGTCTGAGACAACCTTCGTCCAGACGGCAACAACGGCCGGAGCGGATTACCGCAACCGAATCTGGACGGTCGGCGGAGAGCTTCCATTCGCCGGACACCCATCACTCGGTACGGCTGTCGCTGTCGCGAGGGCGCGGGGAGAGACGGGGGAGGTCCGTTATGTGCAGCAGACGGGCGCGGGGTTACAGCCGATCGAGGTCAAGATAGCGGGCGCGGGCACGACCGCCTCGATGCTGCAGGAACCGGCGACGTTTGGCATCAAGGTGAATGCCACCGACGCCGTCCGGCCGCTCGGCCTGGAGGCGACGGCTGCCGAGCCCAACCTTTCACCGCAGGTCGTCTCGACCGGCCTCGGACACCTGATTCTGCCGTTGCGCTCAGTCGAGGACCTGTCGCAGATCACGCCGGACTTCGCCGCACTGCCGGCCCTGCTCGAGCCTCGCGGAGCTTTCGGCGTATACGCGGCCTGCTACGAGCCTGCAAACGGCACCGCCCGGGCGCGCTTCTTCGCCCGCGATCGCGGCATCGGCGAGGACCCCGCGACCGGCTCGGCAGCCGGTCCACTGTGCGCATACCTGCACCGGTACGCCGGCTGCAGCGCGGTTGAGATCACTCAGGGCGTCGAGATGGGCCGTCCCAGCCTCCTGCGCGCGGAGACCGTCGCCGATCGCGTTCGCGTGAGCGGAGACGTCGTCGTTCTGATCGACGGCACCGTCACGCTGTAGGCCATCCTCCCCCCGCCGCGCCGCCGCTAGACTCGCGCGGCACGGGGCCATAGCTCAGTTGGGAGAGCGCCTGCTTTGCAAGCAGGAGGTCGCCGGTTCGATCCCGGCTGGCTCCACTGGGAAAGTGGCTGGAAATCGGGTGGTTTTGGGCGGCTAGCGGCGGTCCGGGTTGCCCGGATTGGCCTCGATGGAAGCGTTATGGAAGCCTCTGGTGCGGCCGGGGCTTCCATCGGCTACTGCGCCCGTCGCCTTGCTAAGTCAGTGCCTGGTGCGCCGGTCGCACCATGCCTGCTGCGCCACCGAAGGGAAGGATGGATGTGCTTGTTCCCAGCGATCCCGTTCACACCGGGTTCCATCCACTCCTCGTCGGGAGACGGGTCTGGATGACCCGTCTGCCGACGAGGAGTCCCCCCGCGGAGCGGACGCTGGAAGCACGAGGCGTCTTGCGCGGCGCCGCGACCGTCGACCTTGACGACCGGCAGGACGAGCCCCTCGACTTCGCCCTCGGAGAAAAGATCGGCAGCGCCCGATCCCGACTGCCAGCGGTCGGGATCCATCCTCGAGGTTCCTTGACGGGTTCCGCAAGGCTTCGTCGGCTCCTGGCGGACTCGGCCTAGACGACCGCTCCGTCGCGAGGCTGTCGGAATATCGGGTCCGTCTGGCCGGTTTAAGACACTTCTGGCATGGCTCGAGAATTCGCTGGGGTTGACCGTGGTCAGTTGTTGTTGATGCCGCCGTCGTTGTTGGAGTGGCTGCCGGAGGAGCATCTGGTGTGGACGGTGCTCGGTGCGGTCGACCAGATGGACCTGGGTCGCTTCCGTGAGGCGTATCGGATGGGTGCGGCGGGTCGCGCGCCGTTCGATCCGGCGGTGATGGTGGCGTTGTTGCTCTACGCGTATGCGCGCGGGATTCGTTCCT
>Ga0302326_10010889_pt1 | contig 19640 bp, 11 predicted proteins | sample Palsa_T0_3_FD_202264 | JGI IMG/M metagenome (GOLD analysis project Ga0302326, IMG submission 202264) | Peat permafrost microbial communities from Stordalen Mire near Abisko, Sweden - Palsa_T0_3 | ecosystem: Environmental > Terrestrial > Soil > Palsa > Peat permafrost | place: Sweden: Abisko...
CGCCATTCGCGCCCTGCAGTTCGCGCACGGCGCCTCGGTCACCGGCGAGCTGCTGCTGGGGTCAGTCGTGTTCAACCCCGGGTCGGTGCGCGTCACGAGCGTGACGCCGACGGTCGGCCAGGCGGTAATGCCTGGTCCGGTGCTCGCCATCACCTCGACCGCCCGGCAGGTCAAGCTCGCGCTCGATGCCTCCGAGCAGGGGAGCGTCAAGGTCGGCGACATGGTCACGATCACACTCCCGGATAACCAGACCACGCCGGGGAGGATTACCTATGTCTCCAGTGTCGCTACCTCGCCGTCTAGCTCTGGCAAAGCTGGCGAAGAAGAAAGTGCCCCCACCGTCGAAGTCGACGCCACCCCCACCGATGCCGCAGCGACGGGCCACCTCGACCAGGCGCCCGTGAACGTGGAGATCACGACGGAAAGCGTCGAAAATGTGTTGGCGGTGCCCGTCGACGCGCTGCTCGCGCTCGCGGGTGGTGGCTACGCGGCGGAGGTCGCCGAAGGCCGCGTGCATCGTCTCGTGGCCGTCACCGTCGGCCTGTTCGACGACGCCGAGGGTGTCGTGCAGGTGAGCGGTCGTGGGCTGTCTGCCGGCCAGCGCGTGGTGGTGCCAGCGACATCATGAGCGCGCAGCCGGCAGACGTCACGTACATGGACGGCGGCGAGGCGCCGGCGGTGCTGGAGCTCGAGGGAGTCAGCAAGGTCTACGGGGCCGATCCGCCCGTGTATGCGCTACGGGATGTCAGCTTCGCGGTGCGGGAGGGCGAGCTCGTGGCGATCGTGGGCCCCTCGGGTTCGGGTAAGACGACGCTGCTGCACGTGATGGGCACGCTCGAGCGCCCGAGTGCGGGGGTCGTTTCGATCACGGGCCTGGACGCGGCAGGGCTCGCCGATCGTGAGCTCGCCACGTTGCGTGCCACCCGTATCGGGTTCGTCTTTCAGCAGTTCTTCCTGTCCGAGCACTCCACTGCGCTTGAGAATGTCGCCGAAGGATTGCTCTACGCCGGCGTCGCTGTCGCCGAGCGCAGACAGCGAGCAGCGGAGACGCTCGCCCGGGTGGGGCTCGCCGATCGTGCCCAATTTCGTCCGAGCAAGCTCTCCGGCGGCGAGCGCCAAAGGGTCGCGATCGCGCGTGCGCTGGTCGGGCGCCCCGCGATCGTGCTGGCCGATGAGCCCACGGGGAACCTCGACAGCGCGTCCGGTGAAGCGATCCTCGCGCTCCTTGAAGAGCTGAACGCCGATGGCGCGACGATCCTCGTGATCACCCACGACCACGACCTCGCCGGCCGCCTACCCCGCCAAGTCCAAGTGCTCGACGGGCGCATCGTGAACGACACCACCAGAGTAGGAGCAGAGCGCTGATGGCACCGATGACGTGGTTGCCTCGGCGTGTTCGCTGGGTGGAGCTCGGGCTGATTATGGCCGCCGGTTTGGGCACCATTCTCAGTGGCACACTGGTAGGGGCTCCGGCGTTTGCCTCGGGTGCAACCGGCGGCGCGCCAACCGAAACCGGATCGTCACCCACCGGCACCGGGACGTCGAATTGTTCGTCGTCTAATCCGCCGAACCAGATGACGCTGGTCGCGGGCACGCCGCAGACGGCGATCCTGCAGAGCGCCTTCGCGACCGGGCTGCAGGTCGCGCTCACGAACAGCAACGGCTGCGCCGTCACGAGCGCCGCGGCGGGGGTCCCGGTCACCTTCAGCGCGCCCTCCAGTGGCGCGAGCGGGGTGTTCTCCACCAGCGGGTCGAATACCGTCGTCGTCGGCGCCGATGCCTCGGGTACGGTCGCCGCGCCGGCGTTCACCGCCAACACCACGGCCGGCAGCTACACCGTGACCGCCAGCTCGCAGTACGGCACTGTCTCGTTCGCTTTGACGAACACCGCCGCGGGCATACCAGCAAGGATCGTCGCGATCCCGCTGAAGAGCGGCTCCGCGAGCGTCATGATCCGCTACCCGGAGCCGCTGCAGGTCAAGGTGCTGGACTCCGCCGGCAACCCGGTCGCCGGGACGGCGGTCACGTTCACGCTCGGCTCCGGCAGCTCCAGTGCGTGCGGCACGAGCAGCTCCTCGAGCGCCGGCGCGAGCTTCACCGGCGGGGGCGCCCAGGCGACCGCGACCACCGGTGCATCCGGTGTGGCGAGCTCGCCGCTTTTCACGGCGAACAGCACGGCCGGGTCGTTCACCGCAACCGCCGCTGTCCCGGGCAAAGAACCCTCCGGAGGGTCGGGTAAAGAAAACTCTGCGGCCTCGGGTAGCGACGCGGCAACACCGGTGAGCTTCTCCCTCTCAAACCTCGCCGACAAGCCCACCAAGCTCACCCCAGGGGTCGGCTCCACCCAATCCACCCCCGCGGGAACGCCCTTCCCGATCCGACTCGCCGTCACCGTCACCGACGCCGAGAAAAACCCCGTTCCGGGCACACTCATCACATTCTCAGCACCCACGCGCGGCGCCAGCGGACGCTTCGCCGGCCGATCTTCGATCGGTCACTCTCGCGGCCCCCACCATCGCGCCCGCGTCTCTCACCCCTATACGGTCGAGGTCAAGACCAACGGTTGCGGGATCGCCGTCGCACCCGCCTTCACCGCCAACCACCAGCCCGGCGGGTACATCGTCAAGGCAACCGCCGGGCACGCAAGAGCGGCGGCGTTCGCGCTCGTAAACGTTGCACCCGGACAGTCCCAGTGAGGGCGTGGTGAGCGCTGCCGCCGATCGGACCCGAGAGCATGCCGGCGCCGCGGACCTCGCCCCCCAGAAGCTGCGCCCTTCCGATCTCGCGCGCGTCGCGAGCGTCGGGCTTCGTACACGGCGCATGCGTGCTGGGCTCTCCGCGCTGGGGATCGCGATCGGCGTCGCCGCGATCGTGGCCGTGCTCGGCCTGTCCTCCTCTTCTCAAGCCGGCTTGTTGAGTGAGATTGACCGGTTGGGGACGAACCTGCTGACCGTCACCAACGGCCAGAGCTTCGCCGGCAAGACTGCCGAGCTGCCGCTCGTCGCACCGGCGATGATCGGCCGCATCGATCCCGTCGAAAACGTCGCGGAGACCGGGAAGCTCAAAGGCAGTGTCTACCGCTCTCCCCTGATCCCCACCGTCGAAACCAACGCTCTGAGCATCGAGGCGGCGAGCCTCGGCCTGCTGCACACCCTGGGGGTGCAAGTCGCGCAGGGCCGCTACCTGAACGCCGCCACCGCCACCGAGCCGGTCGCGGTGCTCGGCTCCGCGGCCGCGCAACGCTTGGGGATCGACCACATCTACCCCGGTGAGCGGATCTGGGCCGCAAACCAGTGGCTCTACATCGTCGGGATCCTCGGCCCATCGGTGCTGACACCCGAAATCGAAAGCTCGGTTCTCGTCGGCTTCAAGGCCGCGGAACGCTACTTGCAGTTCAGCGGGCACCCCAACACCGTCTACCTGCGCGCCGAGAACAGCCAGGTCTCCGCCGTCCAATCAGTGCTCGCCGCCACCGCGGACCCAGAAGCACCCAACGAAGTCAACGTCAGCCAACCCTCGGACACGCTCACGGCACGCGCGGACGCCCAAGGCGCGTTCAATGGCCTGTTCCTCGGCCTCGGCGCGGTGGCGCTGCTCGTAGGCGCGGTCGGCGTGGCGAACATCATGATCATCTCAGTGCTGGAACGCCGCTCGGAGATCGGGCTGCGCCGCGCGCTCGGCGCGACCAAGGGGCAGATCCGCACCCAATTCCTCTCCGAGGCGATCCTGCTCGCGCTCGGTGGCGGCGCCGCCGGCGTCGCCACCGGAGCGCTCGCGACCGCGATCTACGCCCAGACCAAGGGCTGGACGATCGTCATCCCCACCCTCGCCTGGGCGGGCGGGTTCGGTGCGGCGCTCCTGATCGGCGCAGTCGCAGGCCTGCTTCCCGCGCTGCGGGCGGCGCGGCTCTCACCCACCGAAGCGCTGAGGACGGTGTGACGCTTCAGTTCGCACGGATGAGCCCGTCCCATGACCATCGCGGGATGCTCAGTCCGCCGGGCACGTCGTCCGCGGAATCGGGGTAGCGAGCCATCGTCGTTGTGGTCGTCCACGCGAAGTAGTCGTGCAACACCCGCGCAAGGCGGTCTTCCCGATCAAGGCCAACGTCGCTCAGCGCCTGATCGAAACACGCGATCGCGCGACGGTCCATCTCCTCGTGGGGTCCCATGCCGCTGTGCATCCGCACCACGGCGCTCTCATCGCCGTAAGCGGCCGAAAACGTCTCGGGCCCGCCAAGCGCCTCGGCCCAGTACGAGGCGAGCCGCTCGGTGTGATCGGGATCAAAACCGTGACTGAACGCGTGGCTGACCACCTCGTCTGCCATCACCCGGGCATGCCATGCCTGAGCCAGACGAAGCAGGCCCTCCTCCCCGCCAGCCGCCTCGTATACGGTCCTCATGGTGCGGACGTAGAGATCGATCGGGCGGACTGGAGCTCTGCCATCGTGAACAACGAGCTCATCTGAAGTCCCTCTTGGGCGAGGTTGTCCCGGCGCGCCGCCGGCTCGCTGCGTGTAGAGAAACCAGACGAAGCCGGCGATGGTGAGCAGGCTCGCGACCCAGAAGTTCAGGCGCTCCCCGAGGATGTGGTGTGCGGGGTCGACCCGCAGCCGCTCCTCGAAGATGCGAAATGCCGAATAGCCGGTGACGTACAGCGCGAAGATCCCCGGTGCGCGAATCTGCTTGTGATGGATCAGCCAAAGGAGAGTGGCGGCGAGCGCGAGGTCCCAGATCAGCTCGTACAGGAACGTCGGATGGAAAGTCGAGTAGGCCAGGTATCCGGCGGGGCGGTGTTCCGGGCTTATCTGCAGGCCCCAGGGGAGGCTCGTGGGACCGCCGAAGAGCTCCTGATTGAAGTAGTTGCCGACCCGTCCGATCGCCTGGGCGACCAGGAGGCCCGGGGCGGCTGCGTCCATGAACCGGGCGATGCTCACGCGTTGACGTCGCAGCGGTATCGCACCGCCGATGAAGCCGCCGGCTATGCCCCCCCAGATACCGAGGCCGCCCTGCCAGATCGCCAGCCACCCCCACCAGTTGTGAGGGACTTCGCCCCAGCTCGTGACGTCGTGATAGAGCCGCGCACCGAGGATCCCCGCCGGCACGCCCCAGATCGCGACGGTGTAGACGAGGTCCGGATCACCGCCCTTCTCGCGCCAGAGCCTGCGCGTCAAAAGGACGGCAGCGGTGATCCCGACGACATAGCAGAGCCCGTAGAAATGAAAGAACAGCGGGCCGACGTAAAACCCGTTGCTCGACGGGCTGGGGATCGAGGCGAGCATTGCCGGCTGAGGCTAGCTCACGCCTGCGCACCCTCCGGCGCCGCGATCCCCACATTAGCCTCACCCTGATCGGCGTCCGGGAATGAATATCCCGCCCCTGCCCCCGTCCCGGCCTTCGGTACGAGGAACCCGGCGAGCAGGCAGATCAAGAGGAAGCCGGTCGCCATCAGGAAGGTCTCGGTGAAGCCGGTGACGGCGGGCTCGCCGTTGATGGTGTGGGCGGCGATGAAGGTCGCGGAGAGCTGGCCACCGAGCGCGCCACCGAGCGTGCGCATGACCGTGTTCATCCCGCTCGCCACGCCCGTCTGGTGGGGCGAGACCGCCTGCACGATCAGGTTGCCAAGTGCCGCGAAGGCGAGGCCGACGCCGACGCCGAGCAGGCCGGCGGCGATCAGTAGGTCGTAGGGATGACTGTGCGCGACGGCAAGCAGCGCGAAGGACGCGGTGCTGAACGCGGTCCCCACCAGCAGCGCCGTGCGCGAGCCGAAGCGGGCGGAGATCCGCCCGGCGTAGAGGCCCAGGATCGTCATCCCGATCGTCGATGGCAACAGGTACAGGCCCGAGACGACGACGGAGGCGCCAAAGCCGAAGCCGGTGCTCTTCGGCAACTGGGCGATCTGGGGAATGACGATGAACGACGCGTACATGCCCGCCCCGAGTAGGAACGCGGAAGCGTTGGTCGTCCATACACCCCGGATCCGCATCATCGTCATGTCGACCAGCGGGTTGCGACTGCGGACCTCCACCGCGATCCAAGCCACCGAGACGGCGACACCGATGGCGAGCAGGCCAAGCGTCTTTGGCGATCCCCAACCCCATGTCGTGGTCTGGCTGATCGCGATCAGCACGATTGACATGCCGATCGTCATCAGGATCGCGGCGAGCCAGTTGATGCGCCCGGGAAGCTTCACCGGCGACTCCGGGATGAATCGCCACGTCGCCAGTGCGGCGAAGACCGTTGGGATCAGCGGCAGCCAGAACAGCCAGTGGTAGTTGAGATGCTCGATGATCAGACCCGCGAGCACGATCCCAACGCCGGCGCCGACGCCAAGGATCGCCGACAGCAGGCCGATGCTGCCGGCCACCTTCTCGCGCGGGAACTCGTCGCGGACGATCCCGAACGCGAGCGGGAAGATCCCGCCGGCTGCGCCCTGGATGAAGCGGCCCACGATGATCACTCCCAGCGAGCTCGATACCGCCGACAGGAGCGTGCCCGCGGCCAGGATCACGAGCGTCCACAGGAGGATCTTCTCCTTCCCGTACATGTCGCCCAGGCGCCCGAGGATCGCGGTGCCGACGGAGGCGGCGAGCAGGTAGGCCGTAAGCAGCCAGGTGACTTCTGTGACGCTCGCGTGCAGCGCGTGCTGGAAGCTCGGCAGCGCCGGCAGCACCGCCGAGCTGAGCATCGCGTATGCCAGCCCGCCGAGCGCGAGCACGGCCAGGATCAGGTTCGGGTGGGTGCGATCTTCGGTGCTCGTCATGCGTGCGTGGGCTGCGGAGGCCCCTGCGGCGAAATGATTGTCACCGCAAGCGTTAGCTCACCAGAGTAGCCACCCATTCGCCGGACGCCGAGTCCGCTACGGCTGCAGTTCGAGCGCGTTCAGGATCTTCGACCACTGTGCGACGGCTCTCGCTTCCGCGTCGACGAGTTCGCTTTCGAACTGCCTCGTCAGCGCCAGCACGCTGCGCTCGTGAGAGTCCTCGTACGGAGCGAGCAGATGCGCCGGCACTTCGCCGATGCCGACATTGTGGGCGCTGTAGCGTTCGTCAAACGCAGTCGTGCTCGGCGGCAGCGTCCTGTAGCCGCTGGCGGCCCACGCCCGCACGTCACTGCAAACGTCTGGCATTTCCAGCGCGGCGAGCACCTTGAACTTGGCCGCGTAAGCCTTGATTTTGCGGGTGAGCTTCTGATTGCTCCAGTGCAGGTGAGCGACCGTTTCCGCGAAGCCGTCTACCACCTGGACGTCGGCGCGGATGAAGACGACCGACATCGCGCCGATCACCTCGTTGCTGAGCGCCGCGGCGGCTTCGTTCTCGGGCGAGGCCGCAGCTGCCATCGGACATTCCGCGCTGAGCGTCTGCTGCAGGCTTTCGATCGCGGCTTCGCCGGTCAGCATGTTGATCCGTGCGGTGTGCGCCAGCATGTAGTCGGCCTGGATGTACGCCTTCGTCGTGGCGACGTTCTCCGCCCTGGTGGGGCTGCCCTTCCCGGCGAGCGCCGGCGCCGGCGCCACCGCCGCGACGAGCACTGCGGCGAGGATCGGGATCGGCAGTTTTCTCATGCCGAGAGTATGTACCGTTCATCACGTCCAAGCGCCGCTCGGGCGTGGAGGATCTCCAGACCTCGAACGAAGGGCAACAATGGATCTCGTCAATCACCAGTGCCGCCTTGCCGCCCGTCCCGTCGGCCTACCGAAGCCCAGCGACTGGCAGTACACCGAGGAGGCCGTCCCCGAGCCGGGGGAGGGCGAGGTGCTCGTGAAGGTGCTGCTGATCTCGCTCGATCCGGCGATGCGCGGCTGGATGAACGACGTCCGCTCCTACATCCCGCCGGTCGGCGTCGGCGAGGTGATGCGCGCGCTCGCGGCCGGCGAAGTCATCTCCTCCCACGATCCAGCCCTGTCCCCGGGAGACCTCGTCACCGGACTGCTCGGGGTGCAGAAATACGTGGTTGCGCCCGCCGGCGCCCTGATGAAGGTCGACACGTCGCTCGCGCCTTTGCCGGTCTACCTGAGCACGCTCGGTATGACCGGCATGACCGCCTACTTCGGGCTGCTCGACGTCGGCAAACCGGTCGCGGGCGAGACCGTCGTGGTCTCCGGTGCGGCCGGCGCGGTCGGTGGGGTCGTCGGCCAGCTCGCGAAGCTGAAGGACTGCCGCGCGGTGGGGATCGCGGGCGGGGCCGAGAAGTGCCGCTACCTTCTCGAGGAGCTCGGCTTCGACGCGGCGATCGACTACAAGTCCGAAGATGTCGCCGCAGGCCTGCGCGAGCACTGCCCGAAGGGGATCGACATCTACTTTGACAACGTCGGCGGTGCGATCCTCGACGACGCGCTCGCGCGCCTGGCGCGCAATGCGCGCGTGGTGATCTGTGGCGCGATCTCCCAGTACAACGCAACCGAGGCCGTCGCCGGTCCGTCCAACTACCTGTCGCTGCTGATCAACCATGCGTCGATGACCGGCTTCGTGATCTCTGACTACTACTCCAGCTACGCGGAGGGCCTGCGCGAGATGGCCGGCTGGTATGCCGAGGGCAAGCTCTCCTCGCGCGAGGACCTCGCCACCGGGCTGAATAACTTTCCCGAGACCCTCCTGCGACTGTTCTCGGGCGAGAACACGGGCAAGCTGGTACTCGAGGTCGCCGCCTGAACGGGCCGGGCGAAGATAAAGGGCCGAGGTTGGTTATAGATTTAAAAGTGCGTGACACCATAGTAATACGCACTCTTAAAAGTGAAGCAACTCTCAAACCACTCTTACAAACCACCCTTATCTTCACGACGACTCTGCATGAAACGGAACCGACTCATCGTCCTGCCGGTCGCGATCTTCGCCGGGATCGTGCTCGCGGTCGCCGTGGGCGGCTGCGGGGGATCCAGCTCGCACGGCCCCTCCGCGGCTCAGAGCGGCAAATCTCCCACGTGCCTGCCCGCGACGCTGAATCACAGCGCCAAGCTGGCGGGCGTACCGGTGGACGTCTCGCCGGCGCCGGAAACCGACACGGCGAACCCCAACACGCAGATCAGCTTCCTGGGCGCGGCGCCCGCGGAGATCCACGTGGTCTCGGTCGTGGGGGAGCAGAGCGGCGCCCACGCCGGGCGCCTGGCGGCCTACTCGCAGGGCGACGGTGCGAGCTTCGTGCCCGACAGACCGTTCGACGCCGGCGAGCAGGTGGCCGTGCAGGCCGTGATCGGTGCGGCTGGCAGCACGACGGGCGGCGCGTCAGGCGGCGGTAGGCCGATCGCCTTTCGGTTCCGCGTCGATACCCCCTATCCGACCACAAGCACCCCGGCGTTTGGAAACCCACAGGCGGCGCCGGCCGACTATCAGAGCTTCTACACGCTACCCGGCGTCCAGGCCCCGATTCTGACCGTCACGGTGGCAGACCGCGACCCCGCGGCGGGCGACATCCTCACGACCAACGGACCCGGTCCAGGGCAGTACGGGCCGCTGATCTACACGCCACAGGGACGACTCGTCTGGTTCGACAAGCTGGGAGGGGGCGAAACGGCGGAGAACCTGAACGAGCAGACCTACGAAGGACGGCGGGTCCTGACGTGGTGGAAGGGCAAGGTGCTCGAGCTCGGCTTTGGGCAGGGCGAAGACATCGTTATGAACTCCAGCTATCAAACGGTCGCAAGGGTGCCCGGCGGCAACGGTCTGAAGGCGGACCTGCACGATTTCCAGATCGCTCGGAATGACGTCGCCTACATCACCGCGTTCAACCCGATCCGCTGCGAGCTCAGCGCGATCAAAGGCTCAAAGGACGGGACGATCACCGACACTGCGATCCAGGAGATCGACATGAAAACGGGGCTCGTGCGCTGGGAATGGCACAGCCTCGACCACGTCGCCGTCGCGGAGTCCGAGGTCGAAGCGCCGACCGATACGACGCCGTGGGACTGGTTTCACATCAACTCGATCGATCCGGAGCCCGACGGGAACCTCTTCATCTCGGCGCGCAGCACCTGGGCGGGCTATCAACTGGAAGGTGGCAGCGGCAAGATCCTGTGGCGCCTCGGCGGCCTGAAGAGCTCCTTCGAGATGGGGCCGGGCACCGAAACGGCGTGGCAGCACGACGGCCGCGTCCTGCGCAACGGCGAGATCACCTTCTTCGACGACGGCTCGAACCCGCCGATCCACCACCAGTCGCGCGCCGTGCGGATCGCGCTTGACTTCAAAACCCATCAAGCGCGTTTGGTCTCCGCCTTCACACATCCAAACGCGCCGCTACTCGCCGCAAGCCAAGGCAACATGCAGACGCTCCCGGATGGGAGCACCGTCGTGGGCTACGGCGGGGTGCCCGCGATCAGTGAGTACGCCGAAGGCGGCTCGCTGCTGCTCGACGCCCATCTGCCCTACGACATGGCCTTCTATAGGGCCTTCCGCTTCCCCTGGCGCGGGCTTCCGCTGAACCCGCCCGCTGTCGTCGCCGCCCTGAACAACACGGGCGAAGAGACGATCGTGCACGCAAGCTGGAACGGCGCCACCGAAGTAGCGTCCTGGCGCGTGCTCGCGGGCCACCGCACCGGATCGCTCACAGCGCAGGCCACGATCCCTGCCGGCAATGACTTCGAGAGTTCGACGACCCTGCCTGCGAAGTACGCCTATCTGGCGGTGCAGGCGCTCGACTCGGCCGGGCACGTGCTCGGCGCCTCAAAGACGGTCCAGCCGATCAGCTACGCCGCCTCGCTGCGATGATGAGTCGGCGGCGACTCAGTAGGCCGGTTTGGACTTGTGCTTGTGCGTGGTCGTCGTGGTCGTCGCTGGGGTGCTGCTCGTCGTCGGCGTCGTGCTCGTCGTCGACGAGGAAGAGCTGCTGCTGCCGCACCCAGCCACCGCAACGGTGCTCGCCAGGATGGCCGCTGTCGTTAGCATGGCGGTCAGTGGCGTTCTTCTCATGGGCCGGGCTCCAATCGTTCTCGCGCGAGGGTTCGGACGCTCACCCTACCAAGCGTTCACAGCATCAATCGCAGCTGCGGGCCTGCACCATCCGAGCACCCCGAGTTCGCCACCAGATATTTCCCAACGAACCCTTGGGTAGGGCCTCATGAGCGCCGCGACGACGGCGAGCCCGGGGGCGCCGCAGACACCGCCGGTCGAGAGCAAGCAGGGCGCGGGCGGGGGCTCGGCGTGGCTCCTGGCCGTGTGCTGCGTGGCGCAGTTCATGGTGATCCTCGACCTGAGCATCGTCAACGTCGCGCTGCCCTCGATCCAATCGAGCCTCGGCTTCTCCTCGCCGGATCTGCAATGGGTCGTCGACGCCTACGCGATCACGTTCGCCGGGTTTTTGATGCTCGGCGGCCGCGCCGCCGATCGCTTCGGGCAGCGCCGGATGATCGTGATCGGACTGCTCCTGTTCGGGCTCGCCTCGCTCGCCGGGGGCGCAGCGCCCGACCAGGGGGTGCTCGTCGCCGCGCGCGCGCTGCAGGGCTTCGCCGGCGCCCTGATGGCTGCGACCTCGCTCGCGATCATCACCGCGTCGTTCCCGCCGGGGCCGAAGCTCCACCGCGCGATCGGCCTGTGGGCGGCGATGAACGGCCTCGGCGGCGCGGCCGGAGTGCTGCTCGGAGGGATCATCACCGAAGTGCTCAGCTGGCGCTGGGTCCTCTTGATCAACCCCCCGATCGCGATCGCCGCTGCGCTGGTGGCCTACGCGGTTGTGGCAGAGCGCCGCCGAGGGCCGGATGCCGCCCCCTTCGACTTGGCCGGCGCGCTGACGTTGACGATCGGTCAGATGGTGCTCGTCTATGGGGTCGTGGAAGCGGGCCTGAAGGGCTGGGACACGTTTGCCGCGCTCGGCCCGATCGCCCTCGGCGCGGTCCTGCTTGGGATCTTCGGCGTGATCGAGTCGCGTGTGGCGTCCGCGCCGCTGATCCCCTTCAAAGAGCTCACCAAGCCCCTGAGAGTTACCAACACGATCGTCCTGCTGTTCAGCGCGGCGCTGTTCCCGATGTGGTTCGTGGGCTCTCTCTACCTGCAGCAGGTGCTGGGTCTCTCGCCGCTGCACACTGGTCTGATCTTCCTGCCGATGACGCTGACGATCATGCTGGTCGCCTCGCGCGCGGGAAAACTGGTGAGCCACTTCGGCGTGCGCCCGGTGCTCGGCGGCGGGCTGATCATGATGACCGGCGGGCTGCTGCTGTTCACGAGGATCGGATCCAGCGGCAGCCCGATCGTGTACGTGCTGATCCCCGGCGTGCTTACGGCGGCGGGCATCGCGATGTCGATCGTTCCCTCGACGATCGCCGCCACCCAGGGCGCCAAGCAGGGGCAGGCCGGGCTCGCGTCGGGCCTTGTCAACACCTCGCGCCAGGTGGGCGGCGGCCTCGGCCTTGCGCTGCTGATCACGCTCGCGACCCAGCGCACCACCCATCTGATCGGCTCGGGCCAGCAGGTGGCACAGGCGCTGACCGACGGCTTCCGGCTCGCCTACCTGATCGGCGCTGGCCTGGCGGCGGTGGCGGCGGTGATCACGTTCACCGCGCTCCCCCGGCCCGACGCTGCGCTGGGTGCGGCTCCCCGGCGCTTTGCGCTCGCGATCGGCGCCGTGCTGGCGTGTTTCATCGCGCTCACGGTCGCGTTCGCGGGCTCTGTAGGCGCACCGATCGGGGCATACACGACCAAGGGTGCATACAGCTTCGTCACCGAGCCGTCGCTGCATCCGCCCGTGATCCGCAGCACGAAGCACGCGTCCGCCGGCAGCCTCGCTCCGGGCTACATCTTCACGACGAACTTCTACGATCTCAACGAACCTCCGATCATCGGCCAGAGCGGACCGCTGATCCTCGACCGCCGCCTGCAACCGGTCTGGTTCCAGCCCGTGCCGGAAAAGGTCGTCGCCGTCAATCTGAGCCTGCAGACCTATGAAGGTAAGCCGGCGCTTGCCTGGTGGCAGGGCCGCGTGACAAACACCGGCGCCACCGAAACCGGCGAAGACGTGGTCGTCAACCAGCACTACCAGACGGTCGCGAGGCTCAAAGCCACCGACGGCTGGGTGCTCACCCTCCACGAGTTCCTGATCTCAGGAGAAGACGCCTGGGTCACCGCGAACAAGAACATACCGATGGACCTCTCCAAGTACGGGGGCGCCTACAACGGCGCGCTGGTCGACTCGGCCGTGCAGGAGTACAACCTCAAGACCGGCAAGCTGATCCGCAACTGGGACGCGCTCGACCACATCCCGCTCGGCGACTCCCACGCCTCGCTTCCGACCAACGGCTTCCCCTGGGACGCCTACCACGTCAACTCGATCGACCTCACTGCCAACGGCACCTTTCTCGTCTCGATGCGCAACATGTGGGCCGCCTACCTCGTCGACGCGGAAACCGGAAAGATCGAGTGGACTCTCGGCGGCAAGCATTCGAGTTTCAAGTTCGGCTCGGGCGCAGCCTTCCAGTGGCAGCACGACGTGAAGCTGGGGGTGGGCGGGCGTTCTGATTCGACCGTCACCCTGTTCGACGATCACTGCTGCCAGCTCACCGGCGGAGGCACCTCCGTCCCGGCGATGGGACCGTCTCGCGGCCTCGTCCTCGAGCTGAACCAGGACACGTTCACGGCGACGCTCGTGGCCCAGTACGGGAGCAGCGGCGGGTTCGAATCCGAATACATGGGCGACACCCAGCCCCTGGGAAACGGCAACGTGTTCATCGGCTGGGGCTCGGAACGGTACTTCTCCGAGTACAGCCGATCCGGCGAGCTGCTGCTCGAAGGAGAGCTACCGGGGCCTAACCTCAGCTACCGATCGATGGTCGAGCCGTGGGTCGGTCTGCCGCTCTCGGAGCCCGTGGGCGCGGCCCGCACAACCGGGGGCAAGACCACGGTGTACGCAAGCTGGAACGGCGCCACCCAGGTCATGTCCTGGAGGGTCCTGGCCGCGGCCGGCGCCGGCCGGATGACCGTGGTCGCGAGCGCCTCGAGGTCCGGGTTCGAGACGGCGATCGGCGTGCCGCAGGGCTATGAAAGCTTCGAGGTCCAGGCGCTGGACGCCGGCGGCCGGGTGATCGCATCCAGCCGGCTCTTCGCGCCAGAACGGTAACTAGACTGCGGCTCGATGACGATCCTCCTCGCCACAGTCGCGCGCGCGTCAGACGCGATCCGATGAGCAGGCGAGGCCCGGCAGGGGCCGTGCTCGCCACGGTGGCGGCCGCAATCGCGCTGTCTGCCTGCGGCGGCACCTCGGCCACCTCCGACGTGCTCGACGCCGATGCGGCCGTGAGCGCCTCCTCGAATGCGGTGACCGTCTCGCCGCTGCCGGGCACCCCGGACGCCTCCCCCGCGACCCAGATCAGCTTCCTCGGCGGGGCCGGCACCCAGGTGTCGGACGTGCACGTCGTTGGGTCGCGCAGCGGCAGTCACGGGGGCAGCCTGCGGGCGTACTCGACTGGGACGGGCGAGAGCTTTCTGCCGTCGCACCCCTTCAAGACTGGGGAGCGCGTGAGCGTCCATGCCCTCCTCGACTCCGGCGGGTCGACGCAGACTCTCAGCACCAGCTTCACGATCGCCAACCAGGACACGGTCAGCCAGACGCAGTTCCCGATCAACCCCGGTAACCCAAACGCGATCCAGCACTACAGCTCGGCGCCCGAACTGACCCCCTCGACGGTTCAGGTCACCACGCCCGCCAAGGCAGGTGCGAGCCCTGGGGATCTGTTCCAGGCCCCCTATCAGGGCAAGGGCACGCCGGGGCCAATGATCTCCGAACAGAACGGCGGTCTGGTGTGGTTTCACCCGCTGCCAAAGGGCGATGACGCGACCAACTTCCAGGTTCAGCAGTACGAAGGCAAGCCGGTGCTCACTTGGTGGCAGGGGAGGATCCTCGAGGTCGGCTTTGGTCAGGGGGAGGATCAGATCTACAACACCTCCTATCAGCATGTGGCGACGATCTACGCGGGAAATGGCTATCACGCCGACCTACACGTGATCAAAATCACCCCACAGGGGACGGCGTGGATCGACATGTTCGACCCGATCCATATGAATCTCACCTCAGCGCATGGAGAGGCAAACGGTGTGCTGACTGACTCGGTCGTTGAGGAGATCGATATTAAGACTGGATTAGTGATGTGGGAATGGCACGCACTCGGGCACATCGCGCCCAGCGAATCTAATAACCCGGCGCCCAAAGCCAGCTATCCATGGGACTACGTCCACATCAACTCGATTGATCCGGGGGGGGCGGGCCCCGATCAACCGGCGAGCGGGACGGCGGGGTCGGGCGCCGACCAGCCGGGGCAGGTGCTGCTGTCCTCGCGCAACACCTGGACGCTGTACGACGTGGATATGCACACGGGGTCGATCATCTGGCGGCTGGGGGGCAGCCACTCGAGCTTCAAGCTCGCCGCGGGCACACGCTTCTACTGGCAGCACGACTCCGAATGGCAACCGGGGGGATTGATCTCGGTGTTCGACAACGGCTCCGATCCGCCCAAGGAGAAGCAGTCGCGCGGGTTGCTGCTGGATCCGAACACGTCCAACGGGACAGTGACGCTCGTCAAGCAGTTCACCAACCCGTCGAAAACGCTGCTCGCCTCCAGCCAGGGAAATCTGCTGAACCTGTCCCTGAGCGAAAACACATCCGGCAACTGGCTGATGGGCTACGGCGGGCTGCCGAACTTCACCGAGTACGACCCCTCAGGCCACGTGCTGCTCGACGGCACGCTCGGTAAGAACGTCCAGAGCTTCCGCACCTATCTCGACCCCTGGAGCGCCCAGGCGCCGGGCCTGCCGTCGGTGGCGGTGGCGGGCTCCGCGGTCGCGGTGAGCTGGAACGGAGCCACGAACGTCGCCTCCTGGCGCGTGCTCGGGGGCGCCTCGGCGAGCGCCCTCGCACCGGTGGCCGGCGCCGCGAAGGCAGGTTTCCAGACGACGATCTCGGTGCCGGCGGGCGCTACGTTCCTCGCCGTGCAGGCGCTCGACGCAAGCGGTGCGGTGCTCGGGACCTCGCACACGGTCAAGGATTAGTGCCCGCTCGCCTGTGGCCGTCGATCTGTACCGCCTGATCGTGCGCGCGCTGTCGGCCGGTCTTGCGGCGACGCTCGGGCTCGCGATGCTCGCCTCCGGATGCGCCGGCGCGAGCACGGACGACGCCGGCGCGAGCACGGCGAGTCCGAGTTGCGAGCCGCCGGTGCTCAACGTGTCCGCGGCGCTCGCCGGCGCGCGCGTGACGGTCTCGCCCGGCCCCGGCGTCAGGGACGCCTCCACCACTGTTCAGATCAGCTTCCTCGGTGTTGCCGCCGGCGAGTTGTCTCGAGTCGTCGTGAAGGGTGCGCACAGCGGTGCGCACGCCGGGCACCTGCTCGCCTACTCCCAAGGCGACGGGGCCAGCTTCGTGCCCGAGCGACCGTTCGACCCAGGCGAGCTCGTGACCGTTCACGCCGTGCTGAGCGAAGCCGGCAAGAGCACCCCGTTCGCATGGAGCTTCACTGTGGCCGTGCCCGACGACCCGGGGTCCGCGGACGTCACTGAGAGCACGAGCCCGAGCTCGGCGCCGGCGCCCGCGCCGAAGGAATATCAGAGCTTTCACTCGCGCCCGGAACTGCGCCCACCGGATGTGACGGTGTCCGCCAAGGCGCAGAGCGCGACGGGCGGTGACCTGTTCCTCGCTCCATATTCCGGGATCGGTCAGTACGGCCCGATGATCCTGGGCGAACACGGAGAACTGATCTGGTTCAAATCGCTGTCCCCCGCCGGTACGCGCGCTGCGAACTTGCGCGTGCAGCAGTACGAAGGCAGGCCCGTGCTCACCTGGTGGCAGGATCCCCTGATCGCCGATGGCTCAAAGACGGCGGGCGAGGTGATCGCGAACAGCGCCTATCAGACCGTGGCGGTCGTTCGTGCCGGGAATGGTTATCAACCGGACCTGCACGAATTCCAGATCACTCCTCAAGGGACGGCGTGGATCACCGTCTATGACGCGATCGACTGCAACCTGGCATCGGTCGGCGGTCCCAAGGACGGGGCGATCGCGGATACGCTGCTGCAGGAGATCGACCTGAAGACGGGCCTCGTGATGTACGAGTGGCACAGCCTCGACCACGTGCCCCTGGCTAATTCGTACGCGTCGGCCGCGTCCGCGAGCAAGGGGGAACCGTTCGACTACTTTCACATCAACTCGATCGACACCGAGCTAAACGGCGATCTGCTGGTCGACTCGCGCAACACCTGGGCCGCCTACGACGTCGATCCGAAAACCGGGCAGGTGCGCTGGCAGCTGGGCGGCAAGCATTCGAGCTTCAAGCTCGGCCCGGGGGCGGCGACGGCGTGGCAGCACGACGCGCGCCAGCAGCCCGACGGCGCGATCACGTTCTTCGACAACGGTGCCTTCCCGGCGGTGCACCCGCAATCGCGCGCGATCGAACTGGCGCTCGATCCGGCCACGATGACCGCGACGCTCGTGCGCAGCTACGAGCATCAGAATCCGCTCGTCGCCGGCAGCCAGGGCAACGTGCAGACGCTGGCGAACGGAGACTGGATGGTGGGCTGGGGTCAGGCCGGCTACCTCTCGGAGGTGAACCCCGCCGGGCAGGTGCTGTTCAACGCTCACCTGCCGCCGGACTGGGAGTCCTACCGGACCTTCGCGCTCCCGTGGAGCGGGCAGCCGGCTGAACCGCCGAGGCTGGCCGTGGTGGCGTCGAGCTCCGGTGGATCCGCCGGCGGCGCGACCGTCTACGCGAGCTGGAACGGGGCCACAGAACTCACTTCGTGGCGGGTGCTGGCGGGATCATCGCCGAGCGCTCTCGCGCCGGTCGGGAGCGCCGCGAAGGCGGGTTTCGAGACAGCGATCCCGCTGTCCGGCGCCGCGGCCGGGCGGTACTTCGCCGTGCAGGCGCTGAGCGCCTCCGGCGCGGTGCTCGGCACGTCGCACACGATCGAGGGCTGACAATTTGAAGATAAAGAGGGCGGGAAGGTTGTTGTACTTTAGAGACTGCGTGTAACCATAGTTCTACGCAGTCTCTAAAGTGAACACTTCTCCCCCGGTCTCGAGCTTCTCGCCGCCGCGCGGTCTCGAGCTTCTCGCCGCCGCGCGATCTCGAGCTTCTCAGCCGCCGCGCGATCTCGGGCTTCTCGGCGGCCGAACCCCGAACGGTCTCAACCCGAGCGGCCCTTCCCCCGGCTCGCCTTCGCGTTCGGAGCGGCGTTTGCGCCGCGCGGCCGCTTCCGCGACGGCATGCTTGGCGGTGGAGAAATAGTCGGCGAAGCCGCGCGCGTGCGCTGCGGTCAGGCGCGGCGGCAGCGGCTCCCGCAGCTCCTGCCGGAAGGCGCGGCCGAGTTCCGCCCGCAGCGGCTCCTCCAGAGCGCTCACACCGGCGCTGTTGTGCAGCTCCAGGCGCCCGCTGTGGGTGGTGTAGTCATACAGCTCGCGTTCCTCTCCCAGCAAGAGCGGTTCGATGCCCTGCGCGGGCCAGTTCGAGTACGTCGCGAGCTTCGCCGCGGGCGTGCGCAGCGCGACCACGTGCAGCGGCGCATCGGCCGCGTAGGGCTCGATCGCGTACTCGGTCACGATCTCATCGGTTGCGTGCAGCACGTAGGGGCGTCCAGGCGCCGCGGGGTCGGCGAGGATCGCGGCGAGGTCGGCCCGGCCGGCGAGGTGCGAGTAGTGGGATTCGCGGCGCCAATCATCGGATCCACTGCCGATCGTGAGCAGCAGCGGCGCGAGGTCGACGCTCGAGGTGAGCTGCTCGCGGACGCGTTCGGGGGAGCTGGTGAGCACGCCGCGGGGATCCTTCACGAGCAACGGCACACGGATGCCCTCCTCATACGCGGAGGCGCCCTTGCCGCGCAGGCCGTGTGAGCTGCCGTACTCGCCGTGATCGGAGGTGAACACGATCACCGTGTTTTCCGCCACCTCCGGGCGGCTCTGCAGCGCGCGCAGCACCCGGCCGATGTGATGGTCCACGTCGCGCTGGATCTGGGCGTAGAGGTTGAGGAATTCCAGCCATTTTTCCGTCGCTTCCGGGCCTGTGAAGGGGACCGGCCCGAACGACGCGGCGGAGGTGTCCTGGAAGGTGCGTTGCAGCAGTGGCTTGTTGCGCTCGATCAGCAGCTCGGGCGTCTCGTAATTCGGGGGCAGGCGCCCGACGACGGGCGGGGCGCTCGCCTCGGCCGGAACGCGGTCGGTCCACTTGTACCACCAGGCGATGTCGTGCGGGTTGACGAACGAGACCGTGGTGCACCAGGGCTCACTGCCCCCCTCCGCAGCGAACCAGTCGCCGAACTGGCGCGCGATTTCGGGGTCTACCCTGAAGCCCTGGCCAGGGCCGCCGTCGGGCGAGGGATAGGTGCCTCCCGAGAAGTCGTAGTCCTCTAGCAGCGGACGGCCCGTCGCCTGCGTCCACTTGTTGTCGTGATGGGTGAGGTGCCACTTGCCGTACCACCACGTGTGGTAGCCGTGCTCGCGCAGCATCGTCCCCCAGGTGGGAAAGCCAGGGTCCAGGGTGCTGCCGCCCGTGATCATGCAGCCCGTCTGATGCGTGTACAGCCCAGTCAGCATTGCCGAGCGGGCCGGTGTGCAGTCGTTTGAGACCGTGTAATGCCGGCCGAAGGAGACCGCACCGCGGCGCAGGCGCTGGAGATTTCCAGGCAGGCTGACGCCACCCCCCGGGGTCGGGCCGAACCACTGCGGGAAGCGCAGCTGGTCGACCAT
>Ga0302326_10010893_pt1 | contig 19633 bp, 19 predicted proteins | sample Palsa_T0_3_FD_202264 | JGI IMG/M metagenome (GOLD analysis project Ga0302326, IMG submission 202264) | Peat permafrost microbial communities from Stordalen Mire near Abisko, Sweden - Palsa_T0_3 | ecosystem: Environmental > Terrestrial > Soil > Palsa > Peat permafrost | place: Sweden: Abisko...
CCTGCAGCGCGAGTTCAAGACCAAGGACGTGCACATCGGTCCGTCCGACCACGTCGGCTGGCTCGATGACCGCAAGTGGGCCTACGTCCGGCTCGAAGGCCGCGCCTTCGGTGACGTCCCGCTGAACCTGGAGTACAAGCTCGAGGTGTGGGACTCGCCGAACTCGGCGGGGGTCATCATCGACGCGGTGCGTGCGGCGAAGATCGCCAAGGACCGCGGCATCGGCGGCCCGGTGATCCCGGCGTCGGCGTACCTGATGAAGAGCCCGCCGCAGCAACTGCCCGACGACGTCGCGCGCACGCAGCTCGAAGAGTTCATCATCGGGGATTAGCTCCGTTCTTTGCCGAAAGTGCGGTGAGGTCGCGGTTGCGATCTCACCGCACTTTTCTTTCTTGGGGATGGGTGTTTCTTAGGGATGGGTGTTTGTTGGGGATGTGCCGATGTGCCCGCCTCTGAGCGACAACGCGACAGGTACGGCACGCGGTACCGGGACTTGTCGCTGTGAGGTGGGCACATCGGCGCTCTCCTCTCGCGGATGCACGATTTCGCCGACACCGCGCTGTGCAGGTGCTTAGCATCATGTCTCGATGAAGGTTCAGCCCGCCGCATTCCTGCGAACCACCCTTCCGCTGGACTTGTCCCGGCTAGACGAGCTGGACAGCGGCCGCTTCCACTCGATCTGGCTGCCCGACCACATGGTCAGCTTCTGGCCGGATTCGATCTGGACGCCTGAATTCACCGACCTGGCAACCGCCTCGCCGTCGCCGCATCGCCATCTCGACGGCCTGGCGGTGGCGGCCGCGGCGGCGGCGCTGACGAAGAACGTCCCGCTGGTCTCCGCCGTCGTCGACACCGTCCGCCGCCACCCCGCGATGCTGGCCCAGACCGCGCTGACCATCGACCACCTGGCCCGCGGCCGATTCATCCTCGGTCTCGGCAGCGGCGAAAGCGAGAACACGCTGCCGTACGGGTTCGACTTCGCCCGCCCCGTCGCCCGGTTCGAGGAAGCGCTGCGGGTAATCCGGCTGCTCTGGGAGGCCGACGGGCCAGTCGACTTCGACGGACAGTTCTACCGGCTGCATCACGCCCGGCTGGACACCGAGCCGTACCAGGACCGGCTGCCACCGATCTGGATCGGGGCCAGCGGCCCACGGATGCTCGACATCGCCGGCCGGTACGCCGATGGCTGGTGGCCGGCGGGCGCGTGGACGCCGGAGCACTACGCCGAGATGCTCTCGGCGGTAAGGACATCCGCCGAGCGCGCCGGTCGCGATCCGATGGCGATCACGCCGTGTTTCATCCAGGTCTGCTTGCTCGGCCAAGACGACGCCGCGCTCGCTGAGATCCTGAAGGCGCCGCTGGTGAAAGCCTTTCTGCTCCAGGTATCCGCGGAGACATTGCGCGACTTCGGTTTCGAGCATCCAATGGGCGCTAGCTGGCGCGGATTCCAGGACATCGACCCCGCGATCCTCACCCGCGAGCGGATCGTCGAATTCCTGGCCGGGGTGCGACCGGAGATGCTGCTCGCGGTGGTCCCGCACGGTACGCCGAAGGAGGTCGCCAAGATCATCAAGACGTTTGTGGATGCGGGCTTACGCGTACCCAAGATCCTCGACTATGGCGCGATGGCCGGCCTCGGTTACGCGGCAGCCTCGGCCGCGAATGTTCGTGCGGCCGAGGACGAACTGCTCCAGTTGTGCGGAGATCCAGAGTGACCGTCGGGCTGAACGCTGACGAGTTGCTGGCCTCCGCGACGGCGGACACCGGTCTGACCGACTACGCCGACCCCACGCTGCCGGAGCGATTCGCGGTGGCCGTCGATCACCTCAACAGCCTCGGCATGGACGCCGCGGGAATTGCGGCGGCGGCCCAGGTGTGCCGGTGGCTGCTGACCTCGCGGCTGGAATTCATCGAAGACCGCGACCGCTACCCCATCGCCGACGAGGTGATCGATGCGCCGATGTTCGTGACCGGCGAACCACGTTCGGGCACAACGCTTATGCATGCGATGATGTCCGTCGATCCCGAGGCTCGGGCGCTGCGGTTCTGGGAAGTGATGTACCCGTCGCCACCACCCGGCCTCCGGATCGGACGACGCGCGGCGCGCACGGGCCGACGACGACTGGCGCGAGATCAACGCCAAGATGCCCAAGTGGCTGCACAGCCACCCCTACAACGACATGCTCGGCGACGGCCTACCTGAAGACGAACGCACCTGGGCGTTCGATTTCCGGGTGATGACGCCGACCGCGTGGTGGCGGGTCCCGATGCAATCGCTGGTGGGCGGACTGGCCACCGACGCCGCGGCGCAGTACCGGCTACACAAAGCCATGCTGCAACAACTGCAATATGCTCGCCCGCGAAAATGCTGGGTGCTCAAAGGCTTTCACGGCTTCCGGCTCAACGAGATGTTCGCGACGTATCCCGACGCGACGCTGGTCTGGCTGCACCGGGACCCGGTGCAGGTGGCCGCGTCCCGCACGATGATGATGGCCGACATCATGGACGGCATCGTCGGGCCCGTCGATCTGCTCGCCGAGGCCAAGAAGCACCTCGAGATGACCCGCGCCAGCATCGCCAACACGATGACCAACCCGATGGTCGACGATCCGCGGATCCTGCACGTCCGCTACACCGACTTCATCGCCGATCAAGTCGCGACGGTACGGCGGTACTACGCATTCGGCCGCCGCAAGCTGACAGCGCAGGCCGAGTCGGCGATGCGGTCCTACCTGGCCGACAACCGCGGCGACCGGCACGGCAAGTTTCGCTACTCCACCCAGTTGCTCACCGACATCGGCGAGGATCTCGACGCATTGCATGAGGAATTCCGGCCGTTCCGTGAGCGATTCGGCGTCGAGATCGAGAACCGAGGGTAGCGGTGACCCACGACCGCCTGTCGGTGCACAACGTCACGTTCTACGGCGCCCCGCTGACCGATCTGCACAAGTACTGGACTGACCTCGCGGTAACCCGGTTGAGCATCCTGGACAGCCAGCTGCTCGACCCGCAATTCGCAAACCTGCTGCAGGACAACAACTACCGGGTCGAGGCCGTGTACCACCTGTTCGCCGGCGGCACGTTGGCCAACGACCCCCAGGACGCCCGCACCGCGCTTGACCGCGTGATCGACGCGGCCGCCGCAGTCGGCGCACGCACCGTCTACCTGCTCACCGGTGGCCGGGGTCCACTCACCTGGGCTCAGGCTGCCGAACGCTTCTGCGAGATGGTCGCGCGATGCGCGGCGCATGCCAAGCGGTCGGGCGTGGCGCTCGCGATCGAGAACGCGTCGAGCCTCTACGCCGACATCCATCTCGCCCACACGCTGCGCGACACCGTCACTCTGGCCGAGATGAGCGGGCTGGACATCTGTATCGACGTGTTCCACTGCTGGGCCGAAGGCGATGTCGACGAGATCGTGCGGCGGGCGCTGCCGCGCACCCGGCTGATCCAGCTCAGCGACTACGTGCTCGGCGACCGGTCGCTGCCGGGGCGTGCGGTTCCGGGCGACGGCACCATCCCGATCGAAGGGTTCGTCGCCCAGGCGCTGGCCGGCGGCTACCCCCACGGCTTCGACCTCGAGCTGATCGGCCCACGGATCGAGAAGGAAGGCCGGCTCGAATCGGCCCGGCGCGCATGTGATGTCGTAGGGGCGATGCTGACCAAGTTGGGGGCGTGACGATGGCCTACGGTGATGGGTCCGACGACGCCGCGCTGCAGGCGGCCTGGACAGCGTTCTGCGAACAACTCCGCAACGCGGGCGAGCGGGCGTTCAAGGACGCCAACGCTCACTCAGGTGCGCAGCGCGTCGACGCACTCCGCTTCCTCACCCAAAACCTAGGCCAGGCTTTCGATTTGGCGTTGGAGACTCGCGACACCCGTTACCCGGCGCTGCACACGTTCTGCGGTCCGACCCGCAAGCTCGGTGGTGACTGTGGCGACTTCACCTACCAGCAGGCGTGGATCGACGGGCATTCGACATATCGCGTGACCGGCAGCCGCGGCACCGCGCGGTTTTTCAACGTCACCGTGCAGGGCCTTCGTACCCCCGGCCCCGGCGTGCTGCACGAGCCTTTCGGTGACACACCGGAAGCCAACATCTTCGGCGATCAGCTCACCGTCGGCGACGACGGGACTTTCCAGCTGTACATCGGCGGCCCGCAACGTGGTCCCAATTGGCTGCCCACCACGCCGGAGTCGCGAAAACTGTTCATTAGACAAGGTTTTGACCGCTGGGATGAGCTGCCCGCGCAGATCCGGATCGAGCGGATCGACATGTCGACGCCCAAGCCACTGCCCTCGGCCGAGGTGATGGTCGAGGCGATGAATTGGGCTGGCGACTTCGTCACCGGTCTGATGTCGGATTGGCCGGAGTTCCCGTTCAGCTACGGCGGCGTCGACGCCGATCGGCCGAACACCTTTCCGCACGTCGAGGCCACCGGTGCCGACGCCAAGCGCGGCCGGGCCGCGGCCAACATGTACTGGGAGCTCGGCGCTGACGACGCGCTCATCGTCGAGTTCGACGTGCACGCCGGCCTGTGGATGCTGACCAACATGGGCGTGTTCTTCAACAGCATGGACTACCTGTACCGACCGGTGAGCTACACACCGAGCCGTACCGCAGTTGACACCGACGGCCGCATCCGGCTGGTTATGGCGCACCGTGATCCGGGCGTGCACAACTGGTTGGACAGCCAGGGATTCGAACGCGGCAACCTGACCTACCGCCACCTACTCGAGGGCCAACCCGCCGTGCTCACCACCCGCGTGGTCCGTCACGACGAACTGCTCAGCGCCCTGCCCGCGGACACCGCGATGGTCACCGAGTCCGAACGGGCCGCCGCGATGTGGGATCGATTCCGCGGCATCCGCCGTCGCTACGTCCTCTAGGGTCGAGAGTCATGACCGACATCTCCGACGACGCACTGCTGGGTCTGTCCGAGTTCGCGCTGCTGTCCGAGAACGCCGAGCAGGCCGGCGCCACCGGTTCGCTGCCCGCGGTGCATCGCGTCGACGCGGGCGACATCAGCGCCCTGAAGTGGGGCCAGGCAACTCCGCGGGTGGTGTTCCTGCACGGCGGCGGACAGAACGCGCACACCTGGGACACCGTGATCGTTGGGCTGGGAGTGCCCGCGCTGGCCGTAGACCTGCCCGGGCACGGGCACTCGGCCTGGCGTGAGGACGGCGACTACTCACCGCAGAACAACGCCGCCGCGGTCAAGCCGGTTATCGAGGAACTCGCCCCGGCCGCCGAGCTGATCGTCGGCATGTCGCTGGGCGGGCTGACCGCGATCGGGCTGGGCGCCATCGCGCCGCAGCTGGTGCGCGAACTCGTGCTCGTCGACGTCACCCCGTCGGCGTTGCGCCGCTACGCCGAGATGACCACCGACCAGCAAGGCACCGTCGCGCTGGTGGCCGGTGAGCGCAACTTCCCCAGCTTCGACGCGATCCTGGAGGTCACCACCGCCGCGGCACCGCACCGCGACCGGAAATCGTTGCGACGCGGGGTCTTTCACAACTCCCACCGCTTGGACGACGGGACCTGGACCTGGCGTTACGACAGCATCCGAAAGATTCCCGACTTCGACAGCCTGTGGGACGACTTCGCCGGCCTGTCGGTGCCGGTCCGGCTGGTACGCGGCGGGACATCGCCTTTCGTCACCGACGAGGACGCCGACGAACTGGCAAGGCGTGCACAGCAATTCCAGGGCATTCAGATCGTGCAGAACTCTGGTCACTCGGTGCAAAGCGACCAGCCTCGGGTGCTGATCGACATCCTGCGCGGCGTGCTGGCGGGCTAGCCGCGCCGCGGCCCTTACTCGGGCCAGGTGTTGCCCAGAATGGTGTCGACGAAGTTGTCGCGGGCGAACGTGGGGTCGAAACGCTCCAGGACATCGGCGTTGCATGTCCCGAAAGTGGTTTGGGGACGGTGCTTCATGTCGTGGAACATCGCCCGGCGTAGAGGAGCTCCAGGTCTGGTCGCAGTCCGCGGCGGCGGCCCTGCAGCACCCGAAAAAGAACGCCCGGCGGGAGTGATTGAACAGCAGGTCGTCTTCGGCGGCTCGGATGTGCGCGGTAATCGCCTTCACCAGCTCAGTGTCGGGAAGGTTAACGCCGGCGATACTGTCGGCAGCCGTGCTGGACATATACAGCTCCTACGAGAAGGAGGTTGGTTGTCGAGCGTATCTCGCGTAGCACCGCGCCCTACGGTAGATGGCATGACTTCTCCCGAGCGGCCGATCCGCATCGGGGTTCAGCTGCAGCCCCAGCATTCCCCGAATTACGGCAACCTGCGCGACGCCGTGCGCCGATGTGAAGACATCGGCGTCGACGTCGCTTTCAACTGGGACCACTTCTTCCCGCTCTACGGCGATCCCGACGGCGCGCATTTCGAGTGCTGGACCATGCTCGGCGCCTGGGCCGAGCAGACCTCGCAAATCCAGATCGGCGCGCTGGTGACCTGCAACTCCTATCGCAACCCGGAGCTGCTGGCCGACATGGCCCGCACCGTCGACCACATCTCGGACGGTCGGCTGATCCTCGGCATCGGATCAGGTTGGAAGGAAAAGGACTACGACGAGTACGGCTACGAATTCGGCACCGTCGGCAGCCGCCTCGACGACCTGGCCGGCGCACTGCCGCGGATCAAGTCCCGGCTGGCCAAGCTCAACCCGGCGCCCACCCGCGACATCCCGCTGCTGATCGGCGGGAAGGGCCCGAAGAAAACCCTGCGGCTGGTCGCCGAGCACGGCGACGTCTGGCACGGGTTCACCAGCGTCAACAGCTACCCGCAGGCCGCTGCGGTGCTAGCCGAGCACTGCGCCGCTGTCGGTCGCGATCCCAACGCCATCGAACGCTCGGCCGGCGTCAACGAGGAGAATCTGCTCGCCGACGCCGAAGGTCTGGTGGCGCTGGGCGTCACGCTGCTGACCGTCGGCGTGAACGGCCCGGACTACGACCTGAGCAACGCCGAGGAGCTCTGCCGGTGGCGTGATCGGTCATGAGGATGCAGGCGTCGAAACTTGTTGCGCTGGTGGCCACCATCCTGCTGACCTATTGTCTAGCTCCGATGGCGCCGGCGGCGGCCGACAACCTGTGCAAGCCGTCGGGCAAAGAGGGCGCGATCGCCCTGCCGGAGAAGCTGGTCACCGCCAGCCCGCCGCAGGAACACGACTACACGACCGCCGATGTCGAGCCGTTGAGTTCGGTGAACATCGACGCGCTGGGCTTGCGCACGCCACGGACCCTGACCATCGGAACCCAGCCGGGAGGTCCCCCGACCAGCTGCCTGAACACCACCGGGCGCTTCACCGGATATGACAACGAGCTGCTGCGCGCGATCGCCGCGAAGCTGGGGCTGAACGTCGTCTTCGCCGGCACCGAGTTCGCCGGCCTGCTCGCGCAAGTGGCGACGGGACGCTTCGACGTCGCCTCCTCGTCGATCATGGCCACCGAAGCACGCAGGCGCACAGTCGGATTCACCAACGGCTACGACTTCGGTTACCTATCGCTGATCGTGCCGTCCGGCTCGCCGCTCGACAGCTTCGACAAACTGGGCCCCGGGCAGCGGATCGGCGTCATTCAGGGCACCGTCGAAGAGGCCTACGTCGTCGACCACCGGCATGTGCAACCGGTGAAATTCCCCGACTTCACCACCCTGTACACCTGCCTGAAGAACCATCAGATCGACGCGTGGGTGGCGCCGGCAATGGAGGCGGCCAAAGTGATGCGGCACGGCGATACCGCCACAGTCGCCGCCTACACGTTTAGTCCGGGCAGTTTCGTAGCCTTCCCGGTGGCCAAAGACAACCAGCCGCTGATCGATGCGCTGAACGCCGGCTTGGACGCCGTCATCGCCGACGGCACCTGGTCGCAGCTGTATTCCGACTGGGTTCCCCGGCCCTTGCCGCCGGGCTGGAAGCCGGGATCGAAGTCGGCACCGACGCCGCAGCTGCCGGACTTCGCGGCGATCGCCAAACACAATCGCCGCGATGAGCCGGGCGGGGCCGCGCAACCGAAATCCACGCTGGCCCAGCTGCGGGACCAATTCTTCGACTGGGATCTGTACAAGCAGGCCATCCCGGCGATGGTGACGACGGGGCTGCCGAACACGCTGATCTTGACCATCAGCTCCAGCGTGATCGGCCTGGTGGTCGGTATAGCGCTCGCGGTGGCCGGCGTATCGCGGACCCGCTGGCTGCGCTGGCCGGCGCGGGTTTACACCGATATCTTCCGCGGCCTGCCTGAAGTGGTGATCATTCTGCTGATCGGGCTCGGAATCGGGCCGATCGTGGGCGGATTGACTAACAACAACCCGTACCCCCTGGGCATCGCCGCCCTGGGCCTGACGGCCGCCGCGTATGTGGGTGAGATCTTCCGATCCGGCATCCAGAGCGTCGAACCCGGGCAGCTGGACGCCTCCCGCGCACTCGGGCTGAGCTACCACACCGCGATGCGCATGGTGGTGATCCCGCAGGGCATCCGCCGGGTACTGCCTGCGCTCGTGAACCAGTTCATCGCGCTGTTGAAAGCCTCCGCGCTGGTGTACTTCCTGGGGCTGATCGCCGGCCAACGCGAACTGTTCCAGGTCGGCCGCGACCTCAACGCGCAGACCGGCAGCCTCTCGCCGCTGGTCGCGGCCGGGGTGTTCTACCTGATATTGACCATCCCGCTGACCCATCTGGTCAACTTCGTCGACAACCGGCTTCGGCACGGTCGGGCCACCGCAGCCGAACCGGAAGATCCGCTGGCCCCGCCCACCAGTCAGGAGATGACGTGACCAAGTCGGTATCGTTGGCGGGCAATGGGATTCACCTATCCTTCGGCCGCAATAAAGTGCTGCACGGTGTGGACATCAGCGTGCCGGCCGGCAACACGGTGGCGGTGATCGGCCCCTCGGGCTCCGGAAAGTCGACCCTGCTGCGGGCGCTGAATCGATTGCACGAACCCGACGGCGGCGACATCTTGCTCGACGGTCAGTCGGTTTTGAAGGACGATCCCGATACGGTTCGGCAGCGGATTGGCATGGTGTTTCAACATTTTAACCTTTTCCCGCATCTGAGCGTCCTGGACAACGTCGTGCTGGCGCCGCGCAAGCTCAAACGACTCTCCGGCGACGCGGCTCGCGAGTTGGGGCTGGCGCACCTTGACCGCGTCGGCATGAAGCACAAGGCCGATTGCCGCCCCGGTGCCGTGTCGGGCGGCCAACAGCAAAGGGTGGCGATCGCGCGCGCGCTGGCCATGTCACCTCAGGTGATGCTGTTCGACGAGGCGACCTCGGCGCTGGATCCCGAACTGGTCAAAGGAATTCTGGCGCTGATCGCGGACCTGGGCTCCGAGGGCATGACAATGCTGGTAGTCACGCACGAAATGGCTTTTGCCAAGTCCACATCCGACACCGTCGTCTTCATGGACCACGGCCGGGTCGTGGAAACCGGACCCCCCGCGCAGATTTTCGAGGCGGCGGCAACCGAGCGCCTGCAACGCTTCCTGTCGCAGGTCCTGTGACATGCAAAAACGAAATATAGGCCGCTTAACTGCAGACAGGTTAGACTGTCGAACTATGGCGGAATTGGAAGCCACGGTGCCGGAGCTCACAGAGCTGGCGGATGGGCTTCACCGTACGCTTTCCAAGTTGTTCTCGATCCTGCGCCGCGGCGATCCCAGCGCCGGCGCGGCGCAGGCCAGCGACCTCACATTGGCACAGCTGTCGATCCTGTACACCTTGCTCGACCGCGGCCCGATCCGGATGACCGACCTGGCCGCCCACGAACGTGTTCGCACACCCACCACAACAGTGGCGATCCGCCGGCTGGAGAAGATCGGCCTGGTGAAGCGCTCGCGCGACCCCTCAGACCTGCGCGCCGTGCTGGTCGATATCACCCCGCGCGGCCTCGCCGTTCACCGCGAGTCGCTGGCCAACCGGATTCACGCGCTGGCCACGCTGCTGAGCCAGCTCAGCGAGCCCGACCAGGAAACCCTCTGCAAAGCGCTTGCACCGCTGGAGCGGTTGGCCTGCAGCGAGCCGGTGGGTAGCACGCCCGCCGCCCAGACCAACGGCGACCAGACGTCGTAATTCCTTGCTTCCCTTAGGTGCCAGGGCGACCCACCTGCGCCCGGCTCTGCCGCGCTTGCGATCGCCCTTAAGCTGGCGAGCATGCCGACCGCGCTCATCACCGGTGCCAGTCGCGGGATCGGCGCCGCTATCGCCGACGCGCTGGCGCCCACCCACACCCTGCTGTTAGCCGGACGGCCGTCACCCGCGCTGCAGGCCACCGCGGATCGGTTGGGCGCCACCGCGTTGCCGCTGGATGTGACCGACACCGACGCGATTCCGGCTGCGACCGCCGCCATCAGCGAGCTCGATGTGCTGGTGCACAACGCCGGGGTGTCGATTCCGGGGCGGGTCGGTGAGTCCACCGTCGATCAGTGGCGGACCACCTTCGACGTCAATCTCGTTGGCGCCGTTGCCGTTACGTTGGCTCTGCTGCCGGCCCTCCGGCATGCGGAGGGTCAGGTGGTGTTTATCAACTCCGGGGCGGGCCGCACGGCGTCGGAGAACATGGCGTCGTATTCGGCGAGCAAGTTCGCGCTGCGGGCGTTCGCCGATTCACTGCGCTTGAGCGAGCCAGCGCTGCGGGTCACCACCGTCTATCCTGGCCGCACCGACACCGACATGCAACGCGAGCTGGTGTCCGTCGAGGACGGCGAGTACGACGCGGGTCGGTTCCTGCGCGCGGATACCGTCGCCGCGGCGGTGGCCCACGCGATCGCGACCCCAGCTGACGGGCATCTGCACGAGGTCATCCTCAGACCACGCGGCTAGACCACGAGATTGACCATTTTCCCGGCGACCACGATCACCTTCTTCGGTGTCGCGCCGGCCAGGAACGCTTGCACCTTCTCATCCGCCAGCGCTGCGGCCTCCACCGCATCGGCGTCGGCACTGGCCGACACCGTGATCCGCCCGCGCACCTTGCCGTTGACCTGGACGGGATATTCCACGCTGTCTTCGACCAGGTAGTCGGGATCGGCGACCGGGAACGGGCCGTGCGCCAGCGATGCCGGACGGCCCAGCCGCTCCCACAACTCCTCGGCCAGGTGCGGAGCCAGCGGCGCCAGCATCAGCACCAGCGGCTCGGCCGCGGCGCGCGGAACCGAGTCGCGGTGCTGCTTGGTCAGGTGGTTGGTGTATTCGATCAGCTTGGCCACCGCGGTGTTGTTACGCAGTGCCGCATAGTCTTCGGAGACTCCGGCGATGGTGCGGTGCAGCAGCCGCAGCGTGTCGGTGTCGAGATCCGCGTCGTCGGTCACCCTGGTCTCGCCGGACTGCTCGTCGACCACGAGCCGCCACACCCGCTGCAGGAACCGGTGCGCCCCGACGACGTCCTTGGTGGCCCACGGTCGTGACGCCTCCAGCGGGCCCATCGACATCTCGTACACCCGTAAGGTGTCGGCGCCGTAGTCGTCGCACATCTCGTCCGGCGACACCGAATTCTTCAGGCTCTTACCGATTTTGCCGAATTCCTGGAAGACTTCGATCTCCCCGTCGGCACCCGGGTAGTAGAACTTGCCGGCACGCTCGACGACGTCAGCGGCCGTCACGTAGGACCCGCGGGTGTCGGTGTAAGCGAACGCCTGGATGTAGCCCTGGTTGATCAACCTGCGGTAGGGCTCGCGCGAGCTGACGTGGCCGAGGTCGTAGAGCACCTTGTGCCAGAACCGCGAATACAGCAGGTGCAGCACCGCATGCTCGGCGCCGCCGACGTAGAGATCGACGCCACCGGGATCGCCAGGGCCGTACTCGGCGGGCCGGGGGCCCATCCAGTAGGCCTCATTCTCCTTGCCGCAGAAGCGTTCTGCGTTGTGTGGGTCGGTGTAGCGCAGCTCGTACCACGAGCTGCCCGCCCACTGCGGCATGACGTTGGTGTCACGGGTGTAGGGCTTCAGGCCGTCGCCGAGGTCCAGATCGACGTGCACCCATTCGGTGGCCTTGGCCAGTGGCGGCGACGGCTCGCTGTCGGCGTCGTCGGGGTCGAACAGCACCGGCGAGTAATCCGGGACGTCCGGCAATTCGACCGGCAGCGCGGCGTCATCCAGCGCGTGGGCGCGTTCGTCGCTGTCGTAGACGATCGGAAACGGCTCACCCCAATACCGTTGCCGCGCGAAAAGCCAGTCGCGCAGCTTGTATTCGATGCGCGCCTTACCACGACCTTCGGATTCCAGCCGTGCGGTGATAGCTTCCTTGGCGGCCGCGACGTTGAACCCGTTGAGGTAATCCGAGTTCACCAGGGTGCCCTCGCCGGTGTATGCCGCCTCCGAAATATCGCCGCCGGCAATGACTTCGACGACCGGCAGGCCGAACTCGTGGGCGAACTCCCAGTCGCGCTGGTCGTGGCCGGGCACGGCCATGATCGCTCCGGTGCCGTATCCGGCCAGCACGTAGTCGGCGATGAAGACCGGCACCTGCTCGCCGTTGGCCGGGTTGGTCGCATAAGTCCCGAGGAACACACCGGTCTTGGCCTTGTTCTCCTGACGTTCCAGATCGGACTTCGCGGCGATGGCCTGCCGGTAGGCGGCGGCGGCCTGTGCGGGGGTGTCCGCATCGTAGGTCCAGTGCGGATCCACACCCGCCGGCCATTGCGGCGCCACCAGACGGTCGACCAATTCATGCTCGGGAGCCAGCACCAGATACGTTGCGCCGAAAAGGGTGTCCGGCCGGGTGGTGAACACCTCCAGGTCCACGGTTTCGCCATCGGTGGTGGGCGCGGCGAACAGCGCTGCCGCACCGGTGGATCGGCCGATCCAGTTGCGCTGCATGGTCTTGACCTTGTCCGGCCAGTCCAGCGCGTCGAGATCGTCGAGCAGCCGGTCGGAGTAGGCGGTGATCCGCATCATCCACTGCCGCAGCCGCTTGCGGAAGACGGGGAAGTTCCCCCGGTCGCTGCGGCCGTCGGCGGTGACCTCTTCGTTGGCCAGCACGGTGCCCAGACCCGGACACCAGTTCACCATCGAATCGGAACGGTAGACCAGGCGTTGCGCGTCGACCACATCGGCGCGCTCCCCCGCCGACAACGCCACCCAATCCCGGCCGTCATCCAATTGGCGTGCACCGGACTCGAATTCGGCGACCAGTTCGGCTATCGGGCGGGCCTTACCGGCAGCGTGGTCGAACCACGCGTTGTAGATCTGCAGGAAGATCCACTGCGTCCACTTGTAGAACTCGACGTCAGTGGTGGAAAAGCTGCGCCGGTTGTCGTGGCCGAAACCCAGCCGGCCCAGCTGACGCCGGAAGTTGACGATGTTGGCCTCGGTGCGGGTCCGCGGGTGAGTGCCGGTTTGCACCGCGTACTGCTCGGCGGGCAGACCGAACGCGTCGAAACCTAACGCGTGCAACACATTACGGCCCCGCATCCGGAAGTAGCGGGCGTAGACATCGGTGGCGATGTAGCCGAGCGGATGGCCGACGTGCAGACCCTCGCCCGAGGGATACGGGAACATGTCCTGGACGAACATTTTGTCGTCGGGCACCGGCGAGCCGTCCGTCGGCGCCAGCGAACCGACCGGGTTGGGCACGTTGAACGTCCCCAGCCGGGTCCAGTTGTCCTGCCAGGTGTGTTCGATGCGGCCGGCCAGCTCCGCAGTGTAGCGAAACCGCGGGGCGTCGGGATCGGCCTGCTCGGCAGGGGCGGTTGGGGAGTCGGTCACGCCCAACAGGTTATAAGGGCGGCGTCGAGCGACCCGCCGACCACCGACGGTCTCGTTTGGATTGCAGACCGGTCAGGGGTTTGTCCCAGGTGTATTGCAGGTCGATTCCAGTGCTGGAAGCGCCGCTTCCCCCTGGTTACAGTCGCTTTCTGCGACTTCGACAACGAGAGCGATCTCGGAAGGACCGACCCCATGAAGCAGACTGCCCGTAGCTGGCGAGTAACGGTCGCGGGTCTGGCCGTCGGCGCTGCCGGTGTCTTGGGCCTTGCCAGCCCCACCGCGTCTGCCGACCCGGTATTCCCGCCCCGCCCCAACCCGGCTCCCGCCGCCCCGATGCCGCAAGCCGTCGCAGTCGTCCCCGGCGCAGTCGGCAACCCGATTCCGGGCGCCGCCGCAGCGGCGCCCGCACCGATCTCGTCTGCACTGGCACCGGCGGCGCCGGGACTGCCACCGGCGCCGCCGGTTGCCGCACCACCGGCTCCGCCGGAAGTCGCTCCGGCCAGCTCCGGCACGCTGCGCGAATTCTTCGGGAGCAAGAACGTCAAGCTGGAGCCGCAACAGGCGAAGGATTTCAAGGCCCTCGACCTCACCTTGCCGATGCCGCAAGGGTGGACGCAGGTGCCCGACCCCAACGTCCCCGACGCATTCGTCGTGACCGCCAATCGGCACAGCAGCAGCCTGTACACCCCGAACGCCCAGCTCGTGGTTTACCGCCTGGTCGGCGACTTCGATCCGAAAGAAGCCATCACGCACGGCTACATTGACAGCCAGCAACTGCCCGCCTGGCGCACCACCAACGCCTCGCTGGCCGACTTCAACGGCTCGCCGTCGTCGATCATCGAGGGCACCTACCGGCAGAACGAGATGACGCTCAATACCTCGCATCGCAACGTCATCGTCACCTCCGGACCCGACAGGTACCTGGTGTCGCTGGCGGTGACCACCGAAGCCGGCGGAACTGTCGCCGAGGCGCCGGCCACCGACGGCATCATCAACGGGTTCCGGGCCGGCGCGCCCGGGTCCAACGCACTCTCCGCCCCGCCGCCGGCACCCGCCGCGCCCGCGCCGCCCGCAGCTGCACCTGCGGTGGTCGCTCCGCCTCAGGCACTGTCGCACTAGGGCGGCGCAGCGGGGCCGGAGCGGCCTCGTATTGTGGCCCCATGCTGATCGCGGGAGTGCTGTGCGTGTGCGCGGCGTTGGCAATGGCTGTACTCGGACTGCGGTCGTTGGCCCGTCCCGTCGGCACCGGCACTGCCGGGCTGATCATGCGCTCGGTCGCGCCGCCGCAGCTAGCCGGCGCGATCATGTTGGCCGCCGGAGGCGCGGTAGCACTGGCCGCACCGGCGGCCACCGCCCTGCCGGTGATCTGCGTGTGCGTCGTCGGCGCCCTGGGTACCGTCGCCGCCGGCTCGTATCAGACCGCGCGCTACGCACTGCGCCGCGAAGAGGCCGCGACCACCTGTAGCGGGTCCTGTGCGGCCTGCACGCTGGCCTGCCACTGACCGGTACACCCTTGTGCTGAAGAAGCTCTCGGCGCTGCCGATTGACACTTTCCTGCTGGCCATGGCCGCCACGGTCGCGCTGGCGGCACTGTTTCCGGCCCGCGGCGCCTTTGCCGACGTCATGTCGGTGGCCGCCAAAGTCGTTATCGCGCTGCTATTTTGGCTCTATGGCGCCCGGCTGTCTCCGCAGCAGGCCTGGCAGGGCGTCAAACGGTGGCAGCTGCATCTGCTGGTTTTGGCCACCACCTTCGTGGTCTTTCCGGTCCTCGGGCTGGCCGCCCGCGGCCTGGTTCCCTGGCTGCTGAACCTCGACCTGTACAACGGGCTGCTGTTCCTGTGTCTGGTCCCGTCAACCGTGCAGTCCTCGATCGCCTTCACTTCGATTGCGCGGGGCAATGTCTCGGCCGCACTGGTCAGCGCATCGCTGTCGAACATCGTGGGGATCGCGTTGACCCCGTTACTGGTCGTGCTGCTGATGAACACCAGCGGCGGAGCCCGGATGGACGCCACCGCGGTCCGCGACGTCATGGAGCAACTGCTGCTGCCGTTCGTGGCGGGTCAACTGATGCGGCCGTGGATCGCGGACTGGGTTGCCCGGCACACGGTGTTGACCAAAGTCGTCGACCGAGGCTCGATCCTGTTGGTCGTCTATACCGCGTTCTCGATGGGCATGGTCGAGCACATCTGGCGCAGCGTCAACGCCTGGCAACTGACGATCGTCGCGGTGGTCAACGCCGTGCTGTTGGCGGTGGTGCTTGGCTTCACCTGGCTGGTCGGTCGGGTGGCCGGACTGGATCGCGGCGACAGCATCGTGCTGCTGTTCTGCGGCTCGAAAAAGAGCCTGGCGTCCGGCCTTCCGATGGCGCTGGTGTTCTTCCCGGCCGCCACCGTCGGCGTGATCATGTTGCCGTTGATGATCTTCCACCAGATCCAGCTGGTGGTGTGCTCGGTGATTGCGAGCAGACTTTCCCGCGATTCCCTCGACGACGAACCCGCCGCCGCCGCGTAGCTGCGGCTGCCTAGTGTCCTGCCTAGTTGCGGCTGACGTCGATCGGGTGGGTCGCCAGCATCGACAGCGGCTGCGGCTGACGGCGCAGCACCCGGCCCCACAGGTCCACCCGTGGCGCGACCAGAACGTCAGAGGGCAACGCCGACAACACAATCCAGTCGTCGCGCTCGATCTCGCCCTCGAGCTGGCCAATGGTCCAGCCGGAGTATCCGGCGAAGATCCGCACACCCTCGACCAGCGGGCCGATCGACTCGGGGTCGGCGTCGAGATCGACCATCGCCATCCGGCCGGCCACGTGGCGCAGACCCGGCACGTCGTCGGGAACCGCACCCACCCGCAGCACTGCCAGGCACAGCGCCGCATCGCGCTTGACTGGTCCGCCGATGAACATCGTCTTCGGTTTCGAAGCTATCTGCGCCCACTGCGGCAACACGTTGTAGACCGCGGTCTCGCTGGGCCGGTTGAGCACGACGCCCAGCGTGCCCCCGTCGTTGTGCTCGACGATGTAAATCACGCTGCGACGGAACGTCGGCTCGAGCAGATCCGTGTTCGCCAGAAGCAAAGTGCCCGCCCGCACTCGGTATGCCGCGGGGGCAACATGGTCTTCTGGATCTTCGGACTGCGCCACCATCCCATCATGGCATCCAGGCCCGACGACCGTGGCGAACAAGCAGGGCGCCGCGAGGAATTTGTACTGTTATTAACAGGCGCCTGATGCTCGGTTCGCGACTGCCGGGCCCCATGCCTTTCGGAAGTAGGTGCAGTGACTCATCCGCGCGCGGCGGTCGCTGTCTGGCGTTCGGTGCGCAGCCTGCCCGACTTTTGGCGCCTGCTCGAGTTGCGGACGGCCAGCCAGTTCGGAGACGGCCTGTTTCAGGCGGGCCTGGCCGGCGCGCTGCTGTTCAACCCCGAGCGCGCCACCCGCCCGCTGGCGATCGCCGGCGCGTTCGCCGTGTTGTTTCTTCCGTATTCGCTGCTCGGTCCGTTCGCCGGTGCGTTGATGGACCGCTGGGACCGCCGCCTGGTGCTGATCGCCGCCAACGTGGGCCGGGTGGTGTCGGTGGCGATCGTGGGAATCTGCCTGGCGGTCGGTGCCGGCAATGTGCTCGTGCTGTGCGGCGCGCTGGTGGTCAATGGCCTCGCCCGGTTCGTCGGATCGGGGCTTTCGGCCGCCCTGCCTCATGTGGTGCCCCGCGAGCAGGTCGTCACGATGAACTCGATCGCGTCGGCGGTCGGCGCGGTCGCGGCCTTCCTCGGCGCCAACTTCATGCTGGTGCCGCGCGCGATCTTCGGCTCGGGCGACAGTGGTGCCGCGTCGATCATTTTCCTGGTCATCGTCCCGTTGCTGATCGCGCTGCTGCTGTCGCTGCGATTCCCCGCCCACGTGCTGGGTCCCGACGACACCCAGCGGGCGATCCACGGGTCGGTCGTCTACGCCGTCGTCACCGGATGGCTGCACGGCCTGCGCACCGTGCTGCAGTGTCCCACCGTCGCCGCCACTCTTTCCGGGTTGGCCGCGCACCGGATGGTGTTCGGCATCAACTCCTTGCTGGTGCTGTTGCTGGTGCGCAGCCGCGATGCGGCCGCGGTCTCCGCGCTGGGCAGCGCGATGCTGTTCGTCGCCGCGGCGGGCGCCGGATCCTTTCTGGCCAACCTGGTCACCCCGGCCGCGGTGCGCCGCTGGGGCCGCTACGCCACGGCCAACGGAGCATTGGCGATCGCGGCGGCTTTCGAGATCGCCGGCGTCGGTATGCGCCTGTGGGTGTTGGTGGCTTGCGGCTTCCTGCTGGGCGGCGTCGGCCAGGTGGTCAAGCTGTGCGCCGACACCGCGATTCAGATCGATGTAGACGACGCCCTGCGCGGACACGTGTTCGCGGTGCAGGATTCGCTGTTCTGGGTGGCGTTCATCGCCGCGATCACCGTTGCGGCGATCGTCATCCCGAGCGACGGGCACTCTCCGGCGCTGCTCGTGGCCGGCGCCACGGTGTACCTGTGCGGGCTGGCCGTGCACAGTGTCGTCGGCCGCGCCGCGAATCGTTAAGGTACGCAGGTGACATCTCTGATGGCTGAAGCCAGCAGCTTCATGACCTTCACTCAGCCTCAGATTCTTCTCTGCGGTGCGTCTCCCGACGCTGCACGAAGGACCAGTCCGACCCCGAAAGGAACACTAACGCTGGGCAACGACAAGATCCGCCGCCGCGCGGCGGAAGCCGCCGGTCCCCTCGGGACGCACTGATGGCCGACCTGTCAGAGATTGTCGACGACCTGCGCGCCGAAAGCGACGAGCTCGATGCGCTGGTCGCGCCGCTGCCGGATGAGCGCTGGGCCGCGCCGACGCCCGCCGCGGGCTGGACGATCGCCCACCAGGTCGGGCATCTGCTGTGGACCGACCGCGGCGCCCTGCTGGCGGTCACCGACGAGGACGCCTTCGCCGACGTGGTGAAGACCGCGGTGGTCGACCCGATCGGTTTCGTCAACACCGCGGCCGATGAGCTGGCGGCCGTTCCGCCTGCCGAGTTGCTCGCCGACTGGCGGCTCACCCGCGTCCGGCTGCACGATGCGCTGCTGACCGTTGCCGACGGGCGCAAGCTGCCGTGGTTCGGCCCGCCGATGAGCGGCCCGTCGATGGCGACGGCACGGCTGATGGAGACCTGGGCGCACGGCCTTGACGTTGCCGACGCCCTCGGCGTGACCCGACCTGCTACCGCCCGGCTGCGATCGATCGCGCACATCGGGGTGCGGACCCGGGATTTCGCGTTCACCATCAACGGCCAGCAGCCGCCGAGCGATCCGTTCCGGGTGGAGTTGCGGGCTCCCGACGGCAGCACCTGGTCGTGGGGGCCGGCCGATGCGGCGCAGCGAGTCACCGGGTCCGCCGAGGACTTCTGCTTTCTGGTCACCCAACGCCGCCCGCTGCGCGAGCTGGATGTCACGGCCATCGGCGACGCCGCGTCGCGCTGGCTGCCGATCGCGCAGGCCTTCGCCGGGCCGCCGGGAGGCGGGCGATGAGCGCACGGCGCTGTCGTCAACCGCGACAACGGGATTCATCTGCCCGACGTCTATGCAGCAGCTATGTGCGCGTTGATGTGCCAGATAGGTCCGCCTCTGGCGGGCCGGGGTAGGCATGAACGCGATTGCGGCCAGCGCGCTTGGCTTCGTAGAGCGCGATATCGGCGCGGCGCGGACCCTCTCTCAACGGATCGACTCGATCGCCGCCAAAGATGTCTTCGAATCGCAAGGTGGCGACGCCCACGCTGGCGGTGACAGGAATCTTGTCTCTCGGATCGTGTACTGCGGCACGGATCGCGTCGGATACCGCAGCGCTGTCGCGGTTTGTCATGAGTACGGTGAACTCTTCGCCGCCGGTACGCGCAAGCAGACCGTCACCGCCAAGGGTTGCTTCGAGCCGGTTGCC
>Ga0302326_10010894_pt1 | contig 19633 bp, 16 predicted proteins | sample Palsa_T0_3_FD_202264 | JGI IMG/M metagenome (GOLD analysis project Ga0302326, IMG submission 202264) | Peat permafrost microbial communities from Stordalen Mire near Abisko, Sweden - Palsa_T0_3 | ecosystem: Environmental > Terrestrial > Soil > Palsa > Peat permafrost | place: Sweden: Abisko...
GTCTGCGTCATCCCCCCGCTGGGCGATTTGTTGACGAGGTCCGCGCGAAGGAGCGAGCGGTTGGCCGCGCCCCTGTCGAGAGCCTGCGGCATGGCGAAAACGCTGCCGCTCAGCGAGAGCGAGAACGAGCGCGTGATCGGGAGGTCGTACGCGACGACAGCGCCGAGGCCGGACGTGATGGGACACCCGAGGCGCGAGAACGCCAGGAGCGAGAGGCGCGGCGCGAGTTGGAAGGCCGCGCTTCCCATGAAAGGGAGCCCCGCGCCCGTGCCGGGTGCCTCGCTGTTGCCCCGCGTCTGCGCCTCCGCGTCGCAGCCGGGCACGTAACGTTGCCCGGGCAGGAAGCTCGGGGCGGTGAGGGTCAGGGCGGGCAAGACGAGCGTGGCGGGCCCCTGTGGCATCGTGGCCATCGATGCGCCCTGGTCCTTCGCGGGCGGCAAGGCGGCCGGTGTGGGAGGAGCGGCGTCGCCGGTGGCGGTCTGGCCCCGCGCTTCGTCGGCAAAGAGGAGCACTCCGGCGAGCGCGATGGCGACTGCGTGCACGCGTCCTCCCATGCACCAATATTGACGTCCGCTGCACGCCACCGTCAATGCGCGGCGCTACCCGCCCCTGGCCTCGCTAAGCCCGCGCCGAGACGATCCAGGCGCTTGACTGCATGACGACGCCCTCGGAGGTCTTGTAAGGCGCCAGGGCTTCACGCAAGGCCGCCATGACCTCGGGCTTGCGTCGCTCACCTTCTTCGCCCGCGAGGCGCATGACCTCGCCGGCCGGCCCGAGCGCCATGGCGAATTCGATGGCCTCGTCGATGTCTCGCCCGATGCGGACGGGGGCTTCGTTCCGGAGCAGCGAGATCTCCTGGAAGCCGGCGCGCGCAAGGATGTCGGTCGTCGTATCTGCGCCCGACATCGAGAAGGGCCCCGGGCCGCAGGTGGGCTCGCCGGAGTCGTGCCGCTCGGGAACGCGCTCGCGCACGACCTTTTCGGCGACGTGAACCCACGGGTTGTCCTCCCGCCGCCGCCAGACCACCATGCATAGCGCGCCTCGTGGCTTGAGCGCCGCGCGGACGTTCTTCAGCGCCGCGACGGGACTGGCGAAGAACATCGTCCCGAAGCGCGAGAAGACCGCGTCGTAGGGACCGCCGAGATCGTCCTTCTGGACGTCCGCCCGGAAGAAGCGCGCGTTGCCGATGCGTTCGGCCTCGGCGTCTCGCCGGGCAGCGTCTACGAATCGCTGGGCAACGTCGACTCCAGACGCGAGCCCGTCGGGACCGATCGCTCGCGCGATGGCCGCCGTGACGTCGCCGAAGCCACATCCGACATCCAGGACACGCGCGCCCTTGGCCGGCGAATGGTGGCCGAGAGCGGCGTCGCTGTGCCGCGTGAAGCCACCGGTGAGGATGTCGCGAAAGCGGACGAACTTGTCGAACAGCACGCCGTTCCACGCGGCGGTCGTTTCGTCGTTCGACTCGGAAGGAGCGGGCGGCGGCGGGGCCGCGGCGGGGGCCGCCTTCGCCGGCGCCCTCGCCGCGGTGAGAGCGCCAAGCTTCTCCATCGCGTCCGGGTAGTCCTCGACGGCGAAGACGTGGGCCGTCCAGACGCGCTCGTAGGCGATGGCTGAAGCGCGAAATGCCTCGCGGACGGCCTCCGAGTCGGGTGCTTCGAACTCGCACACCATACGCAGCCTATCGATGGCCAGGGTGCTCCTGCGCCACGCCCCTCTTCGCACCTCGAGGCAGGGATCGAGCCTCTTGCTGAACGCGAGGAGCTGTTCGTCGGTCATGGGTTGCTGGAATACCTGCTCGGCCATTACGCGTGCCATGGATTGCCTCCTTGGGTATCGACCCTGCCACGTTGCGCTCCTACGGGCGAGCCTCGAGGATCAGGTTGAAGGGGGTCTGCGTGGCGCGCCGGAGCTTCGAGAACCCGCCGCCCTCGACGACGACACCGCGCAGCCGCGACTCGCCCGCTTGTGCGCCGAGCGCCGGGCCGTGGTGCGCCAGCGAATGGGGGACGCAGAGCATCGTCGACGCGGAGTAAAAGACGCGTCCGACCGGGTTGTGGTTGGCCTCGGGGCTGTCGCCGGCGAAGGGCTCCACGATCATCCATGTTCCGTCCCGGGCGATCGTCTCCTTGACGTGCCGCGCTGCGCCTACGGGGTCTTCCATGTCGTGCAGGCAATCGAAGTGGGCGACCAGATCGTAGTCTTTGCCCGGGTAGTCGGTCGACCTGGCGACCTCGAAGGTCACGCGGTCGGCCACGCCGCTCTGCTTCGCCCTCTCGCGGGCAAGCGCGATCGACCTCTCGTGCGAGTCGAACCCCACGAAGCGCGACCGGGGATACGCCTTCGCCATCAGGATCGTCGACGCGCCGAGGCCGCAGCCTACGTCGGCCACCTTCGCGCCGCGCTCGAGCTTCGCCGTGACTCCTTCGAGCGCCGGCAGCCACGCGCTGACGAGATTGCCGATATAGCCGGAGCGGAAGAACCGCTCGGTCCCCTCGAAGAGGCAGGGATGCTGGTCGCCCCACGCAAGACCCTTTCCCGTCCGGAAGTTCTCGGTCGCCTTCTCTTCGCCGTGCCACATGGCCGCGGTCACATGAAAAAGGCCGGGAACGGACGCCGGGCTCGAGTCGTCGGCGAACGCGAACGCCTGCTCGGGCGTAAGAGAAAAGCGCTGGGTCGCGCCGTCGTATTCGACGTAGCCGCTGGCCGCCTGAGCGTTGAGCCACTCGCGTACGTAGCGCTCGGTCGTGCCGGTCGCGCGCGCGAGGTCCCCCGGCGTCACGGGTCCCGCCTCGGCCATCGCCTTGTAAAGTCCCAGCTTGTCGCCGACGACGACGAGGGCGGCGCTCATGGCGGCGCCCACGTCCCCGACGATCTTGCCAATGAAATCGTTCAGCTTTTTCTCATCGATGCTCATGGGACAGCTCCTCTCGGCCGGGGGCTTGTCATCCCGGCGTGGACGAGACCTTCGCCGTCCCTCGTTGGAAGGAGCGTTGGAGCGGCCGTGGGAACTATCCGCCGGGGCGTTCTTCCGGAGCTTCTCGCTCCAAACGAGCGAGCGCGCCGATCACCGCCGCACGCGCACGCCCGCTCAGCGAGAGGGGCGCCGCCATGTCCTCGGCGCACGCTGCGATCCACTCCTCGGCTTCGCGGGTGCTCCGACCGGCGGCGAACGTGGACAGAAGCGCGCGCGCCACCGCAGCCTCGCTCTTTTGACCCACGGCCTCGGACGCGCGCAGGGCTTCACGTGCGCGGCGCTGCGCATCCTCGGTGCGACCCGCACCCGCGTCATGCGCCGCCAGCGCGTTGAGCACGTAGGCGACGTGGGCTTTGCTGTCGATGGCGCGGAGCAAGCCTAGCGCGCTCTCGGCGGCCGACAGGGCCGCGTCGTCGCCCGACACGACCAGCGCAAGGGCATGCAACGCCTCCGAGAAGGGCCTTTCGCTGCCTTCCGACAGCTTGGCCACCAGCGGCTCGAGCGCCGCGCACCGCGCGATCGTCTCGTGCGGTCGGCCGTGCTCGAGCGCGAGGCGAGCGAGCCGGATGAGCGCCTGCGACTGGCACCAGGGATCCGACTCTGCAGCCGCGAGCTCCGCGGCCCGCTCGAGCAAGGGGATCGCCTCGGCATCGAGGCCCTTGAAGGCACGAACGAGCCCTTCTCCGAAGACCATCTCCAGGCGGCTGCGCCCGCCGAACTCGTGGCCGAGCGACTCGGCCTCGCATAGCAATTCCTGGGCACGCGCGACGTCGCGTTCGATGAAGGCCAGGCACCGGCCCGTGTTCGCAAGCTGGTGCTGCCGCGTGGCGACGTCCGCGGCGCGCCCCGCCGCCGCAGCTTCGAGGGACGCTGCGCTGGCCTTTGCGAAATCGCCGCGCTCGTTGTGCAAGAACGAGATGAGGTAATACGAGCGCGCCGCCTCGCCGTGCATGTCACGTTGCTCCGCGAGCTTCGCCACCCGGCGCAGCTCGTTTTCGAGCTCGTGCGACCGCTTCAACCACTGGTTCGAGTGCACCTGGACCGCGAGAAGGGCCACGCGCAGCCGGATGCTCGCTTCCGGCGGCAGGTGAGCGGCGTGCTGGATCCCGCTCGCAGCGAGCCGGCTCGCGTCGGCGAGCGCGAAGAGGCGCAAACAGCGCTCGCCCGCGACCACGTAGGCGCGTGCCGCGAGGTGGCCGTCGCCGCCGAGCGCAGCGTGGTGCGCGATGTCGCCCGCGAGCGCGCCCTCCGGATCGCTCACCTTGTCGAGCGCCCGCGCGATGTGCAGGTGCACCCATCGGCGCCTCGGCTCGCTCATCGTCCGGTAGGCCGTGCGACGGACGAGATCGTGCGCGAAGTCGTAGCCCGCGCCCCCGGGAGCGGCGCCGTTCACCCGGAGGATGCCGTGGCGCTCGAGCTCCTCGATGGCCAAAAGCAGGTCGGATCCGGACAGCGACGTGACCGCGGCGAGCGCGTCGATCGTGAAAGCGTGCCCAAGTGCCGCCGCCCACCGCACGACCTCCGTCGCCCGCGGATCGAGGCGCGCGAGCCGTCCGGCGATGAGTCCGTCGAGCGTATGCATCGAGCCGTCCGTCTCGCCGCGTGCAGCGGCTCGCGCGAGCTCGATCGAGAAGAGCGGGTTTCCTCCGCCGTCGCTGAGAATGCTCGCCGCGTCGGCGCCACCGTGGACGCTGCACACGAGCGCCTTCACCGCGTCGCCATCGAGGGGGGCCAGGTCGACGCGTGCGAGGCGCCCGTCCCTGCCGAGTGCGCGCAGCAGTCCTGCGACGGGTGGGTTGCCGTCGATTTCGGGGCCACGCGCCGCGCATGCGATGAGGACACGCGAGCCGGCCAGGCACCGAAAGAGGTAGTGCAGGAGCCCCACGGACGCCTCGTCGAACCATTGAATGTCGTCGAGCGCGACGGCGAGCGGCGCACGCGCTGAGCACTGCGACAGGACCCTTGCCACCGCATCGAAGAGCCGATTGCGATCCACCACGGCATGCGGGGCGGCTCCGAGCTCCGGCACCATCGGCGCAAGGTCCGAGCGCGACGAACCATCGATTGCGTCGCGTGGCACGCAGCGCAAGACGTCGATCCACGGCCCGTACGGCCGGACCATCTCGGCCTCGAACGCCCGGCCGAAGAGCGCGACCCCACCAAGAGCGATCACCTGATCGCAGACCTCTCCGAGCAGCCGCGTCTTTCCGATGCCGGGCTCGCCCGCGAAGAGAAGCACTTGTCGCGATTGTCCCGTTGCAGCTTCGCGAAGGGCGGCCGCGATCGTGGCCCTCTCCGCCGATCGGCCGGCGAGCGGCGCGTGCCCCTCACCGCTGTTCGCCGCGCGCGCGATCGTCTCCGGGGCAGGTCGGTGGCTCGGGGTCTCCGCAGTGTCCGCCGGCGCCTGCCCGAGCGCCCCGCGCGCGACCTCGAGCTCCTTCGAAGGCGTCCGGCCCAGCTGCGCCTCCAGAATGCGCCGGCAGGTCTGGTATTGCCGGATCGCGTCGCGCGACCGGCCGAGCTTCGCCAGCAGTTGCATGACCGCGATGTGAGCGGGCTCGGCGAGCGGATCGACCTCCACGCGCGCGCGGGCGTAGGACAATGCCTCCTCGGGGCTGCCCGCGAACCGCTCGACGAGCGTCTCCAAGATTGCGCCGCGCAGGCGCCGCGTTCGCTCCCGTTCGGCGATGCACCACTCGTGGTAGCGGTAGCACTCCGGCAAATCGAGCCCTTCGAGTAGCTCGCCACGGTAGCGCGCGGCTGCCGCTCGCAGGTCGTCGACCGACGCCCCGGCGAGGGAGCCGGCGCTCTTCTCCGCATCCGTGAGATCGACGCTCGCTCCCGAGGCTTCGAAGGTCACGTGCTCGCGGTCGGCGACCAGGCGCGTCGCCGAGGCATCGTCGATGAGGGGGCGTAGTTTCGTCAGACTCCACCGCAACGCCGCCCGTGGGTCGTCCGGACCGTCCCAGAAAAGCTCGCACAATCGCTGCCGAGGCTGCGATCGCCCGCCGACGACGACGAGGTAGCCGAGCAGCGCCCGCGTCTTCTTCGAGGCGGGGAGGGAGAGAGCCTTGCCGTCGCGGACGAGCTCGAGCTCGCCGAGGACCCGGATCTCGAGGGGAACCGGCATGGTCACGGAAGGGTACGTCCTCGGCACGACGAAGCCGATACTACGAAAAGCCGCGCTGGCTTGACGGTCCATTCGCTTTCTTGCGATGGTCGGCGCCAGCATGGAGAGCCGTACGCACGGAAGCGCGCACCACGTCGCCGCGCTGGGCGGTTTGCGCGGCGTGGCTCGCCCCCGGTCGGTCGAAATTCCGGGCCTCACGCCGTTGCGTGGGCTGGCGGCGCTCCTCGTCGTCGTGTTCCACCTGATGGAGTTCGCTTGCCCGGAGTGGTGGGCTCGACCGGGTCTCGCCTTCATCCGGCACGGGTATCTCGCGGTCGACCTCTTCTTCGTTCTGAGCGGCTTCGTCATCACGCACGTCTATGCTCGCGAGTTCGCGACGGCTTTCGACGCGAGGCGCTATCGCACTTTTCTCATGGCCCGCCTTGCGCGGATTTACCCCCTCCACGTCTTCATACTCGGTCTCTGGGTGGCTCTCGAGTTCGTGCGACCGCGCCCGTTTCAAGACCCTGCGCGCAGCGTGACGGCCATTGGAACCAATCTGCTGCTCATCCAGGACTGGCACGTGAGCTCCATCCTCACGTGGAACGAGGCCGCCTGGTCGATCAGCGCAGAATGGGCCGTGTATCTGGCATTCCCGGTCATCGTGCTTTTGACGCAACTTCGTGTCGTGGCGGCGCGGGCGGCGGCAGTTCTCTCCATCTTCGCGCTGCTTTGCGCCTTGGTGCACTTTGCGCCTTGGACGCCCAACCGCCTCGGTGACATCGACATCGCGGCCGATTTTGGCGTCGTTCGATGCGCTCTGGAGTTCGGACTCGGCGTTCTCGCGTATGGTCTCTACGCGGACGGGGCTTTTCTGCGCTTCTTCGACAAGGACCTCACGATCGTCGTCGTGGCGGGGTGCGTCGTCGCGGGAATGCACTGGCGCATTCACGATCTCGTGACCGTGGCCGCATTCGTCTTGCTCGTCCTCTGTGCCGCCCAGAACCAGGGTGCCGCGACTCGCATCCTCGACACGCGTGTGCTGAGATTTCTCGGCGACATCTCCTATTCCGTCTACATGGTCCACATGTTTTTCCGCGAGGTCGCGCGAATGGCGCTGAAGCGGCTCATCGGGCGGCCGCTCTGGGAAGTGACGGGGCCCGCCGAGCGGGTGGCCGTCCTGAGCGGCTGGGTGGCCATCATCCTCGCCGCGTCGGCGCTGACCTGGCGCCTGATCGAGGTGCCCATGCGCGAGCGCCTGAAGCCGGCACGGCCAGCGTTGCGTCCATAGCCACGCCCGCGGCACGATGGCGACCGCGCACCATCGTGCCGGGGGCGGAACCCAGAATCAGCGCCCTTTGAGCGCCGGACTCCCGAGCGCCGGCGGTTGGCCGACGGCAGCTTTCGCCCCGAGCTCCTTGTAGATCGTCGTCCCCTTGGCCGATCGCTTCGCCTCGTACATGAGGTGATCCGCGCCCGCGATCATCTCGTCGACCGTCGGCGGAGGAGCCTCGTACGTCGCGACGCCGATGCTGAAGGTGACGGGCCACGGGCCGCGCGCCATCGCTTCCGTGAGCTGCACATGGATGCGCTCGAGGGCCTTCCGGGACAAAGCGCTGTCCGTGTCGGGCAACAGGATCGCGAATTCGTCCCCGCCGAGGCGCGCCGCCAGATCCGTCACGCGCCCGGCCTTGAACACGTTCGCGACCTCGACGAGGACGCGATCGCCCTCGCCGTGTCCCATCGTGTCGTTGACCCCCTTGAACCCATCGAGGTCGACCCCGACCATCACGAGCGGCGTGCTCCGGCGCTTCGCGCGCTCGATCTCCCGCGCTCCGAGCTCGTGGAAGCCCCGCCGGTTGTAGAGCCCCGTGAGCGGATCGGTGCGCGCCTGCCGATCGAGCCGCGCCTGGGCGTCGTTCAGCCGCTCGATGACCACCGCGGCCGCCGCGTAGATGAGGGCCCGCGCGATGGCGTCGGAGTAAATGAAAATGGGCCGTGCCCGCGTGAGCTCGTACGCGAAGTCAAGGTACAGGCAGAAGCCGACGCTGAAGACACCGACGAGCGCCGCGAAGGCCGGCCCCACGCTCCACGCCGCAAGGCCCACGGGCAAGAGGTACACCGCGCGGAGGGTGAGATCGGCGCCGGCCAGATAGTCCGCCACCGAGACGATCGCCAGCAGCGTGACCACCGCGAGGACCTTCAGCCCCGTGGGCAGGGCGAGGAACGAACGGGGCAGGTTCAAGGGCATCGGGTGCAAGCCCCAACCCTTCTAGCTGACTTGCGTCATCGTGCCCGCGGGCGGCTCGGGGGTGACGGGCGCCGTGGACGGCGCCGGCGCCCCCCCCATGACGGGCGTCACCGTGACGTCGACGACGTTCCCCGTGACGGCCTTCTTCTGCACGGAGCCCATCGTGTGGCGGGCGGCGCGCGTCGCCGCGCGCTTGGCCTTGGCGAGGGCCTTGGCCTCGACCGTCTGGGGGCCGGTCACCTTCGGGATCTCCATGCCGAAGTCGTTCAGAACGGCGTTCGCCTTGCGGCCGTACTGGGTGATGAGGCCTCCGCGCAGCAGCAGATACGCCTCGTTCACCGTCGCGCCGACGGCCTTCACGTTCTGGACGCTGTCGGCGAGCGACTTGCGCAGGGCATCGCTGGCCTCGATCGCCGTGATATGCGACTGGAAGAGGGCCTTGAGCTCGGCCGGGGTGTACGGCGTCCCGGCGATCGTGAAGCTGCTGGTCATGTGCTTGTCGATCCCCTTCATCACGGACGTGTCGCGGTTCTTGAGGGTGGCGTGGCTGGTGCTCTTGGTCGTGGACATGGCTCACTCCCCTTCACTGGGTAAACCGAATGAGACGGCACTTTGTACTCACGATTTTTCGAAAATCGTACCTTGTCCGCCCCAGGTTTCGCCGGACGCGGTTCCGGCCGCACCTTCGAGACCTGCGGTCCGGCAGCATGGCCCTCGGGCCTGACCGCGGATTTCCCGGGTCCAATCGGCGAGGATCCCGTCGTGAACGTGGGCCGGTCCAGCGCGACCGAACTCCTCTGCGGTCCCGCCGGACGGGAACGCGGTCGGACCGGCGGAAAGCCTCGCCACGGGCGACGCGCGACTCGCGATGTCCGACCGGCCTACGGTCCCGCGTGACGCAGCGGTGGTGCCTCCCGCGCGCACCCCCGCCCGAACCGGAAGGCATTCCAGCGGCGCCGCCCCTGGGCCATCAGAGCGACCCGTTGCCGAACTCGCCCGAATTGCTGTTCGTGCCCCAGCAGTACACGCTCTGGTCAGCCTGCACGGCGCAGGAGAAGGCGGCGCCCGAGGCGATCGTGACGACGTCGCTCAAGGGCGTCGTCCCGCCGGGACTCGACGGGACGAGTACGGGGACCGACGTGGCCGAGTAGGTCACTCCCGCGACGCCCCAGCATGCGACGGTGCCGTCGGCGAGGAGCGCACACGTGAATTCGTCCGACGCGGTGATGGCCGTGACGCCCGTCAGGTACGAGGTACAGGGCGCGGACGCGCCCACCGCGCAGACGGCGACGGGGGTCGACGAGTTCGTCGTCGTTCCGTCGCCGAGCTCGCCATCGGTATTTTCGCCCCAGCAGACGACTGCCCCGCCCGAGACGATCGCGCACGCGTGACCCTCGCCGGCGGCGACCGCCGTCGCGCCCGAGAGAGCGGCGGTCCCTCCGACGCCCTTCACCGTCATGGGCGTCGGCGAGCATGTCGTGGTGCCGCACGCACTCGCGTCGGCGAACGCGCCCACCCCCAGCTGGCCGTCGTCGTTGCCTCCCCAGCACTGCACGCCGCCGGAGCCGACGACCGCGCACGCGAAGTCGAAGCCTGCAGCGATCGCGGTCGCGTTCAGCGTTTGCGTGCATGGCGCAGAAGCCCCGGGCGCGCAGACCGAGACGGGGGACGACGATCCGATGTTGTCGTCGATGCCGCTGGCCACCGTCCCGTCGCCGAGCTGACCGTTCAAGTTCGCTCCCCAGCAGGCGACGGCGCCGTCCGCCATCAGAGCGCACGTAAACTCGTAACCCGCAGCGACTGCCACAGCGCCCGTGAGAAACGATGTGCACGGTGCGGAGCCACCCGGAGCGCAGACGGGCGCCGGCGTGGCCAGCGTGCTTACCGTGTACGGCGGCTCCCCGTTGCCGAGCTGGCCCTGGTCAGCGTCTCCCCAGCAATCGACCGCACCGCCGGAAACGACCGCGCACACGAAGTCGTCGCCCGCCGCAACGGCGACCGCCCCCGTCAAGAACGATGCGCACGGCGACATCGTCCCCGTGGCGCACACGCTGACGGGCACGGCGGAGCACCCGTATTGCGAGCCGCCCGGCAGGTCCGGAGTCATACAAGTCTGCGGGCCCGTCGATTCGTCGACGCCCAGCTGTCCACGGTCGTTTCTTCCCCAGCAGTTGACTCCGCCCCCCGCGACGACGGCGCAGATGAACTCGGTGCCCGCCGCGAGGGTGGTCGCGGACGACGGGGTGACTCCGGACGTCCCGGTCTCGGGCGTCGCGTCCAGCAGCGTCGTGTCATCGGCGGCCGCACCGTCCGTGATCGCGTCGCCGGCGTTCGTAGCGTCCGTACTCGCGTCGCTCGTGCTCGCGTCGCCCGTGCTCGCGTCGCCAGTGCTCGCGTCGCCGGTGCTCGCGTCATCAGGGATCCCGCCGTCGACGACCGTGGTCGTCCCCATTCCCGCCTCGGCCGCATCCATCGGGATCGGGCCGTCGGCCGATCCGGCGTCGGCGGCCGATCCGTCGGATGGAGCTCCGCTGGCATCGCGCTCCGGCGTTGTCGCGTCCGGGACCCCGCCCGATGAACCGTCGTCGCCGCCGTCCGGGGCAGATCCTGGGCTTGCCCCGGAACAGCCCGCCGTTATGGCTGGAACGAAGAACAACACGAAGACACGCGCGCGGGTCATCGACATCCGCCCCTCCTTGCCGTCTCGGATGCAGTTGGACCCAGAATACACCAGAGTCGTCGCGGGGCGCGTCGATGTCTGACCACGGGGGCTTGCTGGACGCGGGCTACATTTCCTGCCGACGTAATGCGCGCTCCGGAGCCGCACCGGCACGCTTAATGCTCAACCCTTGGAGCTGGCGCGCAAATGGGTGCGCCACGGAATCTGCCGAGGAAGGACAGGATCATGCTTTGGACGCTCGTTGTCGTGTTTTTGGTGCTCTGGGCGTTGGGTTTCGTCGCATTCCACGTGTCGAGCGGGTTGATTCACTTGCTCCTGCTCGCCGCGCTGATCGCCCTCGTCTTCCAGCTCATCAGCGGCCGCCGCACCGCGTGAGCACGGCGCGATGGCGCGTGGGAGCCTTCTTGTCATCACGTGACCAGCCCCACGCTCCGTGGGGCGCATCGCTGACTCGGTTGCCGCCGTCGCACCCTTCTCGTACTTTGTCGTGGTGAACCTGCCCGACGCCTTTCTCGATCTGCTTCGCAAAGCGAGCCCCTGCTTCATCACCACGTTGATGCCCGACGGGTCTCCGCAAACGACCGAGACGTGGGTCGACACCGATGGGAAGCACGTCGTCGTCAACACGGTGCAGACGCACCTCAAGGTGAAAAACATCCAGCGCGATCCGCGCGTCTCCGTCGCGGTCTGCGACGCGAGCAATTTCTCTCGCTATTACGCCGTGCGCGGCCGCGTCGTGAAGATGACGACGGACGGGGGCGCGGAGCACATCGAGGCGCTCTCCCAGCGATACACGGGAGGTCCGTATGCTTGGTACGGGGGCCGTGATCAGGTTCGCGTGATCTTGACGATCGCCGCGGAGAAAATTCATCAGGTGGGGTGGCAGCGGCACTGAAGTCCGCGAGGTGCTCGGAGCCCTCGGCCACCCCCCCTTCCGAGTCGTCTATCGCGCGCTCAAACGGCGCGGCGCGAGCGACGGCGCAGGCCGCCAATGACCGCCGCGAGCCCCGCTCCGATCGGCCAGAGCGCGCCGGGGCCCGAGTCGCTTCCGGCGCCCGGGCTCGACGCAATGGAGCACGAGCTCTTGGCGTTCACGGTGCCGGTCGTCGTGCAGTTGCCGCCGTCGCACGTCGTCGTCGCCGACGCCATGACGTTGATCTGCGTGCTCAGCATCGAGTTCAGCGACGAGACGCACTGGTTGACGTTGCTGGCGCTCACGTAGTTGCCGTCGCAGAAGATGGCGCCCGAGCTCTGGCACTGCGTCGTACACGTGCTGGACTGCTGCGATTCGCATTGCTGGTAGCTGCTCGCCTGGCAGTTTTCCTGGCACTGCTCGTTGGCGGTGGCAGTGCACGATCCGTTGCAGTCGGCGTTGCACTTGGTGGTGCAGCTTGCCGTCGTCGGCACGCTCACGCACTGGGTGGTGCACGTGTCGGTGCAGCATGCGCCGCACGAGGCCGTGCACTCGGCCATCGACGAGGACGTCGACGTGGTCGTCGTCGTGCTCGACGCGTCGGACGATCCCGAAGAGACCGTCGCGTCGGCGAGCAGACCGCCTTCTTCCGTCAGGCTGGCGTCGGACTCCTCGGTGACGCTGGACGTCGTGGTGGTCGTCGTCGACGAGGATGATGCCGAGCACGAAGCGCTACACCCCGACTCGCACCGCTGGCTGCAATCCGTCGTGCAATCGAACATGGCGGGGCTGGTGGAGCACGAGGTCGTACACATCGAATTGCAACTCGACGTGCAGTCCGACGCCGCCGACGCGGCACATTGCGAATTGCAGGATTGCTCGAGCTGCGCGGCGCACGACTTGATACATGTACTGGGCGCACATTGCGTGGAGCAACTCTGGTTGGTGACGAGCTGGCAATTGGCGCTCGCCTCGATGTCGATATTGCCGCATTCGCTGACGACGGTCGCGCGCGCGTCATGCGCCAGCGCGGTGAGCGCTGCGAACGGAATCGAAGCTAATGCACAACGGGCCCAACGGTTCGTGGAGGTCTTCATGGGCTCAGCCGTGTGCAACTCACGAGCCAGGCCCGATCGAGCCGCTTTCGCAGCGCACCGTGAGGGCAAGCGCGGCGTGTCAAAGAGGTCGGACGTGGCGGGGGTGCTCGCAAGGTGAGCAAGGTGACCGGGAGGCGGGCTTGACCGGGGCGCCCTTCGCGTAGCAAGACGTCCAGACGGGGATTCCCCGGCTGGCGAACGCGGGTCGGGCTCGAGAGGAGGCTTCAGTGAATACGAGAATCCAGCGGGGCATCATGATCGCTTCGCTCGCGAGCGTCTGTGGATCGTTCGCGGCGTGCGGGTCCAGCAGCGGCGGCAATGGTGGTGGAAGCGACGCCGGCGGAAGCAGCAGCGGCGCCGCGTCGAGCAGCGGCTCGAGCAGCGGCCCGTCGAGCAGCGGTTCGAGCGGCGCCGCGTCGGGCAGCGGCTCGAGCAACGGCGTTGCACCGAGCAGTGGCTCGAGCTCCGGCACGTCGACGGGCGACGCCGAGCCCGACGAAGCGATTTGCTCGTCCGCGTGCATGGCCCTCGTCGGCTGCGGCGTGACGGAGCCCGCGAGCTGCTCCACGGACTGTCTCGCCAAGACCGTGTTCATCGCGTGTGCGGCAGATGCCGGCGGCGATTGCAACGCGCTCGCTCTCTGCGCCTTCCAGCAGAGCGCGTCGACGAGCTGCTCCAGCGGCGCGGGCATCCCGTCCGGCACCGGCTCGTGCGACGCGCTGCACACGTGCAAAGCGAGCTGCTTTGCATCGTCGACTCCGGCCGCCTGCACGTGCGCGTGTGACACGGCTCTCTCGGCCGACAAGGCCATCAACGCGTTGATCGACGACTCGTGCGCGCAGAGCCTCTGCGCGACGGATTGTGCCCCCGGCGCCACCGCGAGCGAGTGCGGTGATTGCGAGACGACGCACTGCGCGTCGCAGATCTCTCAGTGCACGAGCCATTGAAGTCGCGTGCGTCGCGTGCCCGGTTTACCTCGAGATGGACGCCGAGCCGAGGGTCGTCCGAGAGCCGCCGGACCTCGCCAAGGAATCGTGATCGCCGAACCGCACGTTGACCCCGACCGAGGTGCACGGGAACACCTGGCGGAGCCCGTCGGCAAGATTCAGGAGCTCGCGCCGGAGAGGCAATGACGCGCCGTTCCCGGTGCTGATGAGCAGCCTGCCGAACCCGCCGCCAGCCAACGCGCCCAGGAGCTCGTGAGCCACGGCAGCCCGGCGCACGACCGAGGCGTTGTCGGTTTCTGCGTTGCAGGCGAGCACCGCGACGCGCAGGTGCTGGCGCTTGCGCCGGAGCGACTCGAGCTTGAGCCGCGTCCGCGGGAGGAGCACCTCCCTCTCGTCGTGGACGGCCACAAGGCTCTCGTTCTGGCCGACCCGACCCGGCCACGCGGCGCCGTGCTCCATCACGATGAGCGAAACACTGCCCATCTCGACGTCCGTCGACGAGGCCGCTTGACTACTCTCCCCAGCCTCTGCGCCCCCAGCAAAGGCGCGATCGCGCTCGTCAGAGACGAACGTGGCGATGGACATGGCATCTCCTTCACGGTGTGTCGCTCGGGCAGAGCAAGGACCAGGCCGCGCGAAATGCGGCGCAGCCTGCGTTCTAAAATCCGTCGTCCGCGGTCTTGTTCGCCCGGGCACTCGGTGCGGGCGCCTGTGCGGGCAAGCGCGTGACCGGCGCTCGCGCCGCCGTGATGAACGGGTCGGAAATCGGAACGGGCCGCGGCTCCAGGTGAACGCGCACCGCCTTCGACGTGATCGGCGCCGCAGCGGCGGGGGCAGCGGACTTGCGCACCGTGTGGTGGGGCGTCGCGGTCGGAGCGATCATCGACGCCTCTGGCGGCGGGGGCGCCACAGGCAGCTCCGAGACGGGGACAACAGGCACGGGCGCAAGAGGAACGGCCGCCGAAGGCGCCGCCGCTACGCTCGGAGGCGAGGCGACGGCGGGGAGCACGGTGGATGCCGTCACGGGCGCTGCCGCCTGCGCGGAGACCTCCTGCGGCACTGGCTCCGATCGCGATGCAACAGGCCGCGTGGCGAAAACCGCAGCTTCGGCCAGGACGCCGAGGCCGATGACCACCGCAGCAATCGCTCCGATGGTCTTGCGGCGCCGGCCGAGGCGGCGGTCGCGGATCTGTGCTTCGACGGGCAGCTCGTCCTCCGGCTGCGGACCCCACACGATTCGCGGCATCATGGCCGGGTCGTACAAGCCTTGACGAGGCTGGGGCTGAGACGCGACGGGGGACGCGATTTGCCTCGGGGGGCTCGCAGGACGCGCCGCCTCGGCGACAAGGACGGGCCCTGCGCCAACAGGTTCGACGAACTCGGGCGATGGGCGCAGCGGCCTGGGAAAGATCGGTTGAGTCGCTCTGGGGCTTATGCGCGACTGGATGACGGGGCCGCCCACTCCAAGCAAAGTGGCCTTTGCGTCGAGCGGCAGCCGCGCTGACCCCCATTTGCGCGTCACGCGCGATGGTTCTTCGCGCGCCGTCGAAGTCGAGTCGTCTTGCCGCGGGAGGTTTGAGCGCGCTTTGAATTGAGTCACGCGAACCTGGGCTGCAGGAAGCGGGCCTCGCATCTTGCAACGCGGTGCGTGATTTGCTTTCTGTCGGGTCGTGCCCGTCCCACCGGCCGACGAATCCTCCGCGCACGCCCTCCCCGGTGCGGCCGAGTCCGGCGCGGCCGAGTCCGGCGCGGCTGTCGTCTCGATCGCCGACGCCTCTGGGAGTCTGATCGTCCGGTCTAGCCTCGTGGCCCTTGCGCAGTCGCGGGACCGCGGCGCGCTCTTCCGGCTCTGGACACTCTTGAGCGTGGAGCCAAAGACGATCGGATGGGGCGCCGTCTGGCAGACCCTTCAGGCCGTTTCGCACATCCCGTTCACTGCCGGGCTCGGCTACTTCATCGACCGGATTCTGCCGGCCCACCGGCTCGACTACATCGGCTACTACGCGCTCGCCAACCTCGCGCTCTTGCCCGTCCATGGCGCGTTCGCGCTCGCGGCATACGTGAACGCGCAGCGTCTCGTGCGCGCCACCGTCGCGCGGCTGCGGCGGCTCGTCGTCGACCAGATGCAGCGCCTCTCGCTATCGTATTACGCCAGCAAGGGCGCGGGCGCGCTCTCCAGCCAGGTCACCCTCGACATGAACCGCGTCGAGGTCTTTCTCGAGCACGTGAGCAACGCGCTCATCGTCAACGTCGCGGTGGGCACGGTGACGCTCGTCTACCTCTTTACCCAGAATCGGATCCTCGCGTGGGTCGCGGTGACGGTGGTACCGCTGCAGCTTCTGCTCATCTACTTGCCGCGCCGCCGCGCGCGCAGGTTGCAGGCGCGCGTGCAGGCGCGCGGTCAGGGCTTCTCCGAGCGGATGGTCGAGCTCGTCGCCGGCATGCGGTTGATCAAGAGCTTCGGCAACGAACGTCACGTGCGCGACCGGATCGTCCGGCAGATCGAGCAGCTGCGCGAAGCCGGTCTGCGCGCGACGCTGGCGCTCCGGTCGCAGCTGCTGCGGGTCGATCTCGTCTCGCTCTACGTGCCGGTGCTGGTCGCCTCGGCCGGCGGCTGGCTGTACCTGGAGGGTCGCACGTCGATCGGGCAGATCGTGGCGTTCGTGTCCCTGCTGGCCTACGTCCAGTGCGGCTTCTCCGCGTTCTCGAACGCATACGAAGAGTGGACCAAGGCGCGGCCGCATCTCGAGGCCGTCCTGGCGGTCCTCGACTCGCAGCAGCTCGAGGCCTACCGGCGGCCGCACCGGCGCGTGGCCCGCGGCACGCTCCGCGGCGATGTTCGTTTCCGCGACGTCAGCTTTGTTTATCCAGGCCAGGAGAAAAACGCGCTCACCGATGTCTCGCTCCACGTCCCGGCCGGGCAGCGCGTGGGCCTCGTGGGCGAGAGCGGCGCGGGAAAGAGCACGCTGCTCGATCTGCTCCTCGGTTTCTATCAGCCCACTTCGGGTGAGATCGCGTACGACGGCCTGACGATCGCCGAGCTGGGACTGCGGTACTTGCGCGGCGCCACGGCGATCATGGGGCAAGATGCCTTCCTCTGGGACGCATCGATCCGCGAGAACATCCGCTTCGGACGGCCTCAGGCGAGCGACGCGCAGGTCGAGGCCGCCGCGCGGCGGGCGCAGGCAAGCGGGTTCATCGAGCAACTCGAGGACGGCTACGACACGCGCTGTGGCGAGCGCGGCGGGCGGCTGTCGGGCGGGCAACGGCAGCGCATCGCGCTCGCGCGCCTCTTTCTCCGCAATCCGTCGATCGTCGTGCTGGACGAGCCCACGAGCGCGCTCGACTTACAGACCGAAGCGCGTCTCGAGCCGGACCTGTCGGTCCTCTGCGCGGGCCGCACGACGTTCATCGTGGCCCATCGGTTGTCCACGCTTCGATCGGTCGATCGCGTCCTCGTGTTCGACGCCGGCCGCATCATCGAGGACGGGCCACCCCACGAGCTTCTCGCGAACCGCGATACGGCGTTCGCCCAGCTGCACGCTCTCGCGACCGAGGGTGCCCCGGGCGCGCCACCAGAAATACAGAGTCTACGGAACGTATCGTGCAAGGCCTGATGGTCACTCGTTTCCTTGTCGACGCGCCGGCCCAAGTAAGGAGAGACCGCAATGCGTATCGCGCTTGTTTCATCCTGTGCCGTTTCTGTGCCACCCCGCGCCTACGGCGGGACGGAGCTCGTTGTCGCCGAGCTGGCCAAGAACCTGACTCGCCTCGGGCACGACGTCACGACATTCGCGACCGGCGACTCGGAGCCCGCCGGCAAGCTCGACTATCGATTCGAAAGGCCCATCTGGCCGCCGTTCGAGTCTGCCGAGCTGCGCCACGCGGCATACTCCTGGCAGAAGATCACCGCGACGCCGGGAGCGTTCGACATCGTGCACACGCATCAAGCGCCCTCGCTCGCGTTCGCGTCGATCGCTTCGTCGATTCGCACGGTCTACACGGTGCACCATTGCCGCGATGAGCGACTCATCGAGCTTTATCGCGACTTTCCCGAGGCTACGTACATCGGCATCTCCCGACGCCAAGCCGAACTCGCCCCCGAAGTTCCGATGGACGACATCATCTTGCACGGACTGGATCCGGACCTTTACGAGGCCGGTCACGGCGAAGGCGGCTACGTCGCGTTTCTGGGCCGCTTCGCGCACGAAAAGGCCCCCCACTTCGCGATCGACGCCGCGCGGCGTGCCGGCGTGACGCTGCGGATGGGCGGCGGCGTCCATCCGCCTGACCGGCCGTACTTCGAGCGCGAGGTACGCCCCCGCATGGAAGATGGAAAGGGCGGCATCGAATGGCTGGGCGAGCTGTCGCACGTACCCAAACTGTCGCTCCTCGGCGGAGCCCGCGCGATGCTCTTTCCGATCGACTGGGAAGAACCGTTCGGCCTCGTCATGATCGAATCGATGCTCGTCGGCACGCCCGTCATTGCCTTCCCGCGCGGCAGCGTCCCCGAAGTGGTCGAGGATGGCGTCACCGGCTTCGTCGTGCGTGACGTGGCCGAGATGGCCGAACGCATTCGCCAGCTCGGTTCGTTCGACCGCGCGCGGTGCCGCGAACGGGCGCGCGAACAGTGGTCGTCGTTGCGGATGGCCCGCGAGCACGTTGCCCTCTACGAGCGCGTCCTATCGCGCTCGACCCGCGCCCGGCCGCCGACGGCGGTCCCGAGCGCCGGTCGCGTGAGCGGCGAGCGCGCCATTCAGTAGTTCGCGATCTCCGTCCGCAAGGGACCACCGCACACGTCGAGCCGCTCGACACGGCATTCCGTGCCCACGCGTTCGAGCCGAATCGAGACGCGCGCGTCGCCCACTCGCAGGTCGTCGATCTCGAGGCGCGTGATCGACGCCGGAAGCGTGGGCCGGACGATGGCGAGGCGGCCGTTCACAGCGTCCGCTTCGATACCCAGGACGGCCTGGAGCAGAAGGAACGGCGCCGCTGATGCCCACGCCTGCGGGCTGCACGCCACCGGATAGCGCACTAGGCTGCCGCCGGAGCGCGGGAGGCCGCAATAGAGCTCCGGCAAGCGGCGATCCGGAAAGTGCCCAGCAGCGGCCAGGATCCCGTCGAAGACTCGATTCGCCGGCGCGGATAGGCGGTAGTGGGCCATTCCCTGCGCGATGAGCGCGTTGTCGTGCGGCCACACCGTGCCGTTGTGGTAGCTGAGCGGATTGTAGACGGCCTGACCGACCGCGAGCGTCCTCACCCCGAAGCCCGAGAACGAGTCGCCGTCCGTGAGGAGCTCCGCCGTGCTTCGCGCGCGGTCCTCGTCGACGATCCGCGACCAGAGCAGGTGCCCAAGGTTCGAGACCACCGTATCGAGCTTGCCCCCGTGGCCGTCGATGGCGTACGCGTACCGCCGCGTCTCCGGCAGCCAGAATTCCGACTCGAAATGCCGGCGGAACGTCTCCGCGCGCCCCCGATACGTGGCCGCGAGGTTCGCCTCGCCGAGTGCCGCGAGGAGGCGCGCCGCACGCACGTACGCGTCGTAGCAGTAGCCCTGCACTTCGCAGAGCGCGACGGGCGGCGCCGCCCGCCGACCGTCGGGGTACGACACGCCCGCCCTCGAGTCTTTCCATCCCTGGTTGTCGAGACCCCGCGCCGA
>Ga0302326_10010896_pt1 | contig 19630 bp, 16 predicted proteins | sample Palsa_T0_3_FD_202264 | JGI IMG/M metagenome (GOLD analysis project Ga0302326, IMG submission 202264) | Peat permafrost microbial communities from Stordalen Mire near Abisko, Sweden - Palsa_T0_3 | ecosystem: Environmental > Terrestrial > Soil > Palsa > Peat permafrost | place: Sweden: Abisko...
GCTCGGATATCTCCAGATGGCAGGTGCGAAACTTGAACGCCTTTTGCAGAACCACCACCGCTTCCTTGAGCGAATGCACGCTGGTGAACGGCCCGAAAAGTTTCACGCCCCGTGTTTTTGGCTCGCGGGTGACATACACGCCGGGGAACTCGTCGCTGGTGGTCACCATCAGATAGGGAAACGTCTTGTCATCCAGCAACCGCGCGTTGTACTTCGGCTGGATATCCTTGATGAGCCGGTTTTCCGCCAGCAGCGCTTCGACTTCCGTTTCCGTCTGGACCACTTCAAAATCGACGATCTGCTCGACCATCCCCGATTTTTTGTACTCCAGCTTCGACCCCGCCTGGAAATAGCTGCACACCCGGTCGCGCAGGCTCGCCGACTTGCCGATGTAAATCACCCTCCCCTTGTCATCTTTCATGAGATAGACCCCGGGCGTTTTCGGCAATGCCCTGGCCTTTTCGGCGAGTTGTTCGATTCGGCTGCTCATGCGCGGGTTATTGCAATTGTACGCCGGCGCAAACGAATTAGAATCGAATCCCGGTAAATCAATGCCACTAACGATTGTTCCCAGCATCGATCTTCGCAACGCCCGGCTGGTGCGGCTGCAGCAGGGCGATTATCAGCGTCAGCTTGATTACGACATCGAGCCCATCGACGCGATCAAATCGTTCGTCTCCGCCGGCGCGAAATGGGTGCATATCGTCGATCTCGACGGCGCCAAGGAAGGAAAGCCAGCCCAGACGAAACTGATCAGTCAGTTGGCTTCCGCGTCGGGTTTGTCCATGCAGGTCGGCGGCGGCATCCGCAGCCGGGAAGACATCGAACAGCTCATCCGCGCCGGCGTATCACGCATCGTCCTGGGCACCCGAGCGATGGAAGACTGGAACTGGTTCCGCGGACTGGTCCACGAACCGAGATATTCCGGGAAAATCGTCCTGGCCGTGGACGCCAAAGATGGAAAAATCGCCACACGCGCGTGGTCCGAAACGTCCCAGCGCACGGCCATCGACGTGGCCCGAGAAGTGTCCGACTGGCCGCTGGCCGCGATCCTGTACACCGACGTTGCCAAGGACGGAATGCTTCAGGGCCCGAATTTCCAGCAGACCCGCGCCATCGCCGAAGCCGGCAAAGTGCCGGTAATCGCCAGCGGCGGCGTGGGCACGCTCGACCACATCCGCAAACTGAAGGAGTTGCCCATCTGGGGCGTTATCCTCGGTCGCAGTTTGCATGAGGGAAAAGTGGATTTGGCGGAGGCGATTCGCGTGGGGGCGTAAGAAGTTCAAATCCCGTCACTCCAACCTCTACGTCGCACACGTTTGAAACCAACAAAATGCCAACGTGGCGGCAAGTTCTGGCACATCGCCAACGAGTAGCCGTTCAGCCGTCGTGATTGCGTGACCATAATTGAATGGCGTATGATTTCCTAAATCAACGTTGAGTTCCGTCGCTCCGAGTACGCACAATAGTCCCCGTATTGCATCTACCTCGGTGCCATCCTGATGGTAAAGCAATCGGTAGTCCATAAGTTCGCGTAGCCCCTGTCGGCAGGTAGCCGTGTCCTCGCTATGTTTAACCTCCACGAGGACGACTCGACGCTGTCGCGTCCTTATATCCATAGCCTCGATCGTCACATCTGGTCGAAGCTGCGCAAAGCGCTTATCGTACGCCGCGAGCACCCGAGTGTAGTCATCTATGGATCGGTCCCCAGTGTCAAAACGATACTGTAAAGCCGCATTCCGAGGAGAGACTTGGTAATAGACTGTTAGCACCACTGTCCCCTTACGTAGTCGCATGAACCACCGTTCGGCCTTCGCGCCGATGGGCACCAGTTCCGCCGCTTCCACCCCCTCGCGCAGAAGCTCAGCCAAACGGAATAGCACAAACAATTCGAATCGCTTGTGGGGCTCCGGCCAGCGAAAACCTTCTAGCAGCCGCCGCCGTGCCTCAAGGGTTACCAGCGACCGATTCATTATGTCTTGATAGACATCGATCTCCGCGACCGTCGCGCGGGCTAGCGCTGATCGCTGGCATCGCGCCCGTAGCCGGGCTGGAACAGTTGAGGGAACATTCAGCACAGGGACAATCAGCCGGTAATGTGGGTTTCGCCGAATCTGCGACAGCGTGTCCCGCACCATGTCGAAGTCTGCCCTCCAACTCCCGGCATTACCGATTCGCCGCGCAGAACCCAATCCCTGCGCCACCCGTGCCGCATCTGACGCCATTTGCTCGATCAACGCCGCCAGTATCCGGTTCTCGGGCTGACTAAAGGACCGCTGCGCGTCGGTGCACACATAGTTTATTGGTCGTACTATCTGCACCGGCACGGTCTGAGCCCAATTGATCCCACCGCGGACTGTTCCACCAAGCTCCACTAGGCGCCTCTGGCTGCTTGTCCTTATACTTCGCAGTTCCCGCGTTGCCAAAGACAAGAATGCCGCGGTATCCGCTGAAAGCAGGTAACTAAGCCGCAGCAATAGGTCCAAGTCGCGTACGTGACACCTACCCACAATCAAGTCGGCGGCGGCCAGCACATTCTCAAGTCCACCGGCGTTCCGTCGTGCGCCCTCCTGAACATAGCTGAGGAGCAGTCGGGCCGTTGCACGCTCAATTGACTTAGCCAAAGTCTCGGAGGTTGCACTAAGGTTAGACAACCTCATCATTGCTCCATGAAGTGTGCGCCAGTGCTGCTCTCGGGTTCAGTTGTTGTTGATTCCCTTGCCGCTGGGACAAACGCGAGGCATGCTTCTTCCACTGCCGCAGTCCAAAGCGATTTGCACAAATCGCGTATTCTCGCAAGCTGCGCCGCCTCGCAGCCTTCGAACTGTGGCACCAAATACATAGCGAGTGACTCTGAAACCGCTGTGTCCCACTCCGCGGCGTCTTCCGAAACCACTCGCTTCTTTAGGTAGCGTGCAATGTCGATCACGATCGCCGGCCCCAAGGGCACGAGCAACGATAGCCGATGCCAGAGCCCTACAAGAGCCTCTGCTTGTCCCTTTTCCAGTCCCACTTGCCTTATTAACACATCGTGGCCAATTTTTTCGAGCCCATTGGCCGTGGGAAGTGGCACATGCACGAATGCAAATCGCCTCATGAACGCGAACGACATTTCGTAAAGGCTCGCCTTGTCGGTCGTATTGAGCGTTCCGATCATGCGCCAGCTCTCAGGCACGCGGTAAATCAGGAAGCGATCGGCTGGATAAGACTTAGCACTTAACTCGTTCCGTCCGCAAAGGACCAAGACACTCCGCCCCTCATCGCGGTAAGGCAACTCGCTTGAGTGGCCCGATAGTACGGTGAAGAAATGGCCGAATGCCTTATCCATATCTGCGCGGTTGAGCTCGTCGATGACCAACCACCTGTTGTCCTTCAGTCCGTCGCTCATCAGGCACTGCAGAAACTTCCCTGGCTGGAACAAAAGCCCACTACCCTTCGGGTTAGGCACGTATCCACCGATAGTATCCAATGACGTCCAGTCCGTCGTCGCGGTGGTGAATAATGTCCCTGTACAAAGGCCCGCATTCGCAGCAACCTCCGCGATTGCCGCCGCGATCGTGGTCTTGGCAGTACCAGGTGCGCCAGTCAGTACGACGTGCTTGCCGGCATCCAACGCTGCCCAGGCGCTCATCAAAAGATCATTAATGGGCAGACCCACAACTTTGTCGGCCAGCAGTTTTTCTGTGGCCTCCACGCGATCGCGGAGCGACGCAAGTACAACTTCATCGTCATCTGCTTGTTCCACCTCTACCGGCGCGGTGGTTGGCATATCTATGCTGGACGTCACCGCTGCCAGCGCGGAAGCCGTAACTGGCTCGCCAAAGCTCTTGCGCAAGGCGTCGGACTCGAACTCATTGAGTTCCAGTGTCGCATGCATTCCCTGACTTGCGGTGGCCTCAAAGAGCGTCAAAGTATTGCCAAATCGAACTTGAAATCCGGACGGCAACAAACGGACGTGGACCTCCAACTTGCGCATTACCTCCAGCAGCTTCTTTTTCGCGATATCTCGGGCCGACTTTTCCTTGGCGCCGTCGATCCACGCGATCAGCGATTGTTCCAACTCCTGCAGGAATTGCGGTACATCCCGATTTGCCACGCGCTGCGGCCAAGTCGATTCAGGGCCTAACGCCGCAACGAGATGAGGACCCAGTCCGGCGAGGTTGTCTCGATATGTCGCAAACTGGCCCAGAAACGCTTCGCAACGGTGCCTTGCGATTGAAACCCAATTTGCCGAGATGCGCTCCTCAAGCATCTCGGGCAAGACGCAGAACGCCTCAAGCCGCTTCGCTGGAATCGAATCACCGGCAACCGGGCGGTTCCAAATCGCCAGGAACATCGCATCTGATTCGCGCTGCGACTGAAGCTGCGACCTCGAAACATTCGTCCAGAAATCACTCTTCGAAGATGCGGTTACAAGAAACGTAAAGCGAGCTGGTGAACCATTCACTACTAACTCGTAGGTTTCTCCGCTCCATGCACGCCATTCTTCTGGAATCCCGGAAACTTCTGAGCTTCGCGCTATTCGTGACAGCAGAATTCGCTTACATATCTGTGCTGGCCCGTCGCCCCCATCTTTTCTAGATCCTTTTGCTGAGACAACGGCGTTGACGAACTCGGGGGACGGCGTGCTCGCCGTGATTGCTGACATCAGTTTCTTGGCAGTTTCCGCAAGCGACATAAAGTGCTCCAAAGTTGAGGACTCCGTCGTCAAAGAAGTGCACCGCGACCAGCTTGGCCTTACGGCCTTCTTTGGCTGCCGCTCACGGATCGGTTGCGCTTAATCCCATATCGTCGGCACAAATTTTGAATCGCGAATGGATTCATCGCGCGTTACCAGCACCACATCACTGCGCGATTCCATTAACTTCGCAGTTGTTGCGACAATACAGCGGTCATGAATATCGAGAAGTGACGTATACTTCGCCGTTGCCATCGCCATTTCGGCGGTAAAATCGTGTATCAAAAATCTTTCGTCGCCCCGCACAACTGCAAGGACTTGGTCAAGTTTCAGGTCTGTCCGCCCTTTGACGCACAAATCCACGAGTTCCGCCACGATGATGGCAGCCAAATGCAGATCGAACTGCTCATCGTCGAGTAAAGCCCGGACTGATGCGGGAAGCTTGGGATTTCCTTCAAGCCACCAAACGAGGACATGAGTATCCAGGACCAACTCGCTCATGACTCGAGTGCGTCCAGCTTGGCGTTCCAAGATTTCTTAACGTTTTCGAGTTCCTCGTCGCGGGTATATTTTCCATCGGCCTGCGCGAACATGCCGAAGTGGGCGATCCCCCGCCGGCGTGTGGACTGCTCCATACTACGCGCAGGTTGGTCCACAAACTCAACAATTACACGGGCCTCGGCTACCCCTTCCGGCAAGCGATCCAGCGAAATCGACCCGTTTTTGTATGTCCCTTTAATGATCTGGCTCATGGCTAACCTCGGCTCCTAATCTTACCATGCCATACCCCAAAATGTCCTTCTCACCTTGATCCCCGTCACATGACCTCCGGCGGAATTCTTCCGAAGGCGATCTTGTCGTCCATCCTATGGCGAAAGCCGTGCAGTGTGCCGAAATAGATCGTGGCGAATCCCCATCGGTGGTTGATCTTGTCTACAGCGCGTGAGACGCGGCCGGGTTTTTCCATCTCGTCAAAAAGCGGTTGCGACACCTGCGTGGCCGGCACCAGGCCCGCGACCTCCACGCCGACTTTGATCGGGGGGCCGGCGCCGTCGGCGCGATCTCGCCAGAGGGTTTGGAATTGCTTCAAAAGGGTGGGCGTGTCCTGCACGCAGGGCAGGGTGGTTTCCGCATGCCAGCCACCGCCGCGAAGACATTTCCAATGCACCCGAAGGTAATGGGCGAAATAGCCGTCATTCCGCAGCCGCGCGCCGAGCCGGCAGAGCAATCGCACGAGGATGCCGTAGGCGTCGTGGTCGTTGCGGAATTTTGGATCGAGCACGCTGGCATGGCTCATGGATCGCCGGCGCGTGAGTTGTTCCGGTTCATCGTAACCGTGAAAGCCCGCCCACCAGCTTGCGCCACCGATAGAGCCCCACACCTCGATGGCCCGCTGCCTGCTGATCGCCCACAGGTCGCGCACTTCATGGATGCCGTGCGCGGTCAGCCGGGCGACCATGCCATGACCGATTCCGCAAAGATCATCCAGCGAAAGGTGATCGAGGCGATCCGGGAGTTCGCGGGGATCGAGAACAGTCAGCCCATCCGGCTTTTTCAGTTCGCTGGCGATTTTCGCCAGGAGGCGCGTCGGCGCGATGCCGATGGAGCACGTCAGCCACGGGCTGAAATCGGTCAGAAGCTGCCGCTTGATCCGGCCGGCGAGGGCAACGGCCTTTTCGCGTTTTTGTTCCTCGCCAATCAGCCGGATCGTCCACTCATCGATTGAATACACCTTGTGCACGGGAAGGCATTTGTCCACGCTGCGAAGGATCGCGTGATGCAGCTTGACGTAAATGTCCGGCCGGGCCCTGACGAAGGCGAGCTCGGGACACAATCGCCGCGCATCGCTCACGCGCGTTCCGGTCTTCACTCCAAACCTTTTGGCATCATAGCTGGCGGCGATGACGCAGGTATTTTCCGATTCCACCGGAATGACCGCGACCCGGCGGCCGCGCAACTCCGGCCGAAGATGCTGCTCGACCGACGCGAAATAGCTGTTCATGTCGATCAGCATCCAATTCAGCGTGCAACCGGCCGACGAGGATTCTGCGGATTCGACATGCATGTGATCGGCTCAAAACAGGCGCATCTGCCCGCTGACATCCGGCCGGCGGAAATGGGCGCTGGAGAGCGGGCGGATATCGCGATTCAGGCCATATTTCCGCGTGAAGACGTCGAAAGTCTGTGCGATCTGCTCGGCGATCGGCCCGCGGCCGCGGCGGCGCATGGGTGACGACGCCTGGTACAGCTTTCCGCCGGAATACTGGCGAATTAGCGATTCGACTTTTTTCGCCCGATCCGGATGCACGTTGCGCTGCAGCCAATCGAGGAACAATTCCTTGAGCTGATACGGCAGGCGCAGCATCACCCAAGCCGCCCGCCGCGCCCCGGCCTCGGAAACCGCCTGAAGGATGCTGGGCAATTCCGTATCGGTCAGGCCGGCGATAATCGGAGCGATGTTGACGGTCACCGGCACGCCCGCTGCCGTTAGTTCGCGAATCGCGCGCAATCTCCCCATCGGGGCCGAGGCGCGCGGCTCCAGTTTCTGCTGCAGGTCCGTATCCAGCGTCACCAGCGTGATCGTCACCCGCCCCGCGTTCATCTCCGCCAGCTTCGACCACAGATCGATGTCCCGCAGCACCAGCGCGCTCTTGGTCATGGTTGACACCGGCTGCCCGCATTTGGCCAGAACCTCCAGGCACTGCCGGGTGATGCGCATCTTGTGCTCGATCGGTTGATATACATCGGTGATGGCCGACATGACGATCGGCTCCGGTTTCCAGTTCGGCGAGGCGAGTTCTTTTTCCAGCAGCGCCGGGGCGTCCGGCTTGGCCATCAGCTTGGTTTCAAAATCCAGCCCGCAGTTAAAGCCCAGATATTCGTGATACGGCCGCGCGAAGCAGTAAATGCAACCATGCTCGCACCCGCGGTAGGGGTTCAGCGTCCAGTCGAACGGCACATCCGAAGTGCTGGCGACCTGGTTAATGATCTTCTGGGTGCGATCGAAAAAGACCTGCCGTTCGACGCGATGTTTCGAGCCATCGGCCTCCTCGCGCTCCAGCCATTGCCGATCGAGTTCCTCCCCGAGCACGTGCAGGCGCACCGACTCGAAGCGGTTCCCCGGATTGATCCCCGCGCCGCGGCGATGGGCCGGGCCGTTTGGAAGCCGATCTCGATATGAAAAGTCTTCCGTGTCCAATACCTAACATTATGCTAACATCACTGTCGGCGGTCAATTCAAAAATGAACCGATTTTTTTGGTATGAAATTTTTAAACAGGATTCTGAAACGGCATGGATTTTGTTCAAGAATCCCACCAGAGGCGAGTGGCCTTTAGACACATTTGTGGGTTGTCGAGAAAAGCTCGCGTTTTCAAACAGAAAACGCGGCTTTTGCAGGGGGTTGCGTGCAGATCGGGAGAATTGCGCTTTCTGACGATGGTTATCTTAACCATCTCATATGTTCAAAGTGAATAGTTGCCGTCGCACGGTGCGTCGGTGGCGGAAGTGGTGGGCCATGCACTGCGCGGCAGCGTTGGAATGGCCGCGCCGCGGTTTTTAATAAGGAGAGAAAATGTCAGCAACTAAAAAATGGGGGCAACCGCCGGAGTCAAACTCCCGGCTCAGAATCGGCGCCGCCGCAATCACAGGCGCGGTGCTTTGCGCCGGCACCCAGCGCGCCGAGGCATCGATCGTCTACAATTCCGTTGATCTTCCCGTCAATAGCACAGACACATCGCAGTCCATCGATCTCGACGGCGATGGAACGACCGATTTCAGCGCGGATTATTCCGTGCCCGGTTTTCCTTTTTTCACCGTCACCAATCTGAAGCTATCCACCAATCAGACGACCTCCGAAGTCGCAATCGACAGCAATGACAACGTTGTAGCCTTTGCATCCGGTGATTCAATCGGGGCGATGCTTCCGTCGGATGATCAATATTCAGAGGCCGAGTTCGGCGAAAATCTTTACACGCCCGCACAGACCTCAAGCGAATCCATGCCGGTGAATGCCAGCGGAAATTTCCCCGAATCCGCCGGGGAGCAGTACATAGGCGTGGAGTTCACCGCCGCCGGCAACACCAGCGGAACACCGAATTACGGCTACATCGCCTTCGAGACCACCGATGATTCATCGACGGAAGATCTCGCCGGCGAGGTGCTGGGATATGCGTACGAAACTGATCCGGGCGTGTCGATCACCGCCGGCGCGGTGCCGGAACCCTCTTCGCTGGCGCTGCTGGCGATGGGGGCGGCTGGATTGCTGCGCTATCGCGGTCGGCGCTCTTTAACCTGATTTTTCAAAAGGAGAGAAAATGTCAATTGCACGTAGAAAGAACAAATCAATCGAGCTCGCGCCCAAAATAAAATTGGGCGCAGCCGCCGTCGCCGGTGCGGCCGCTTGCGCTGTCCCGCATTCGGCCAGGGCATCGGTGATCTATAACTCCGTCGATCTTCCCGTCAACAGCAGCCAGACCTCGCAGGAGATCGATCTTGATGGCGACGGGACAAACGACTTCGATGTGGAATACGCCACGATCAGTCCTGTGAATACAGAGACAAATCTCAAGGTTGACGCGGAAGACACCAACGAAGTTGCATTGGACGGGACGACCAATGTGGAAGGGACGCCGAACGCGGCGATATTTTCGAGCGGCGCAAGCATCGGCTCATCGCTTCCCGGCGGGGACACTTATGGGTCGGGTGAATTCGGCGAAGTGAATCTTTATTCGCCCCCGCAGACCACGTACGACAATGACACTGAAACCGGGTCCGGGAATTTCACCGTCGCGGCGGGGGCACAATTTATCGGCGTCGAATTCACCGCCGGCGGAAACACCAGCGGAACGCCCAATTACGGGTACATTGAATTCGAGACGACCAACCAATCCTCGACGAGCAGCCTTGCCGGCGAGGTGTTGGCTTATGCGTACGAAACGCAGCCCGGTGTATCGATCACGGCCGGCGCCGTACCGGAGCCTTCTTCGCTGGCGCTGCTGGCGATGGGAGCGGTTGGACTGTTGCGTTACCGCGGTAGACGCACACCGCTCAACTCGGAAAAGCCGTGAAAATCCTGCTGATTGGCTGGGAAGGCGTGGATCGCGGCGCGATGATCGCCCCCGGCCGGATGCCGACGGTGTCGCAGCTTCGGGAAACCGGGCGAACGATAGCGCTCCCGCCGCCGGGACGTTTGGCTCATCCCGCGACGGCCTGGACATCGCTGATGACCGGGAAGCGCCCGCTGAAACATCGCGTGTTCGGCGGCGAGGAGATCGCGCCGCCTCAACTGGGGCTGCGGCCGATCCGTGCGAAAAATCGCCACGCGAAAACCGTCTGGGAAATCGTCAACCAATCCGGGCAGATCGCTTATGCGATGAACTGGCCGGCGTCGCACGATCCCCCAGCGATCGGGCCCGGCGCGGTCGTCGCTGATCTATTTTTCACGTCCAGCGATGTTTCGGATTGGCCCGCCGAGTTGCAGTCGCTACGACTGTCTCCCGGCGAATTGGACGACTGGACGCTCTCGCCGCTGCTTCCGCGTCCCACGCCGCCGGGAGTTGCCGCGGCCATGCGCGGGTTCGTTGCCGCCGCCGCTTCCGTGCAGGCGGTGACCACATTCCTCATGGAGCGAAAGCCAGCCGATCTGGTGGCCGTGCGATTTCCACCAGTTCCGGCGGCGGTCGGCGCTATCGAGTTTCTTGATCTGATGCTGGCCCGATTGGTCGAACTCGCCGGGCCGGATTGCGCCGTTGTGCTGGTGGCGATTAACCAGAAAGATGCGGGAACGGTGATCACGCGTGGCGGGGTGGGTGATGAACCGCGACATGCCATCAGCCCGTACGATCTGGCCCCGACCCTGCTGGTGAAACTCGGAATATCGCCCGGCATCGACATGGATGGACGCCCCAATGACCAGCTATTCGGTCCGCTGGCGCCGGTCGAGCCGCGCATCAGTTGGGAATCGCCGGCGGCAATTGATCCGGATATCGAAGAAATTTCCCAATCGGACGAATCGATCCGCCATCTTCTTGAGCTGGGATATCGTGAATATCCCGATCGTCACGCGCGGCATGCCATCGCCCGGCACCGCCGCCGCGAGCGATTTCATCTTGCGCTGGCGCATTTGGAAGTGGGCGAAGCGAAAGAGGCGGCGGAGATTCTGGAAGCATTGCCTGGAACCTCCGGCCCCGAAAGCGTGATGGTGCGCAGCGTTCTCGCCGAAGCCTGTTTTTTCGCCGGCCGATGGCAACAGTGCCGCGAAGTGGTGGAGAATCTCATCAGTGGTGGAGTCAATACCCCGCTGGCGCAGGCAGCGCTGTCGGCCCTGGATGCGCAGGACGGCGAGATGGATCGCGCGCGGCATCGGCTCGCCGATGTCGAGCTGCGCGCGGCGAACGATCCGGTAATGCTGGCGACGGTGGCCCAGATTTATCTGCGGATGAAAGACGAATCTTCCGCCGAACGTGTGGTCCTGGCCGCGATGAAGCTGGACGCCAATCTCCCCGCGCTGCGTGAAACACTCGGCCAGATCGCGATGCGGCGCAATGATTTCGAATCGGCCGCCCGCGAGTTTGCCATCGCATCGGCCGCTCGGCCGGATGATTTCGCTTCTCGATACCATCTCGGGGTTGCGCTGTTGCGAAACGGCCAAGCGCGCGAGGCGGTAAGTGCATTACGGCAAGCTGCCGCGCTGGATCGGCGCGGTTCACCCGCGGTGCTGCGACGGCTTGCCGAAGCGCTCGCGGAGTGCGGCGACACCGTCGCCGCCGAGCAATATCGATGGCGAGCCAGGCAACTGCTGCGGTTTCGGCGCGGTGAAGGAGCGACTCAGGCGGAGGGAGCGGGTGGAATCAGCCGGTAGGGCTCGACCCGATCAATCGTGACTCCGCCGACTTTCTCGGCGAAGCGCCGGCTGTCGCCGTGCTGCTGGAAAGTGTCGAAGACAAACGTGCGCATACCGGCCGCCTGACACGCGACGGCGGGCACGAGCTTGAGCAACAGGTTTGCCCATCCTCCGCGGCGAATTTGCGGATCGAGGACATCCGATTCGATCAGGCATGTGGTTGGCGATGCCCGCCGCACCAGCGCCAGGCCCACGACGCGATTCTCCAGCAGCAGCACGTGCGAAAGGTCATCATCGCACGCGGCTGGGGAATCTTCGTTCAATTGAGATTCCACCGTTGCCCACGGCCCGCCGAGATGCGCCATCTGCAGCGCGATCGCCTGCTGCCGCTGGGATGAAGTGATCTCGTGGATCGGTACGACCCTGGCGCCGGGCGGCGGGGGAAATCGGCGATGCAGTCGTCGCTCGGCCTCCCGCAGGTATGCGACCGTTTTTTCGCAATCCACCGAGGTTTGGGGATGCGGCTGAGAATGGTCGAACCCCAGTTGTCGCCACGCCACTGCAGCAACGTTGCCCGGTTCGACCGATGACCAGGCATAGAGTGCGGCCGAGCCGTTTTTCCGGGCAACTTCATCCGCCCAGGCGATCAATGCGCGTCCCGCTCCCCGGCGCCAGGGCTCAATCACATGCAGCGCGACCCGCTGCCCCGGATGCGGAGAATTTCTCACCACCGGATCTATCGCCACCGCGCCGATGATGCGCGAGTCCGCCTCAGCCGCGCCCAGCCGGCACTGGCATCCATAAAAAACCGCCTCCGGAAGGAGCATTCGAATCGCGCGCCAATCCCGCTCCGCAGCGGGACGTACGACAAACGGCGCCGTCGGATTCGAACCAGCGGAGGGAAACTTTTCCATAATTTCAACGTTGTGTGCCAACAACGATAGGAATAGGTTTACCGTCAAAATCTACGGGAGCAAAATCATGAGCGAGCAATCAATTTCCGCGGCCGCTACGGGCACGGTGACAATCGGCGGCGATCTGACGGTCAATCAACTTGGATTCGGGGCGATGCACATCACCGGCAAGGGAATCTGGGGTGAACCGGCCGACAAGCCCGCCGCGCTCGCCACGCTGCGGCGAGCGGTTCAGCTTGGCGTGAACCTGATCGACACGGCGGATTCTTACGGCCCGGGCATTTCCGAAAGCCTGATCGCCGAGGCGCTGCACCCGTATCCCAAAGGCGTGGTCATCGCCACTAAATCCGGCTGGGAGCGCCCGGGTCCCGGCCAGTGGACGCACAACGCCTCGCCGAAACATCTTGCCAAGTCGGTTGAGGAAAGCCTGCAGCGGCTGCGGCTGGACCGCCTCGAGATCGAGCAACTGCACGCGCCCGACAACGCCGTGGCGTTTGAGGCTTCCGTTGAGGCATTGGCCAAGTTGCGCGAAGAGGGAAAGATTCGCCATGTCGGCCTGTCGAACGTCACGCTGGAGCACATCGAGCGGGCGCGAAAAATCGTCCCGATCGTCTCCGTGCAGAACCGATACAGTTTCGCCGACCGTGAATCGGATTACATCGTCAACTATTGCGAGAAAAACAGCATCGTATTTTTCCCCTGGGCGCCGCTCGGACCCGGGCAGAAGGCGCATGACGCCATTAAGAAAATCGCCGAAAGAATCAAGGCGACTCCGCTGCAGGTGGCGCTGGCCTGGCTGCTGAAAAGATCCAAGGTGATCGTGCCGATTCCCGGGACTTCATCGGTCAAGCATGTGGAGGAAAACATCGCGGCCGCGGGGATTCAATTGCCGCAGGATGCGTTCGAAGAGTTGTCGGCGGTGAAGCATGAGCCGGTGAGCTTGCGGGGTTAAGCGCTAGCGATCGGCCAGCGCTGTTCCCTCAAACGGGGGCGGGGTTTTGAACAGGTCGCGCAATGCGGATGCGGCGGTGTATCTGCTGTATCCGCCGATGGGCATCGGGTCGGTCGCGCCGATCAGGGAGACGAGAACACTGAAAATGAGGAGCATCGCGGCGACTGACCAGGCCAGGCTGGTGTGCGGGCGGCGCAGCCAGGCGCCTGCCCAGAAGAAGAGAATCGGCAGGAATACGATGAGCCAGCGATTGCCGAAATCGGCGGTGGTTTCGCCGTATCGGCTGGCGCCGTAACCGATCACGCCGGCGACCACGGCGATCGCGCTGGCGGCGGCCAGAACCTTGGTGGTCCCGGGCCAGTGCCGGTGCATCACCGCCAGCATGCCTGCCAGTCCCAATAGAACAACCGGGAAATGTACGAGCAGCCCATGCTCGCCGATGAACGTCCAGACGAAGGTGGACATCCCGCGGAGGGATTTCTGCCAGATCGACGGAGCGGGGAAATTCTCGTCCAGGGCATCATCCGTATCGATCGGGCGATCGATCTCGGTGAAATCCGGCGAAGCGTCGATGGCAGGTTCTTCGACATAAAGCCGGCGATGCACGGTCAGTTCCGGGTGCATCGAGGGGGGCAGGAGATTTCCCGTCAGAGGAATGGTGAGGGTTGCATGCAGCAGGATCGCCGGGGTCGCGCCGAAAAGGTAGAGGATGATTCCTCCTATCCGGAGTGCCCAGGGCAAACGCATCACGGCGACGACGACAATGAACAAACCGAGAAAGATGATCGCGGAGAGATCAATTGTGGCGGCCAGAGCCGCGCAAAAGCCGGCAAGCACAAGCCAGCCCCCGCCGCGGGATGGATTTTCGCTTGCGGATAGATGGACCAGGCATCCGGCGGATGCCAATACCAGCACGGCCGCCGGCACATGCGGGTTGAGGACGACCGCGTAGGAAATCAAACCGGTGCCGAAAACGACGGCGGCCGCCAATGCGGTTCGCCATTGCCTTCGAAGCTCAAAAATCCGCCCCATGCGGTAGACCAGCCCTGCCGCCCCGGCGACGGGCAAGGTTACGCCCAGCAGCGTGAGCAGATACGGAACCAGCACCGAGTTCCCCGATAGCGGATATCCCATCCATTGCAGCACCAGGGCCGGCCCGCTGAGCAAAAACGCCAGCATTGGCGGCTGATCGCTGTAAACCCGGTGATCGACCCGAATGTAGTGGCTGGGAAGGATGAATTTATCGGTGTCGATCGCCAATCGCTCATAAAGCGGCCCGGGATCGGAGACGTGATCGACTAGCGCGGAAATGGTCGCCAGCCGAAGGGTTTCATCGTCCGATGCCCGCCCCGGATGCCGAAGCGGCCTGAGCAGCGGCAGGCAAAATAAAAGCACGATGATCGGCGTGGCCAATGCCCACGGCCGGACATACGGCTTACGCTTGCGCTGCTCGATATTGGCGATACTCGTTTCCATGCTCATGCCCGCGTGATGGGCGTCAACACACACGACCCCCGCGCGGACGGGTAAGAATCAATACACCTTCAGGAATTGCACGAAATTACGGATGATCCGCTCGCCCTGACGCGCATAGCGGGGGTAATACTGTTTGGTTTCATCGCGGATGGTTTTCTCACCCGCCGGGCCCAGCACCGAAGCAATTTCCTGCCTACCGGCGGCGACGATGGCTTCGATATTTTCCTCCGTGCATTCGAAGTGATATTGAAATCCGAAGAGCCGATTCCTGAACCTGAACGCCTGATTTTTGCAAAGCTTGCTGGAACTGAGCAGCGCATTGCCTGCCGGCGGCGGGGGGGCCGGGGGCGGCGGGGCATTGGCAGGCGGCGGCAGACGGGGAAGATCGAATGTCTCGTGATGCCAGTGAAACATCATCGAGCCGTCCACAAGCCCCATCACAATCGGTTCGGTCCCGCCTGGAAAAGGGAAATTCACCGGTGCCCACCCCAACTCTGGCGTGGGAACGGCTGGTTCCTGCGGCGTCGAACCGGGTTTGGTCAGTGGATACACCTTCGCCCCGGCGGCATGGGCCAGAAGCTGCGCGCCCAGGCAAATGCCCAATACCGGACGATCCGCCCGGATCATGCGTTTGAGAACCTCAATTTCCTGGGCCAGAAATGGAAACTTTCCGCTGGGGATATCACTGACCGATATCGACCCGCCCAGCACGATGAGCGCTCTGACTTCATCCAGATCGGTGGGAACCTCGTCGCCGCGGTGGAGATATCGCACCTGCACCGGAATCCCATAGTCGCGCAGAAGCGGAACGATCCGCCCCGGTCCCTCGTGGGCGACATGCTGCAGAATCACGGCGCTACTCATATATGGAACAATGATCCGCTTTGGCGGACGGCCTTGTCAAGCTCAGCCCGGATTTGGCGCACCAGGCGATTTCGCGCATCCTGCGCAGGAGAAGACTTAGGCCCCTCTGGCGTGAAAACAACGCGGTACCAGTGCCGACCGTCGGTTGCGCAATTCGGATAGATTTGCGCAAGGGTCTTTCGGAGTGCCTTAAGCGATTGGAATCCATCGGCGACGGCATCGGCTTCGGTGAGGTCTTTCAGATCGATCTTGTCGCAGGAAATAATGTTGAGCCATCCCAGCCCAGGCACCCGGGCCCGGCAGCCCGCGTGGAGGTGGCACGATTTCCAGCGCCGAAGCGTGGTGGTTTTGTCTCCACGCCGGATGGCGTCGAGAAACTGCTTCTTGAAGAGAATCTGCGGCATCGCGGCTGGAAAAAGGAAAGTGCGCTTACGACCCGATGATGTTGAAATGTCTCAGGATAATAATCACCAGCAGAACAGCAACAAAAGCCAGCATCCACAGCAGCCGGGATTTGGCGAGCTGGTTGTAGCTGTCGGAACTCACCCCGCTGCGCTTGCGCTCGGCGACGGCCATTTCCTTGCGATCATTCCTGCAGGCGCCGCAGATTTTACGCCCTTCGAAATCGCCCAGAGCCGTTGCCGGCACCACTCGCCCGCAATCGGCGCACTTTTCACCCTTGGGCTTAGTGGCCTCCTGGTCGAGCTTGTGGCAGGCGTAGCACCAGTATCCCCGGCTGTCGCGGAGGCGTTTTTTGCCGCTTAGGTCTTTGCCGCACTGGCAACAGATTTTGGCCTGAGGCGCCGGCGCCTTTTCGATAACGGTATCGCCGCTGGTCTGAGACTTATTGGACCAGCACGTGCAGGTTCCGCCGGATTCCTCCGCCGTACCGCCGATCACTCCACCGCAATCTGGACAAATAAGCTGAGATGACATGGCAAAAACACGTCCGCGGGCGAATCGCCGGAGTATTGTACGTCCTGTCCGCGCCAATCGGAAACCCATTGCCTCCCGCGCCGCGTCGATTATAACCTATTTATATAAATGAATTTATGAATAAGGATTGGCGCATTTGACGGGATTGGGTATGTTTTTGTCAATCCCATGCGCGCGCCTTGAGCCATTGATCGCGCTGGGTCGATGAAAGAGACAGTGCGTTGCCGGCCATGATCTGGTTTATGCTGGTGTCGGGCCGGTAAGAGCCTACAATTGGGCATACAACCGCTCGGTCGGGGTGCTTGGATTTGGCTATGGATCCTTTCGAAATCATTAACCGCGGAAACGCGGATTACATCGACAGACTCTATCAGCTCTACCAGTCGGATGCTCGATCGGTGGATGCCTACTGGCAGGCGTTCTTCGCCGGTTTCGAAGCGGCCGGGGGGCGCGCCGAGAGCCTGACGGGCGCCTTTGCCGACCATGCCGCTGCCGGCCCGGATCAGATCGATCCCAGCCGCGCCCGCGCCGGCGTTGAAACCAAGAATCTCGTTCACTCCTACCGCGAGCTGGGCCACTTCATCGCCAACCTCGATCCGCTTGGTCACAATCGCCCGAGCCATTCGCTGCTGGATCTTTCGCAGTTCGGCCTCACGCCCGCCGACATGGATAAGCGCGTCACGCAAACCGATTTCCAGGGGAAATTCGACGGCACCCTGCGCGACCTGATTGAAAAACTGAAAGCCACTTACAGCAACACGATCGGCGTTGAATTCGTCAACATCTCCGACAAGGCGCAGCGCGACTGGCTGATCCAGCGCATGGAGCCCAACTACAACCGCCCGGTGCTCACCAGCGCCGAGCGGCAGGCGCTGCTGTATGAAGTCGTCGCAGCCCAGGGATTCGAGGAATTTCTCGCCCGGCGGCAGCAGGGGCAAAAACGCTTCGGACTGGAGGGCGCCGAATCGCTGATTCCGCTGCTTAACACGCTGGTGGAAGACGGCGCCGCCCTGGGCATCCAGGAAGTCGTCATGGGCATGGCCCACCGGGGCCGGCTCAACGTCCTGGCCCATGTCGTCAATAAGCCTTATGAAGTGATCTTCCGCGAATTCGAAGGCAAAACCGCTGAAAATCCCGACGGCGACGGCGACGTGAAATATCACCTCGGCTACGCCCAGGACCGGCGCGTCAAAAACAAGCTCACCATTCATATCGCGCTCAGCTACAACCCCAGCCACCTGGAACTTGTCGATCCGGTGGTGGTGGGGATCGTGCGGGCCAAGCAGAATTATCGCGGCGATCACGCCACGCGAACGCGCGTCGTGCCGATCCTGATCCACGGCGACGCGGCCTTCTGCGGGCAGGGCATCGTGCACGAGACGCTGGGTCTGTCCGAGCTTCCGTATTACCGCACGGGCGGGACGATCCACGTGATCGTGAACAACCAGATCGGTTTCACCACGCTGCCGCGCCAGGGGCGTTTCACGCCCTATCCGACGGATGTGGCCAAGATGATTCAGGCCCCGATTTTCCACGTGAACGGCGACGACCCCGAAGCGTGCGTTCACGCCGCGAAACTGGCGATCGAATTCCGCCAGCAATTTCACTGCGACGTGATGATCGATGTTTGGTGCTATCGCAAGAACGGCCATAACGAGCAGGATGAGGCCAGCTTCACCCAGCCGGTGATGGCTCGCGAAATTGCCGCCAAAACTTCCGTGCGCGATCTCTACGCCGAGCGCCTCATTAAAGAAGGCGTTCTCAATGCCGAAATCTTGGAGCAGATGCGCAACGAATCCAACCAGCGGCTGGAAGAAGCGCTGGGGCAGGCCCGCGAGAAACAGCCAACGGCCGTGGCGCTTCCCCCGTCGTTCGGCGGGGTCTGGAAGGGCTTCAGCCGCGCCGGAGCCGATTGGTCGGCAGTCACCAAAGTCTCGGCGGATATTTTGCGCGAGGTGGGCCAGCGCGCCACCCGCATTCCCGAGGGATTCACCGTTCACCCGAAATTAAAGCTGCTGATGGAGAAGCGGCTGGATATGTCGCTGGGCAAGGGGCTGATCGACTGGGGCGGCGCGGAAATGCTGGCGCTGGGAAGCCTGCTGCTGGAGGGTACGCCCGTGCGGTTCGTCGGGCAGGACACACAGCGCGGAACATTCTCCCATCGTCATGCCGCTCTGCGCGATTACAACACCGGCGAAAAATATGTCCCGTTGGCCAACATCTCCGAGCATCAGGCGCCGATCATCTTTGTCAACACGATGCTGTCGGAGCTGGCGGTGCTGGGGTTTGAATACGGCTTCAGCTCGGCCGATCCGCGGAATCTCGTCGTGTGGGAAGCGCAGTTCGGCGATTTCGTGAACATGGCCCAGCCCATCATCGATCAGTTCATCGTCGCCGCCGAATCCAAATGGGGAAAAATGTCCGGCCTGGTGCTGCTGCTTCCCCACGGGTACGAAGGCTCCGGGCCGGAGCATTCCTATGCCTATCTGGACCGTTTCCTGTCGCTGTGCGCCGAGGACAACATCCAGGTGGTCTATCCCAGCACGCCGGCCCAATATTTCCATGTGCTTCGCCGGCAGATGAAACGAAATTTCCGCAAGCCGCTGATCCTGATGATGCCCAAGGCGAACCTTCGCGACGCCATTTCCAGCCTCGCCGAATTGACCGAAGGCTCGGTGCACCTGGTGATCGACGACCCGGCATTTCCTTCGCGCGATCGTGTGCGGCGATTGCTGCTGTGCAGCGGCAAGATTTATTTCACGCTGGATACCGCCCGCAAAAAGGCCAATATGGAAGATGTCGCCCTGGTGCGCGTCGAACAGCTTTATCCCTATCCGAAGGCCGAATTGCAGGCGATCCTGGCCAAATACCGCAATATCAGCGAAGTGGGCTGGGTGCAGGAAGAGCCGAAAAATCGCGGCGCGTGGAACTTCATGTCCGACCGCCTGCAGCCGATGCTGCCGGAGA
>Ga0302326_10010897_pt1 | contig 19629 bp, 15 predicted proteins | sample Palsa_T0_3_FD_202264 | JGI IMG/M metagenome (GOLD analysis project Ga0302326, IMG submission 202264) | Peat permafrost microbial communities from Stordalen Mire near Abisko, Sweden - Palsa_T0_3 | ecosystem: Environmental > Terrestrial > Soil > Palsa > Peat permafrost | place: Sweden: Abisko...
TCGCCCTGACGTAGGACAGCGTGTCGTCGTAGCCGTGCGCGTCGAGCCATTCGCGTGCCTGGTGCCACCGTGCCTCCGGCCGGTCGCCCAGGGTGAAGAGTGCCTCCTTGCAGCCGAGCGCGGCGCCGTCGGCGGCAATCTTCAGCACCTCGTCAGGGGAGAGGTACGGGCTGTCCAGGCGCCCGGGGACGGTGACGAACGTGCAGTATGCACAGCGGTCCCTGCACAGCCTGGTCAGCGGGATGAAGACCTTGCGCGAGTAGGTGATGACGCCAGCCCGCCCGGCCGCCGCCAGGCCGGCGTCCCGGGTCCTGGAGGCGTAGCCGAGCAGCCTGGCCAGGTGCTCGCCGCGAGAATGCAGCAGCGTCGTCGCCTCGGCCTGGTCCAGCGCCTTGCCGTCCCTGGCCCTGGCCAGCGCACGGCGAAGCGCGCTGTCGTCGGGGACGACCCCGGCCGGCCCGGGCGGGAGCGCGCCCTCGGCGCGCGCGTCATCGCTCATGGGCCCAGCCTAGGGTGCGGGCGCCAGCCGCCCCGGCCCCGGCTTGCCGCCCGCCCGGACCCGCGGCTTGCCGCCCGCCCGGTCCCGCGGCCTGCCGCCCGCGCGTCACCGGCTTGCCGCCCGCCCGTCACCGGCTTGCCGCCCGCCCGGTCGCCGGTTTGCCACCAGGCCATTCAGAAGGCGCGGTAGTCGCGCGGCGCGAGCCGGGGGCCGCGGCGCGGTGGGCGCAGGCCGCTCAGCTCGACCAGCCTGGTCACCCGGTACCGGTGGCCGGCGTACGGCGCGAGCAGGTCCAGCATCCCGGCGTCGTCGGTGGCCCGCCCGGCCAGCGCCCAGCCGACGGCCGCGGGCAGGTTGTAGTCGCCGACGGCGACCGCGTCAGCGTCGCCGCAGGCCCGCTGCCTGACGTGCGCCGAGGTCCATGGCCCGATGCCCGGCAGGGCCTGCAGCCTGCGGTCGGCGTCGGCAGCGGTCATGGCGAGGATCTCCTCGACCCGGCTAGCCGCCCGTGCGGCCGCGGCGATGGTGCGCGCCCGCACCGCCTCGACGCCGGCGAGATGCCATTCCCAGGACGGGATCCGCAGCCAGGCCTGGGGCGGCGGGAACACCCGCAGGCCGGCCGGGGCGGGTCCGGGGGCCGGGTCACCGAACCTGAGCAGCAGCAGCCGCCAGGCCCGGTACGCCTCTTGGGTCACTACCTTCTGCTCCAGGACCGCCGGAACCAGGGCTTCCAGCACCCGGCCGGATCGCCCCACCCGCGGGCCGCCGTGCCGACGGGCGAGATCGCGCAGCAGCGGATGCGCCGGGGCGAACGCGGCCGGGTCGTCCTGCGCGCCGAGCAGGCCCGGCAGGGCATCGAGCAGCCAGGCCGCGCCAGGCCCCCACGCGGTTGCGCTGACCACGGTGACGGCGGCACCGCGGCCATCGCCGCCGGTGAGGCCGGCTGGGCCCGCGGCGGCGGCTGTCACCCGCAGCGTGCCGGGGCCGTCCGGCGTGCGCGAGGTGCGCCAGACGGCGCCGTCGGCGCTAACCCTGAAGGCGGGGTCGCGCGGTCCCCGGCGATGCACGGACAGGGCAAGCCGGACGTCGACGGCGAAGGGCGCCTGCCACTCCCGGGCAAGCGGCGGCGCGCCCTGGAACGCGTCCTGCGGCCCGCCGTGGAGCCCGTCCTGCGGCCTGCCGTGGAACGCGTCCTGCGGCCCGCCGTGCAGCGCGTCCTGCGGCACGCCGTGCAGCGCGTCATCGGGCGCGTCCTGCGGGCCGGCTACCCGGGCTGGCTGCGGCACGCCTCAGGCGTCCGCGGAGAACCGGATGGAGGTCGGCCCGAGGTCGGTCCCTGGCCATACCCGGAGTCCGTTGCGTAGCTCGTTTCCCGCGCCGATGCGCGCCCCGTCGCCGATCACCGCGCCGTCCAGGACCGTGTCCTCGCCCACGCTGGCCGCCGAGCCGATCACGCTGCCGGCGATCCGCGCTCGGGCGCCGATCGTCACGCCGTCGAACAGCACGGATCCGTCGACGTGCGCATCCGGTCCCACGTGGCAGCCGGCCCCGACGACCGTCCCGCCGGTCAGCTGCGCGCCCGGCTCGAGCACGGCACCCGGCAGCACCAGCGCCTCCCCGCACGGTCCGGGCAGCGCGGACGATGCCAGCCTGCCGAGCACCAGGTCGCACGACCCGCGGACGAACGCCGCGGGAGTCCCCACGTCGAGCCAGTACGCGTTGTCCAGATAGCCCATCAGGACCTGTCCGGAGCTGATCAGCCCGGGGAAGGTCACGCGCTCGACGGAGATCCGCTGGCCGGCTGGTATCTCGTCGATCACCCGTCGCCTGAAGACGTAGCAGCCCGCGTTGACCTGGTTGGTCAGCGGGCGCGGCGTCTTCTCCAGGAACGCCGTCACCCGGCCGCCAGGGTCGGTCGGCACGCAGCCGAACCGGGCCGGGTCCAAGACCTCGACGAGGTGCAGCGTCGCCGCCGCGTCCTGCTTGCAGTGCAGCTCTAGCTGCGCGCCGAGGTCGTGGCCGGAAAGGACGTCACCGTTGAGCACGACGACCGGGTCGTCCGGTCCGCTGCGCAGCATCGCGGCCGCGTTCCTGATGCCGCCGCCGGTGTCGAGCGGCACCTGCTCCTGGACGAAGTCGAGGGTGAGCCCGAACTGCGACCCGTCACCGAACCGCGCGGCGAACAACTCCGCCCGGTACGCGGTGGCCAGCACCACCCGCGTGATGCCGGCCGCCGCCGCCCTGGCCAGCATGTGCGCGAGGAACGGCACGCCGGCCGTCGGCAGCAGCGGCTTGGGCGTCGCGATGGTCAGCGGGCGCAGCCGGGTGCCCTGGCCGCCGACCAGCACGATCGCCTCGATGTCGCCAGTTCCGCAGCCGCGCGCGGCTGACTCCCAGGAAGGGCCTGAATCGGTTGGCATGAGCAGCGACGCTACTCCCGTCCCTGAGCAGCCGCACGCAGGTAGGAGGCCATGTGCGCGTCGGCCGACGCGGCCCAGGTGAACTCCAGCGCCCTGGCGTGACCGGCCACGCCCAGTGCCTCCCGGCGCGCCGGATCGTCAAGCAGCGCGCGGAGCGCCGCCCGGATGCTGCCGGAATCGGGCTCGGTGTAGGCAACGGCGTCTCCGCCGACCTCGGGCAGCGACGTCATGTGCGTGGTCAGCACCGGCGCGCCGCACGCCATCGCCTCCAGGGCCGGCAGGCCGAACCCCTCGCTGGTGCTGGGAAAGGCGACGACGAGCGCACCGCCGAGGAAACCGGGCAGGTCGGTGAAGTGCAGATACCCCGGCCGGACCAGCCTCAGGTGCGCGGGAACGGCGGCGATCGCGTCGTTGACCTCGTCGCTCCAGCCGCTGCCGCCCGCCAGTACCAGCGCGGGCGGCTCGCTGAGATCCGCTACCGCCGCGGCCCACCCGGTGATCAGCGCCGGGATGTTCTTGCGCGGCTCCAGCGTGCCGAGGTACGCGACGTAAGGCTTGCCGTGCAGGCCGAGGCGGGCCGAGACCTGACGCACCTGGACCGGATCAGGCTGGTGGAAGAGGGCGTGATCCACGCCGTGGTAGGCCACGTCGATCCTGGTCGGATCGGCACCGAGGGCTCGTACCAGCTCGTCTCTCGTCGCCTTGGACGGGACGATCAGCCGGGTCGCCCGGCGCGCGGAGGTTCGGATGGCCGACTTGTAGAACGTCGCGGTCACCGGATTGTGCGCGTCCGGGTCGGTGAAGAACGTGAGGTCGTGGATGGTCACCACGATGGGGGCGCCGGGGCGCAGCGGCATCGAGTAGTGCGGTGCGTGGATCACGTCGGCGCCGACCTGCTGGGCCACGAGCGGCAGGCCGCTCTGCTCCCAGGCGAGCCTTGCTGCCCGGTGCGCGATGGCGGTGGGCGCGGCCACCACCCGGGCGTGAGGCACCAGCCGCCCGTACCGTTCCTCGTCGGCGCGCTGGCAGGCGATGGCCAGATCGGCCCCAGCAGCCTCCAGGGCGCTCACCAGCCCGTCGACATAGCGTCCGACGGCACCGCGGTCCGCAGGCACAGCGGTCGCGTCAACAAGCACACGAGGCGCCACGACCAGTCTTTCTCCTTCACGATTGGGGCCCTGCCCGGAGCGTGCCGGAAGCAGGTAGGTGAGCAGCTTTGCTCGGGATGTCCGCCAGGACCGAGCGTACGCCCTCGGCGGCTGCGGCGCGGACCCCCGGCGCCGCCGTGCGCGCCCGTGGCGCCACGGTGGCCGGCGGGCCCGCGCGGCCGACCGGCGGCGGGGACGGGTGACCCCTGCGCCGCTGGCCAGCCGGGGTCAGCCCTGGGCCGCTTGCTTTGCCTTGTCCAGCGCCCCCTTCACCTTGGCGATGTCGCGGCCGTAGGCACCGAGGTCGCCGCTCTTGAGCGCCGCCTGCGCCTGGCCGTAGAAGGTCTCCGCCTGCTGGAGGAACTTCAGCACCGTCGCGTTGGCCTTCCCGGTGACGGGCTTCGTGGTGGTCGGGTGGCTGGCTCCGGTGGTCGGGTGGCTCGGAATTCCGGCGAACACCTGGGCCAGGGCACCCTGCAGGGTCTTCGCGTACCCGATGCTGCCGTTGTAGTACACGAGCACCCGCTGCAGGGTCGGGTAGGACCCGGAGCTCGTGCTTGCCGACTGGGAGACGTAGACCGGCTCGAAATACACCAGGCCGCCGCCCACCGGAAGGGTGATCAGGTTGCCCTGGGTCACCTTGGATCCGCCTTGGCGGAGCAAGGTGAGCGAGGACGCGACCGTGGTGTTGGACTCGAAGGCGTTCTGCACCTGCTCGGGCCCCAGGATGGCGGTGTCCTGCGGCAACTGCAGCAGCCGGATCGTGCCGTAGCCGGGTCCCGGGGCGCTGTCCACCGCCATGAACGCGGATATGTTGGCCCGGCCGCGCGGCGTGAACGACGTGGTCAGCGAGAACTCCGGCTTCCGGTACCCCGGCATGGTCATCGTCATGTAGTACGGCGGCTGGCTGAACTGCTTCGGCGTTATCCCGCTCGGGTCGGTGGGCACGGCCCAGAAGTTCTGGCCGCCGTAGAACTCCTGGGCCAGCGTGACGTGGTACTGGGCGAGGATCTGCCGCTGCGCCTCGAACAGCACCTCGGGGTAGCGCAGGTGCGCCATCAGGGCGGCCGGGATGTCCTTGCGCGGCTGGATGAGGCCGGGGCCGAACGCCTTCATCCAGGTGTCGAGAATGGGGTCGTCGCCGCTCCACTGGTACAGGTGGACCGCGCCGGTGTAGGCGTTCACCGTGGCCTTGACCGAGTTGCGGATGTAGTTGATCTGTCCCGCCGCCGCCCCGCCAGGACTGTAGCTGTCGGTAGTGACCGCCGACAGGCTCAGCCGCTGCGAGTAGGGGTAGTCGTCGGTCGTGGTGTAGCCGTCCACCACCCACAGGATCTGCCCGTTGACGATCACCGGGTAAGGGTCGCCGTCCAGGGTGAGGAACGGCGCGACCTTGGCCACACGGTCCAGCGGGTCCCTGATGTACATGATCTTCGACTTACCGTCGATGGCGCCCGACAGCAGGATGTTGAGCTGGCGGTACTTGATCGCGTACAGCAGCCGGTTCAGCGCGGAGCCGATCGGCACGCCGCCACTTCCGGTGTAGGTCGTGTTCTGCTGGCCGCCGGTGCTCTCGTTCGGGTAGTCGAGTTCCTGCTGGTGGCCGCCGACGATCGCGTAACTCGTCTCCTGCTCGCCGAAGTACACCCGCGGCTGACTCAGCTTGAGCGTGCCGGTGGGCGGGATGTCCTCCTCGCTGAACGCCGGATCGCCGTCGGCCTGGGCCGTGCTGGCCGGCGCGGCGACGATGCCGAACCCGTGGGTGTAGACGAGGTGCGAGTTGATCCAGTTGGCCTGGCCGACCGGCGGGCCGTTCATGTCGCGGACGCCGATCAGGGTGTCCTGCGGCGCCGTGCTGCCGGGTAGCACGTACCGGTCCACGGACAGCACGTTGGGGAACTTGTAGTAGCCCTTTACCTGCTGGAGCTGCTGGAACGACTGAGATACCACGGCCGGGTCCATCAGCCTGACGTCAGGGAGCGCGGTCACCTGCTTGGACAACTCCGCCGGCGTCTCGGCCGAGGTGGCCGAATAGGGCATGACCTTCACCCCGGAGACGCCGTAGGCGCGCCGCGTGCTGTGGATCTCGCGGGTGAGGTACGGGGTCTCCTTCACCAGCTCGTTCGGCTTGACCACGAACTGCTGGATGATGGCCGGGTACACGCCGCCGATGATCACTGCGGAGAGCACCAGCAGCCCGAACCCCACCGCGGGCAGCAGGGTGTTCCTGCGCAGCGCGCCGGCGAAGAAGAGCGCAGCGCAGATCACCGCGATGACGGCGAGCACCGTCTTGGCCGGCAGGATGGCGTTCACGTCCGTGTAGGACGCGCCCGTCTGCACGATTCCCCGCTGCGAGAAGTCGATCCCGTACCGGTCCACCCAGTACGCGGCGGCCTTGAGCAGCATGAAGGCGCCCACCAGGACGAACAGGTGTGCCCTGGCCGACGGAGTTGCCCGCTGGCCCTTCACCTGCGGCCGCAGCGAACCGTAGAGGTAGTGCACGAGGACGGACACCGCGAGGGACAGCAGCACGGCCGCGAAGAGATACGTCAGGACCATCCGCAGGAACGGATAGACGAACACGAAGAACGAGATGTCCAGGTGAAACTGTGGATCGGCGGTGTGAAACGACGTGCGGTTCGCGAAGAGCAGCCAGGTCTGCCAGGAGCCGGCCGCGGTCAGCCCGGCGATGAGCCCGATAAGCCCGAGGAGCAGCCCGAGCGCGAGCCGCCGGTGCGGGTCGATCAGGGTCCGGTAGCCCTCCAGGCTCTGCTGGTCCGGTGCGGCCGGGCGAAATGCGGGCCTCATCCGGTACGCCAGCCACGCGTTGAGGCCGACCACCGCCGCCATGAAGAGCCCGGTGACGATGAACAGCAGCCACTTGACGCCATAGGTCGTGTCGAATACGGAGGTATACCCGACCGAGTGGAACCACAGGTAGTCGGTCCACACCCCGGCCACGACCGACACCACCACGATCAGGGCGATCACCCCGGCCACGACCGGGACGAGGAGCTTCGGCCAGCGCGGCAGCACGATCGGACGGCCAGCTGGCGGCCGTGGCCGGCCAGGAGATCGGAAGGTCATGCCTTCCCCCTTAGATCACCTCGGGGTGCGGCTCCGCTGACATTTCCGCGGAGGGGCGCGCGTACGGCTGTGCCGGCGCGCCGGTACATGCTCCCAGATGGCAACTTACCGGCAGCAGGCAAGGTTCCCTTGCTTAGCCACGCACGATGGTGGCACGCTCTCGCGCTGGCCGCGTCACGCACGCCCGGGCGACGGCCGAGGTGGCAAGTGACGCTGGCCGCCGAGGCGGACGGGGAGGCGCCGCGGAAGACGAAATGACCAGTTTCAGCAGGACGGAACTGGCCTGCCCGCCTTCAGCGCCTGCAGGACGCCAATGGCGCCGCTGAGGCTGCTGACCTTGACCAGGCGCAGCCCGGCCGGGACGGCGCCGACGGTGTCCGAGCAGTTGGCGGCAGGAGTGAGGAAGATCGTGGCGCCAGCGGCGCGCGCTCCCGCCATCTTCTGCTGTATCCCGCCGATCGGCTGCACCGTGCCGTTCACCTCGATTTCCCCGGTTCCGGCGATGAATTTCCCGGCAGTCAGGTTCATCGGAGTGAGCTTGTCGATGATGCCTAGCGCGAACATCAGCCCGGCGCTCGGTCCGCCGATGTTGGTGATGTTGATCTGCACCGAGAACGGGAACACGAAACTCTCCTGCACGTGCACCCCGATCATGGCCTGACCCTTCACGTCCTTGGTCACCAGCCGGACGGTGCGCGGCTTGCCCTTCCTGACGATGGTGAGCTCCAGGGCAGTCCCCGGCCGGTGGGCCCTGATCAGCACGCCGGCATCCGCCGTGTAGGTCACCGGCTTGCCGTCGACCGCGGAGATGATGTCGCCTGGCCGCAGCACGCCGCTGGCTGGCATCCCGGCCTCCGTCGCCACGACCGTGTCGACTGTCTTGTACTTGATCTTCAGCTGGCGTAGCGCGGCCGCCGCCGCGGTCTGCTGGGAGCTGACCATCTCCTCGGTGTCCTGCTTGCTCACCTGCTGCTCGCTCTGGCCGGGCGTGAAGATCTCCTGCTCCGGAACCACGGCGTCCTGCGGACTGAGCCAAGCCCGCAGCGCGGCAAAGACGTTGAACTGGCTTCCCGGCCCGCCGATGAAGGACACCGTCACCATGTTGAGGTGCCCAACGGTCGGGTAGGTGCGATGCCCCTTGATCACGATCATGGGGCTGCCGCCCGACTTGCCGAGGGTGTTCAGCGTGGGGCCAGGGGTCAGCGCCACATAGGGAACGGAGGCGACGGACGCGATCACCAGCGCGACGACGACGCCGGCCGCGGCGACGATCAGCGTCGCGAAGCGACGGGACCCGGTGGGCAGGCTACGCACTGTTGACCCACTCACTACCGCCGTCGTCGAATTCCTGGTGCTTCCATATCGGCACTGTCGCCTTGAGCTCGTCGATCAGAGCACGGCAGGCGTCAAATGCCTTGCCGCGGTGCGCACAGGACACCGCGACGACCACCGCGAGCTCCCCGACGTCCAGTTCGCCAAGCCGGTGCATCGCGGCCAGCGCGCGGACGTCGAAGCTGGCGGCGACCCTTTCCGCCGTCCGCCGCAGCTCGGCCTCGGCGGACGGGTGGGCGCTGTAGCAGAGCCGCACGACCCCCCGGTCGTGATCGTGATCCCGGACGACGCCGGTGAACAGGGCAATGCCGCCGGCGGCCGGGTCCTGGACGGCGCTCAGTACCTCGTCGACTGACAGCGCCCCGTGCCTCAGCTCGGCGAGCCTGATCACATTCACCTTGCAAAGCTACCTTCCACCGTGCACAGCTACCTTCACCGATGGCGGTCCTTACCTTCCGGAGGTGGTGGTCCGGTCGCCCGGAGGTGGTGGTCATGCCGCCCGGGGGGGTGGTGGTCATGTCGTCCGGGGGTGGTGGTCATGTCGCCCGGCGGCGGCGCCTGGCCCGGCGCACGATCGCGGCGGTACCGATGACCGCGACGGTAGCTCCGGCCGCGCCGGCCGCCACGGTGGCGTCCTTCCTGGCGAGGCGCCGTCCGGCGACGGCGAGACGTCCCGCTCGCTGCTCCAGCAGGACGGCGAAGGCGGCCGTGTTGTCGAATGCCGGCGACCATCCCGCATCTCTCAGGGTCCGGCAGTCGACCACCCACGGATAGACGACGTAGTGCAGGTCGGTGACCGGCGCGCGGGTGATCCCAGCCCGGTGCAGTCGCTGCGCGGTGCCGAAGGTGAGGCCGGCAGGCAGCTCGATCCCGCGCATCCCGGAGAGCTCCGCTACCTGCTCCTGCTCCAGCCACCCGTCACAGCCGACCGCGAACTCACCGCGCACCTCGCCTGCCGCGGCCAGCTCGAGCGCGGACACCAGGTCGTCGGTGTGGCAGAACTGCCACCGCGGCGCGCAGCCCTTGACCGTCAGCAGGCGCGGCGCCTCGAAATGCCTGGTCACCACCGTGTCCACGCCCTCGCCGACCAGCGCTGCTGGCCGCACGACCGTAATGGCCATGCCCAGGTGCGTTCGCGCCGAGCGATGCGCAAGATGCTCGATCTCCAGCATGTCCCCGACCACGCTGCCGTCGGAATCGGCACCGAGCGGCGCTGTCTCCTCCAGCGGGACCGGGTTGTCCGGCCGTGCGCCGTAGACCATGGCACTGGTGACAAGGACCACCCGCCCGACCCGCCCGGCCGCCGCAGCGGTGAGCACGGTCTGCGCACCGCGGACGTTGAAAGCCCGCCGCGAGCGGTAGTCGGAATCCGGTGCCAGGTCGAGGTCCGTGTGCACGACCACGTCCACGCCGGCCAGGCGGCCGGCCAGCGCGGGATCCCGGACGTCGACGACGCGCCAGGTCACACCGGTCACGTCACCGCGGTGACCGTCGATGGCGACCACCTTGCCGATCCGCGCCGACGACGCGAGCCGGACCGTGAGGGCATGGCCGAGGCCCCTTGCGGCACCGGTGACCGCGACGACGGGCCCGTGGCCGCGCGGCGCCGGGACCGCTTCCCGGACCGCGTCAGGGACCGCTTCCCCGACCGCGTCCGGGACCGCTTCCCCGACCGCGTCCGGGACCGCTTCCCGGACCGCTTCCGGGCCGCCGGACCCAGCGGCCGGTGCGGCGGCATGGCTCAGCCGTCGGCGAACCTGGCCCTCTCCTTTGCTCAACGTGCGGCGCTCCCGGATAACGTGGGCGGACGTGACCCTTCCATCCTGCCTGAGAGGCAGCAGTGATGACTGATCCTCCCTTCGGCTTCGGCCCGCCCGGCGACCGCGGCGGCTCCGGCGACCAGGGAAGCACCCCTGGCAGCGGGCCGCTAGGGCCCCTAGGCGACCCTCAGCAGTTCGCGGACGCCCTGCGGCAGTTCGCCGACCTGATGTCCTGGCAAGGCGGTCCGGTCAACTGGGACCTCGCAAAGAACGTGGCGCGGCAGACGGTCGCGGCCAAGGGCGATCCCAGCGTTCTCGACGTCGAGCGGCAGCAGATCGTAGACGCCATCCGGGTCGCCGACCTCTGGCTGGAGGATGTCACCAGCTTCCCCACCGGAATCCGTGCGGCACAGGCGTGGAGCCGTTCGGAGTGGGTAGAGGCCACCCTTCCGGTCTGGTCTAAGCTCTGCGATCCCATCGCGGCCAGGGCAGTCGACGCCATGGGCGGATTGCTCACCGAAGACCCGGACGAGCTCGGCGGCGAGCTCCCGCCCGAGATGCGCTCGGCGATAACGGCGATGACCGGCGGCATGGGCGGGCTTGGCGCACTGGGCGGGCTCGGCCAGATGATGCGCAGGATCGGCGGAATGATGGTCGGCGGGCAGACTGGCGCGGCCATCGGCGCGCTCGCCCGCGAGGTCGTCAGCTCGACCGACATCGGCCTGCCGCTCGGCCCGGAAGGCACAGCGGCGCTACTGCCTGCCGGAGTCACCGCGTTCGGCGAGGGGCTGTCGGTCAACACGGACGAGGTCCGGCTGTTCCTGGCCATGCGAGAGGCGGCGCACCACCGGCTGTTCGCGCACGTCCCCTGGCTGCGCGCCCGGCTGCTCGGCGCCGTCGACGAGTACGCCAGGGGAATCACCGTTGACACCTCCGCACTGCGTGAGGCGATGCCCGCGATCGACCCGGCCAACCCCGAAGCGCTGAACGAAGCCCTGGCCGGGGCCGCCCTCTTCCAGCCAGAGGATTCAGAGCAGCAGAAAGCCGCGCTGGCCAGGCTGGAAACCGTACTCGCTCTCGTCGAAGGCTGGGTGGCCACCGTGGTCGACACCGTGGCCGCCGATCGGCTGCCCCAGGCCAGTTCGCTCGCCGAGGCGATCAGGCGGCGCCGGGCCACTGGCGGTCCGGCGGAACGGACGTTCGCCACGCTGGTCGGGCTCGAGCTCAGGCCGCGCAGGCTCAGGGAGGCTGCGGCCATCTGGCGCGGTCTCACCGACGCGCGCGGTGTCAGCGGCAGGGACGCCCTGTGGGCGCATCCGGACCTGCTGCCGACCGCTGACGACTTCGACGACCCCGAAGGATTCGTGCGCGGCAGGCCAGAACTGGACATCTCGGATCTGGATCCGGACCAGCCCGGCGCCTCCGGTGGCACCGCCGGCGGGCCGGCCGGGCCGACTGGGCCTGCCGGGCCGACTGGGCCTGCCTGGCCGACTGGGCCGGCCGGGCCGGAACCGCCGCCCCGGGGTTAGGCGACCGCTGGAACTGTCGGCCCCGCCTGGCACGCTGAGCCGCGTGAGGCCAGCGCTCAAACCAGGTTTGCTTCCCGTCTGGCGGGATCGCGACACCCTGCAGATCGGCATCGATCCGCGCCGCGCCGTCGCGCTTACCGGCATGGCAGGCGCAGCCTGGGTGATCAGCTTGCTGGACGGAAGCCGCGACCGCGCGCAGGTGATAGCGGCGGCGGGTGATCGCGGAATGCCAGCGCAGCTGGCCGACCGGGTACTCACCCTGCTGGCTGCAGGCGGCGCACTGGACGACTTCCCCGCTGGCACGTACCGGGTGCTGCCCCGGCAGTTGCGTGCGCGACTCGCCCCGGAGCTGGCTGCCGCGTCCCTGGCGAACGGCTACTGCGACGGCGGTGCGCGCGCCCTTGCCCGGCGGCGCGCAGCGCACGTCCGCATCCTGGGCGGCGGCCGGCTGGGGCCAGGCATAGCGTGCATCCTGGCCACATCCGGGGTAGGCCAGGTAGACAGCGCCGAGGCCGCAGCGCAGGGACCCGCGGCGCAGGGACCGGCAGGCACGCCGTCCGGCCGGGCGCAGGGACCCGCGGCGCAGGGACCGGCAGGCACGCCGTCCGGCCGGGCGCAGGGACCCGCGGGCACGCCGTCCGCCCGGGCGCAGGCACCAGCGGGCACGCCGTCCGGCTCGGCGCGGTCACGGGCACGAGCGGCGCAGGCGCAGCTACCGGACCTGGCCGTGCTGGTCGGAATCACGGACCCGGAACTGGCCGCCAGGCTGATGCACGAGCGGATACCGCACCTGTCCGCCTCGGCGAGCGAGGCGATCGGCATCGTCGGCCCGCTGGTGGTTCCCGGCCAGTCGGCGTGTTTGCGCTGCCTTGACCTCCTCCGCACCGACCGGGACCCGGCCTGGCCGCTCATCCTCGCCCAGCTGGCCGGGCGGCAGCCGGACCCGCTGGCGTGCGACGCGCCGCTGGCGGCATCGGTCGCCGCTCAGTGCGCCGCACAAGCCCTTGCCTTCATCGACCGCCCGGCCGGAGCAGGAGCGGTGCTGAACGGCACGCTGGAACTCGTGCTGCCAGCCTGGCAGTGGCGCCGCCGGACATGGCAGCAGCATCCCGATTGCGGTTGTGGCAGCGACCGGCTCCGGACTACGGGATCCTGAGCGAGCGGTCCGGGGATCCTGAGCGAGCCGCCCGCGCCGTGCTGGGCACGGCGCGGGCCCTACCAACCGGCTCGCTACGGGCGGGTACCACCCGCCACGGGCGGTACTACCCGCTGTACACCTGCAGGCCGCGATACTCGGTCGGCACGAAGATCCTGGGGCCGGCGAAGACCGGCTGGCCGAATTCCGGGCCGATGTTGATCGTGTTGAGCACCGTCCCTGTCGCAGAATCGATGAGCGTGAGGGGATAGGTCTTGGACGCCGAGCCGATGCCGTACTGCGTCACGGCGATGACGCCTGCTCCGTCCATGGTCGGTGATCCGATGGGCGGACCGGACAGGCCCACCTGCCAGATATAGTCACCGGTCGCCGGATCGACCTCCTGGATGTCCCCGAGGTAGGAGACGCCGTTGATCATTTCACCGTTGCCGGCGATGAAGAGATCCGTGCCGTTCCAGATCGCCGCCGCGTCGCACTCCGTGACGCCGTGGTTGTAAACCGTCCCCACCGTGTCCTGCCAGACCGGCCCGGCGGCCAGGTCATCCTGCATCCAGGCGTAGTAGACCCCGTTCTTGTTGCATGCGCCGACCATCGGGGTGACGACTCCGTCGAGCGTCGCCGTGAACAGCGTCGGGGAGCCCCCGAAGTCCGAGTCCGGGGCCTGCTCTGGTTTCGGAATTGCCCAGGAATCCTCCGGGGCCAGCGTGTCAGGATCCAGCCGCACCACGGACACCTCGTAACCGCCGGGCCCGTTGCCGGTCGTGACGAAGACCCCGGCCGAGTCGTACGCCGCGCTGCTCCAGATGCTCGGCTGGACCTGGTGCCCCGGGTAGGTCTGGAAGAAGTTCTCCAGGGCGCCGGTAGCCTGGTTGTACTCCTTTTCGCCGCCGTTGATCAGGGGGTCATCGCACTGCGAGGACTGCCCGATGTAGATGTTCCCGTTGACGACGAGGGGCGAGGACCAGTCGAAATAGTTGTTCTCCGTCGTGGACGGCAGGGCGATGACCGACTGCCAGTCGATGTCGCCGGTGGCCGCGTCGAGCGCGTACAGGTAACCGTCCCCGCCGGCCACGTAGACCGTGAGCGGGCCGCCGTCCGGGGCATCTTCGACCGTCGCCGTGGAGACGACGCCCTGCGGCCCGCAGGTCTCGCCCGTGACGTAACCGATCGGCTGGCTCCACAGGACCTTGCCGTTGCCCGAGTTGAGCGCGTAGAAGTTGCCGTTATTGGCCCCGATGTAGACCACGCCGTCCAGCACCGTAGGGCTGGCCAGCAGCCCATTCGGCTGGCCGGGCTGGGTGGCCGCGGCAGGCGACCAGGTCCAGTCGTGAGTGAGGGTCGCGGCGTTAGCCGGGGTGATCGAAGTCGCGAGGGAGTTGTACGAAGAGTGCGCCGGGCCGTCGAGGTAGCTGGTCCAGGAAGCGGGCAGCGTAGCCCAGGCCGGAAGCATCGCAGCGACGAGTACCGCCACCACCGTGACCGTCACAACGCCGATTCGTCTCATTTTTCGTATCATTTTCGCTCTCTTCTAGGTCTCGAGGAGACGTCGGCCGCGAGGTCGGGCGACCCGCGGACAATGGACGAAGCGGGTGTGCAATGGACCAAACGGGTGCTGCAACCAGCAGACCGCGATGAATCGGGGGGTCAGCGTGGCAGGTGTTCACGCGCCATCCATGACCGTGTGCCAGGTAGCGCCGTCACCGCGACCCCTGCCCATGTTCATCCGAGCGCCTGACCTTCCATGTCTTACATCATCTGCTATAACAAGATCGAAAAGAGATCGTTCGTCATAAAATTCCTCATTTGCCCCGGGTGTATTCCTGGGTTGCCCCAGCTGGGGCGGCCCACGGCAGGCCCGCAGCGAAATGGTGCGGTGGGGAGATAAGGTCCGCCGGCGCCGCAGGGCCTGCCCGCGCCGCCCGGCACTGCGCAGGTGGCAGGCGCCCCCCGGTATAGCGGAGAATGGAGATCATGAACGATCTGCCCCGCCGCGCCGTCACGCGCACAGCGAAGCTGGCCACGCTGCCGGTCGGGCTGGCAGGCCGTACCGCGCTAGGGCTTGGCAAGCGGCTCGGCGGACGGCCTGCTGAGATGGTGGCCCAAGAGATACAGCAGCGCACGGCCGAGCAGATCTTCAGGGTTCTTGGTGAGCTCAAGGGCGGCGCCATGAAGCTTGGCCAGGCGCTATCGATCTTCGAAGCCGCGCTGCCGCCGGAGATCGCCGGACCATACCGGGCTACCCTTGCCAGGCTGCAGGAATCCGCGCCGCCGCTGCCGGTGCGGGCCGTCCACAAGGTCATCGCCGCCGACATGGGCGAGGACTGGCGGGCCAGCTTCGCCGAGTTCGACGACAAGCCCGCAGCCGCTGCGTCCATCGGTCAGGTGCACCGCGCTGTCTGGCAGGACGGACGGCAGGTCGCTGTCAAGATCCAGTACCCGGGGGCGGGCAAGGCACTCATCAGCGACTTCAACCAGCTGAGCCGCGTAGGCAGGCTTTTCAGCGTCTTCATGCCCGGGCTCGATGTCAAGCCACTCCTCGACGAGTTGCGGAGCAGGGTGGCCGAAGAACTCGACTACCGGCTGGAAGCTGCCTCCCAGGAGGCCTTCGCCGACGCCTACGACGGCGACCCGGACGTCTATGTACCGCATGTGGTCGCGGCGGCAGACCACGTGCTCATCAGCGAATGGATGGACGGAACCCCGCTCTCGCGGATCATCGCCGACGGCACCACCGAGGAGCGGGACCGGGCCGGAATCCTGATCGTCCGCTTCCTCTTCTCGGGCCCCGCCCGGGTCGGCCTGCTGCACGCGGACCCGCACCCGGGCAATTTCCGCCTGCTCGCCGACGGCCGGCTCGGCGTACTCGACTTCGGTGCAGTGGACCGGCTGCCGGACGGCTTCCCGCCGTTCTTCGGCAAGCTGCTGCGGCTCATGCACACCGATGGCGACATCGAGGAGGTACAGAACGAGCTTCGGGCGCACGGCTTCCTCAGGGAGGGCGTCAGCGTCGACCTGGCGGCCCTGCATGCCTTCCTCGCACCGCTGGCCGAGCCGTCCAGGGTGGAATCCTTCAAGTTCAGCCGCGAGTGGCTGCGCGGCGAGGCGACACGGGTCACCGACCTGCGTTCATCAGGCGTTGCGCGGCGGCTTAACCTCCCGCCGTCGTACGTGCTCATCCACCGCGTGTCGACGGCGGGGGTGGGGGTGCTCTGCCAGCTCGGATGCGAAGGACCGTTCCGGGCTGAAGTGCTCCAGTGGATGCCTGGTTACACCGAGGAGGCTGAGCCAGACAGTGATGGATCCCGGGCCCCGGCTGCGCAGGGCCCGGGATCGACGACCCGGGGATCGGACTACGAGCCGACCGGCGAAGAACCCGACAATGAGCCGGCCGGGCGATGAACCCGCAGATCAGGCCTCCAGGCGCAAGGCCAGCTCTGCGCGCAGCCGCATCGCGTCGCAGTGCGCGCGGGCCAGCTTCCGCTCCGCCCGCTCGGCCCGGCGCGACGCGCGGCTGAGCTCGCGCAGCCGCCGAGCCTGGCTCAGCTCCTGGGCCACCTCCTGCATCCGGAGTTGTCGCTCGTTGGCGACTTCATGATCGTGATACATCCTGCACACCACCGTCCTTGTCCTTGCCCAGCCAGGGCTGGGCAGCTCCTGTCCGTGACGGGGTCACGGCCCGCGCGGACCGGCTCACGGCCCGCGCGGCTTCTGTTCGACGCCGGGTCACGGCCCGCGCGGCTCCCGTCCGAAACCGGAGCCGCGCAGGCCAGGCGATCCGGTCAGGCGGCTACCTCGGTCTTCCGCGGGCGCCCGCGCGGCCTCTTGCGCGGCACGATCTCGCCGCGCAGGAATAGCTCGCCACCCCAGACGCCCCAGGGCTCGCCGCGCTCAACCGCACCGGACAGGCAGGCGATCCGGGCCGGGCAGCCCCGGCACAGCGCCTTGGCGCACTCCACGTCCTGCGGCGACTCGGCGAAGAACAGCTCCGGGTCGTCCGAGCACGGCAGGTCCCGGCCGCCGGGCAGCCCGGACATCGTTACCGGGCTCACCGGAGCCGCGGCTGCCGTCGGACACGCCTCGGCCGGCCGGGTGACTGGGACCGGGAGTGGCGGGGCCGCGGCCTGGGTAGCGACCGGAACCTTCCTGGTGACCACCGGGACGTTCCTGGTGACCTCTGTCGCTCGCGCGAACTGCGCCTCGAACCCCGCCGGGGCCTCCAACACGGCGGTGGTGCCGGGCCGATGCATCGGTGCCAACCCCTCTCATCTGCTTGTCGCAGCGTCTCTCACACGTCTGACAAAACGGTGGCCTCGCATGACAAAGGCCGCGGACCCTTTGCGGGTCCGCGGCCTTGAGGGGATCAGGCCGGTCGTTCTAGACCGGATCCCTCGGCGGATGCGAACCCAATGCGCCACCGAAGGCGGCGCTGCGGGCCTGGTTCAGGTAGGGCTTGCGGATGGACGGCTGCCCCTGCGGGAGCCCGGACACGACCGCCACGCGGCCATGTCCCGAGACACCGACGCCCCGAATGGCTCGCGGGCGCGCGAACATCAGGGCACTGCTGGGGCGCTGGTGAGCCGCTTCGACGCGGCCGGCAGCGAAGGCACCCGAGGCCGGCCGACGCTCAGCCATCCGACAGCCGGCCGTGCGCGTATCAGTGGCAGCTGTCACGGCAGAGGTCACAGCAGAGGTCACGTTCACCATCCCGGGCACCTCCTTCCGGACAGCGTCAATGGGCCCGCGGACATGGATCCAGCCTACGTAGCCGCAGCCGGCCGGGGCAACTCTTTTTCTGCTCGCCGTTTCTGCTCGCCGTTGCGCGCGCCGTCACTGGCCGGCCGGGACGGGCGGACGGGGCTGGCTCCGGATCAGTCCCTCCTGGACCACGGACACCACGAGCTCGCCGTCGGACGTGAAGACCTCGCCGCGGGCGAGTCCCCTGGCGCCCGAAGCGATCGGCGAATCCTGCGAGTACAGCAGCCACCGGTCGGCGCGGAACGGCCGGTGGAACCACATCGCGTGATCCAGGCTGGCCCCCGTCGTCCGCCCGTCCGCCCAGGACAGCCCGTGCGCGAGCAGGACAGAGTCAAGCAGCGTCATGTCCGACGCGTACGTCATCAGGCAGACGTGCAGCAGCGGGTCGTCCGGCAGGTCGCCGTCGGCGCGCAGCCAGACGAGGTTGCTTGTGGCGCGGAGCGACGGGTCGCGTTCGGCCTCGAAGGTCAGCGGCCCGACGTGGCGGATGTCGATCGGATTGTCACTGAAGAAGTCGATCGCCTGCGGGCCGAACAGCGTGCGCATCCGCTGCGCCGTCGGGACGACCGACTCCGGCGGCGGCACTACTGGCATCGGGATGGCGTGAAACTCCCCCGGCTCCGGGTGATGGAACGACGCGGACAGCGTGAAGATCGTCTTCCCGTGCTGCACCCCGGACACCCGGCGGGTGGTGAACGACCGGCCGTCGCGTACCCGTTCCACCAGATAGACGAGCGGCACCGTGGGGTCACCTGGCCGGATGAAGTAAGCGTGCAGCGAGTGCACCGGCCGGTCCGCCGGGACCGTGCGCCCGGCCGCGACCAGTGCCTGCCCGGCCACCTGCCCGCCGAAGACCCGCTGCCTGCGCTCGCCCGCCGGGCTGCGGCCGCGGAAGATGTTCAGCTCGATCTGCTCTAGGTCGAGGAGGGCCACGACGGCGTCCAGTGCCTGGCTCATGGTCACCTGCCGCCCGCCTGTCTTGGTTCGGCGCACAGCGCCAGTACCGCGGCACCGTATCGGTCCAGCTTGACCTGGCCCACACCGGGGATGGCGGTAAGTTCCGCGGTGCTTGCGGGCCGCCGGTCGGCGATGCGCGCCAGGGTAGCGTCGGAGAAGACGACGTAGGCGGGCACGCCCTGCTCCCTGGCCGTCCCCCGCCGCCACTCCCGCAAGCGCAGGAACAGCGGGCTGCCCGGGTCGCCGGCTGGCCGGTCCGAAGCTGCCAGGCCAGAGTTGCCCTGGCCGGAGTTGCCCTGGCCGGAGCGGGGCGGCCGGGCGGCGGGGCGAATCCCGTCCAGGAACCTGGATGGCCGCCTGGTGCGGTGCCCGCCTGCCGACCTGGCCAGCGCCCACGACAGGTGCAGTCGCAGCCGGGCACGCGTCACGCCCACGTAGAGCAGCCGCCGCTCCTCCTCGACGGCCTCGTCGGTCTTCGCGTAGATGATCGGCAGCGTCCCGTCGGTCAGGCCGGGCAGGAACACCGCGTCCCACTCAAGCCCCTTGGCGGCGTGCAGCGAGCCTAGGGTCACGCCGTCCAGCGCCGGCGCCTGCCCGGTGGCGCCGCGGTGGACCAGCTCTGCGGCGAGATCGGCGAGCGACGTCTGCGGGCTGGCCGCGAAGAAATCGTCTGCAAGCTGCGCCAGCGCCTCCAGCGACTCCCAGCGCTCCCTCGCCTTGCCGCGGCCGGCCGGGCCTTCGGCGGTCAGCCCGGCTCCGGCCAGGATCGGCCGGACCTGGCCTGGCGGGTCGTCCTGCGCCGAGGCGGACCTGGCCGCAGCCCGGATCAGGCCCACCGCCTGGCGGACCTCGGCCCGCCCGAAGAACCGCTCCGCGCCGCGGACAGCGAACGGCACGCCTGCCTCGCCGAGGGCCTGCTCATAGGCCGGCGTCTGGGCGTTCGTGCGCAGCAGCACGGCGATCTCCCTGGCCGGCAGGCCGGCCTC
>Ga0302326_10010898_pt1 | contig 19628 bp, 18 predicted proteins | sample Palsa_T0_3_FD_202264 | JGI IMG/M metagenome (GOLD analysis project Ga0302326, IMG submission 202264) | Peat permafrost microbial communities from Stordalen Mire near Abisko, Sweden - Palsa_T0_3 | ecosystem: Environmental > Terrestrial > Soil > Palsa > Peat permafrost | place: Sweden: Abisko...
CCGGCGAATATACACGGCGGGCGCGGGAGGCGCTTGACGCGATCAAAGGGCGAGGACATTTGCCTATTGTTGTGGGCGGAACGGGACTCTACCTGCGTGCTTTGCTCGACGGGCTTTTCCCGGGGCCGCAGCGATCGGAAGAATTGCGCGAGAGATTGCGCGAGCGGGCTTCCGGCCGCGGCGCCGATTATCTTCATCGTGTTTTGCGCCGGCTCGATCCGGCGGCGGCGGAGAAGATTCATGCCAACGACACGCCCAAGCTTATCCGCGCCATTGAAGTTTGCCTGGCTTCGCGGCAGAAGATGACGGAACTCTGGCAACAACAGGGCCGCGATCCCTTGCGCGGGTTTCGCATTCTTCGGCTGGGTCTCGATCCCGACCGCCGCGCTCTTTATGAGCGGATCAACCGCCGCGCAGAGCAGATGTTTGAGAGCGGCCTGATCGACGAGACGCAGCGTCTGCTCAAGAAACATGGCGAGTCGGCGGGGCCGCTGTCGTCGCTCGGCTACAAGCAGGCGAGGCAACTTCTTCGTGGAGAACTCACGCGCGAGCAGGCGGTGCAGGCCGCGCAGCAAGCTCATCGCAACTACGCCAAGCGGCAAATGACGTGGTTTCGGCGGGAGCCGGAGGTGCACTGGCTGCGCGGGTTTGGGGATGAGCCGCAGGTGCAGCGTGAGGCGGTTAGCAGGACGGAAACGTCAATCGCCACGGATTTCGCGGATGAACGCGGATGAAGCGCGAGAACGGCCTGCACACCGTCATTTCTGCTATCGTTCTTTGCATGCGTCGCACACTTGCCCTCTTACTATTTACTCTTGCGCTCACGGCTGCGGCATCTGCCAAGGACAAAGATAAATTTCAGCGGCCAGGGCCCATCCATCTCAGTCACGATGGCGAAAAATGGGCTGAGAAGACTCTGCGCAGGCTGACCCTGGAAGAAAAAATCGGGCAGGTTTTCATGATCTGGTGCCGAGCCAGCTTTCTCAACGTGGAGAATCCGGAGTACCTGCAACTGCGCGACGACATGCAGAAATATCATGTCGGCTCGTTTGCCATGACGGTGCATGTGGATGGTCCGTATCTTCTGCGCAGCGAGCCCTACGAGGCGGCCGAGCTGCTGAACCGGCTGCAAAAAGATTCGAAGCTGCCGCTGCTTTTCGCCGCCGATTTTGAACGCGGGGTTTCGATGCGGCTGCTGGGAACGACCGTCTTCCCGCACGCCATGGCTTTCGGAGGAGACGGCAGCCTGGAAGACGCCGAAAATTTCGGACTCATCTCCGCCGAAGAGTCGCGTGCCATCGGCATTCAGTGGAATTTCTTTCCTGATGCCGATGTGAATTCGAATCCGGCGAATCCCATCATCAATACGCGTTCGTTCGGCGAAGATCCCAAACAGGTTGGCAATCTGGTCGCGGCTTACATCAAAGGCGCGCATGCCGGCGGAATGCTGACAACCGTCAAACACTTTCCGGGGCACGGCGATACGGCAACCGATTCGCATCTGGGCGTGGCCAGCGTGACGGTGGACCGCGCGCACCTCGACTCGATTGAGCTGCCACCTTTTCGGCAGGCGATTGCGGCGGGAGTCGATTCCGTGATGGTGGCGCATGTGACTGTGCCGGCGCTCGATCCTGATCCTAATCATGTGGCCACAATTTCGCCCGCCGTCGTTACGGACCTGCTCGAGAAGCAACTTGGCTTCAAGGGAATCATCGTCACCGACGCGCTCGACATGGCCGGTCTGACGCGGCTTTTCGCCAGCAATATTGGCCGCGCCGCGGTCGAGGCATTTAAGGCGGGCAACGATCTGTTGCTGATTCCTGCCGACTTTCCGGCTTCCTACAATGCGATGCTCCAGGCGGTGCAATCGGGGGAGATTTCCCGCGAGCGCCTTGACCACTCGGTGCTTAAAATATTGAGGACAAAGGCGTCTCTTGACCTGCAGGATGCCCGGTTGGTGGATGTGAACGCCCTCGCCAACGTTGTGGGCAAACCGGAGAACCTGGTTTTCGGCCAGCAGGTCGCCGATGCCGCCGTCACGCTGGTGCGCGACAATGGCAAGGTTTTGCCCCTCAAGTCTTCAGTCAAGGGAACCGCGAAGGGCGCACTTCCGTATACCACACAAGAGGAGACGCACAATCAAGTGTTAGCGGTGTTGTTCTCCGACGATGTGCGGACCGATTCCGGCCGCGCCTTTGGCCGCGAATTTCGCACGCGCATTCCTGACGCGCGCGTGATCTACGTGGATCCGCGGATTGCGGCGGGGATGAGCGATGAAGTGTTGAAGGCCGCGGATCAGGCTAAGACCGTGGTCGCCGCCGTATATGTAGTACCGTCGGCCGGCAAGGTGGGCAACACGGTCGCGATGGCGGATGCGACCGGCGCGCTGTTGCAGCAGGTGCTGGATCACGCGGCGGAAAAAACTGTGGTAGTGGCGATGGGAAATCCATATCTTGCGGCGGACTTCCCGAAGATTGAAAATTACATGTGTACCTTTTCCAACGCGACGGTGTCTGAGGTAAGCGCGATCAAGGCGCTGTTCGGGGAAATCGCGATTCGCGGGCATCTTCCAGTGAGCATTCCCAATGTCGCGCAGCGGGGCGCGGGACTCGACCGTCCGATTCAAGTTGCCAGTGGAGGGTCTCAACATGCGCAGAAATAAATTCTCCGCATTGGCTATCGTCATTGCCGCGGCGGGCGCGAGCCTGGCCGCATTGATAACGCTGCCCGGTTGCAGCGTGAACGTGAAGAAAGAAGGCAACGGGCAGGACAAGCAAGTCGACGTCAGGACGCTTCTCGGCGATGTTCACGTCAGCAAAGAGGCGGATGTTGCCGATGTCGGGCTGGTGGTTTATCCCGGCGCCCGGTTGAAGGAAAAAGATTCCGATGGCAGCGACAAGAGCGCCAATGTGAATCTCTCCGGCTTTGGCTTTGGTCTGAAAGTTGTCGCGGTGGAATACGAATCCGACGACGCGCCGGCGAAGGTGCTCTCGTTTTACAGGGACCAGTTGAAGAAATATGGCAACGTGCTCGAATGCCACACTTCGAAGGGAAACTGGAATGTGAATATGGGACACAAGAATGGCTCGAATGAGTTGATCTGCGAAGGCAGTGGCGGCAACAGCATCGAGCTCAAGGTGGGCAAGCGGGACGATCAACACATCGTGGCGGTCGAGCCGGAAGGTAAAGGCTCGAGCTTCGCGCTGGTTTACGTGCGCACCCACGGCAAGGATGCGGATATTTAGCGGATTCCTGAGTTCGTCGACCACTAAGGGCACGAAGTAACACGAAGTCGGAGGAAATCATGGTTCGACAGATCGCTTTTCGCGCCATCTTGAACGTGGCGTTGAGCATAGTTGTGGCGAGTCCTGGCGTCGCCGCGCGAGCGCAGGACGGTGGTCAGGATAAGAACCTGGACATTCGCAGCTCCGCCGGCGACCTGCATATGGGGACCGACGCGGACGCCCGAAAAACGGGGCTGCAGCTTTATCCCGGGGCGCGCCTGCGGCACGACAAAGACGACAGCAATGCGGTCAATCTCGGCCTGTTTACCGAAGCGTTCGGGATGAAGCTGGTGGTCGCGAAATATGAATCGGACGACGCACCTTCTAAAGTCGTCGACTATTACCGCGAGCGGCTGAAAAAGTATGGGAAGGTCGTCGAGTGCCACACTCATGAGCATGACGGCGATGTCCACACAGACATCAACGACGACAAGAATTTCAATTCCAAAGAGTTGAAGTGTGAAGGCGACAATACCGGTCCGGTCACCGAGCTGAAGGTCGGTACCGAGGACAACCAGCATATCGTCGCCATCGGACCGAACGAGGCCCGCAGCGGATCAACCTTCGCTCTGGTCTACATGCACATGCGCGGCAAGCAGGGCGACCTCTGAGGCCGCGAGAATAACTCGAAAACGATGTGGGACACGTGGCCCCTCGGTTCCTTGCGCCTTTCGTGCGTCGTGCGATACCTTCAAGTCAGTCCCTCCATTCGCTGATGGATCATTCCTGTCACAAATGCGGCCAAATTATCGAGGAGGGCAAGCCTTTCTGCCCGCACTGCGGTGCGCCGCAGATTCGCGTGGCCATGCCCGAAGCGCCTGCGGAGGCGATTCACGCCGGCGATGGGGCCGCAGCAGTGCTGGCGCCTGAGGCGGGACCAGCTTTTCCTGGTGTTCCGATAAGCCCTCTGCCGACACGCTGGCTTTATACGTTCCAGCCCTGCGCCCTGGCGGCTGCAGTCTCTGTCGGCCTCACAGTACTTGGATTGAATCCGTTTGTGGCTGCCCTCGGCACTGGCTTTCTGGCCGTCGTGTTCGCCCGGCGGCGCGGACTCGGAATGATGATCCGCACGGCAGCGGGAGCCAGGCTCGGCGCTCTGAGCGGTTTCGTGTTTTTCGGCATGTCAGTCATTGTCGAAACTCTGGCGGTGGTGGTGCTTCACAAAGGGGCGCAGGTACGAAGCGAAATGATGGAGAAAGTCCAACAGGCCGCCGCGCGCTATCCCGGCCCGGAAGTTCAACCCTTTCTGGATTTTGTAAATACCCCTGGCGGCTTCACGTTTATGGTGGTGGCTTCAGTATTGTTCGGATTGCTAGCCTTCCTTGTTCTGGGCGGAGTCGGCGGAGCGATCGGAGCGACCCTCTTCGGGCGGCACGATCGACCATAGTGCGGATGACCCAGTCCGGATGACCCAGTCCAGATGCCCTTGCCGCAGGCTGCGCTGGCCGCGTATGATGCACCGTTTGTATTCTTACGCGATGAACAAACCGGCACGCGGATCGCTTCTCGGCATCGAGCATCTTGAGGATAAAGAGATCCTGGGCTTGCTCAAGCTGGCCCGGCGGATGAATCCGCTTAAGTCGCGTCCGCTATTGCGCAACAAACGCATCGTGCTGCTGTTCTACGAAGCTTCCACACGCACGCGATCGTCCTTCGAAATCGCCGCGAAGTCGCTGGGAGCCATCACTACCCTGGTGCAATCCTCGGGATCGAGCATTGAGAAAGGCGAATCGCTGCTGGATACGGGCTTCACGCTGCGCGCCCTGGGCGCGGATGCCATCGTGATTCGCCATCCCGCAGCTGGAGCGCCTCACCTGATGGCGAAGTATCTCGATATTCCCGTGATCAATGCCGGCGACGGAATGCACGAGCATCCTTCGCAGGCTCTGCTTGATGCTTTCACGATCCTCAAGCACAAGAGATCTTTTAAGGGATTGCAGGTGACGATTATGGGCGACATCTACCACAGCCGTGTGGCGCGCTCGGCCTGCCATCTTCTGACGAGGCTTGGAGTGAAGCTCACCCTGTGCGGGCCGCCGGAGTTTGTGCCCGATGTAGCATCTACGCTTGCGCCTGGCCTGCGGGTCACGCGCCACGTTGAAGAAGCGCTGCGCGGGGCTGATGTGATTATGTTGTTGCGCGTGCAGAAGGAGCGGCTGGGCGGCGCGAAACTTCGGCTGCAGGATTACGTCGTGCGATACCAGATGACGCCGGCACGCCTGAAGCTGGCGAAGCGCGATGCGATCGTAATGCATCCCGGGCCCATTATTCGCGGCCTTGAACTGACCGCGGAAGTGGCCGACGGACCGCAATCTGTGATCGCGGACGAAGTACACAACGGAGTGCCCACGCGCATGGCGATTCTGGCGCGGGCGTTAGGGAAGGCGAAGTGAGCCGCGGATTTTCACGGATCGACACGGATTGTTGCGTCATATTGTTGCGTCGCATTGTCTGCGTTACACCGGGACATTGCCGCGGCTGAATGCCGAGTGCTGAATGCAAAGTGCTAAGAACCAAAGACGAGAGGCTGCGAGCTTGCTGATTAAAGGCGGGCACGTGATCGACCCCGCGGCGAAGGTCAACGCGCTCATGGATGTTCTGCTGCGCGATGGCCGCGTGGCCGAGATCGCCTTGCCAAACAAGGTGCGCGGCAGCGCTGACGAAAAGTTCGATGCGCGCGGGCTTATCGTCGCTCCGGGATTTATCGATCTGCATGTTCATCTGCGCGAGCCGGGGCAAAGCTACAAAGAAACCATCGCCACCGGCACCGCCGCGGCTGCTGCTGGAGGGTTCACTTCGGTTTGCACAATGCCGAACACCGCGCCCGTCGTCGACGCGGCGGAGTGGGTTGCCTGGTTGCGGCATCCGGAGCGGGGGGCGGTGGTGAACGTGTTCCCCATCGCCGCGGCTACGCGGAACTCGCGGGGAGCATCGCTTACCGATTTTGCGGCTTTGCAGAGGGCAGGCGCGGTGGCTGTTACCGACGATGGCAAGCCGATTCTCGACGACGAAGTCATGCGCGCAGCGCTGCGGCTTGGCGCCGAACTGAACCTGCCGGTGGTGCAGCACGCGGAAGATACGCGGATTACTGAAGGCTGCTCGATGCATGAAGGGCCCACCAGCTTTCGGCTTGGGTTGCGGGGCATGTCGGCCGCGGCGGAGGCGAACATCGTGGAGCGCGACGTCAACCTTGCGCAGCAGATTCGCGAATCGCGGCTGCACGTTGCGCATCTTTCCACTTCCGATGCGCTCAAGGCTGTGCGGCGCGGCAAGCGCGCCAAAGCTCGCGTAACCTGCGAAGTCGCGCCGCACCACTTTACGCTGCTCGACGAAAATGTGGGCGAGTACAACACGAATTTCAAGATGAACCCGCCGCTGCGCTCGGCTTTCGACCGCGAAGCGGTCCTGGTTGCGCTGGCCGACGGCACCGTGGACGCCATCGCCACCGACCACGCTCCTCACGCCACGCACGAAAAGCAGGTCGAGTTCGAGCGGGCGTCGTTTGGGATTACTGGCCTGGAGACCGCGCTGGGGCTGGCTATCACGAAGCTGCACCGCGAGCAGAAGATTCCGCTTACGCGCATCGTCGAACTTTTCACCGCCGGTCCAGCCCGGGTCTTCGACCTGCGCGGCCGCGGATCGCTCGTCCGCGGCAACTTCGCCGACGTAACCATCTTCGACCCCGAGAAGCGCTGGACGTTTGAAGCCGCCAAGTCGCGGTCGCTGTCGCGCAACACGCCGTTTGATGGCTGGCAGCTTACGGGGAAAGTGGTGGCGACTGTGGTGGGCGGGAAGATTGTATTTCGCGCGGATTGATCACTCGACAATCCCCATCCTCTTCCCCACTCTCCCCAGCGCCTCGAGCGCCTGCTCCAACTCTTCCTTCGTGTGCGTCGCGGTCATGATGGTGCGGATGCGGGCTTTGCCTTCGGGCACCGTTGGAAACGCGATGCCGGTGCCGAGGACGCCTTCTTTGAAGAGTTCGCGGGAGAAGTCCATGGTCAGCTTGCCGTCGCCGATGATGATTGGGGTGATGGGAGTTTCGCTGGCCGGAGTGGCTCGGCCTCCGATGTCGAAACCGAGTAAACCAAGTTCTTTTTTCCAGAAGCGGGTGTTCTCCCAGAGTTTTTCCATGCGCTCGGGTTCGTTTTCCAGAACATCGAAGGCCGCGATGCAGGTTGCAGCGACTGACGGCGGATGCGACGTGGAAAACAAGAACGGACGCGCGCGGTGGTAGAGAAAATCGATGAGATCGCGCGTGCCGCAGACGTAGCCGCCGAGCGCGCCGATGGCCTTCGACAAGGTTCCAACCTGGATATCGACGCGGCCGTGCACCTTGAAGTGGTCGATGGTGCCGCGGCCGTTGCGGCCGAGGACTCCGGAGGAGTGGGCGTCGTCGACCATCATGATGGCGCCGTATTTTTCGGCAACGTCGCAGAGGCCGGGCAACGGGCCGATGTCGCCATCCATCGAGAAGACACCGTCGGTGATCAGCAGCTTCTTGCCGGGCTCGTCTTTTATGCTGGCCAGTTGCTCTTCGGCGTGGGCGACATCTTTGTGGCGGAAGACCAGAATCTTCGCCTTCGACAAGCGCGCGCCGTCGATGATCGACGCGTGGTTCAGCGCATCGGAGATGATGAAATCGTCTTTGCCCAGCACCGCCGACACCGTTCCCGCATTGGCCGCGAATCCTGACTGGAAGACTACGCAGGCCTCGACGTTCTTGAAGCGCGCGATCTTTTCTTCGAGTTCCATGTGGATCTTCATGGTGCCGGCGATAGTGCGCACGGCACCCGATCCCACACCGTATTTGCGCGTGGCCTCGAGCGCCGCCTCGCGCAGCTTGGGATGCGTGGTCAGGCCGAGGTAATTATTCGAGGCGAGGTTGATGACTCTCTTGCCGTCGAAGGTGCAGACCGGAGCCTGTTCATCGTTGAGCACGCGCAGCTTGAAGTGCGTGCCTTTGGCCTTGAGTTCGTTGAGCTGGTCGGTGAGATAAGAGAGCGGGTTGGTGCGGGTTGCGGTGGTCATAGAACCTCAAACTCTTGTCACGGATTTTCACGGATCAGCACGGATTCTAAAACTAGCATCTTGCTCTTAATCTGTGTTGATCCGCGTGAATCCGTGGCCAACAGTCCTTCAAAACATAATCGGATTTCCGGTCGCGATGCTGGCCTCGCATAGTTGCTTCATGTTTCCAAAGAACTCCTTCTCCGAGTCGGCCAGAATATCGCTGGAGTGGAGCACGATGTCGACTTCTTTCAGCAGCGCGGGCGATTGTCTGACGGGAATCCAGTCGCCGGTGTGGGTGCCATTGTACAGAACCTTTTCCAACAGGATGGGGAACTTTGGCCCCGGATTGCCTTGCAGGTGGCGCAGAAAGCTGCGCAAGTTCCCCACGCGGGTGATGTTGCCCAGAAACATGGAGAGGAGACAGCCTTCATGTTCGCAGGATTCGGCAAGCCAGCGGTCGTGCGCTTCCCACTCGTCTTCGTCCGGGTCGCCGGTCAGGATGGGCTCGCCGCTTTCGTCGAAGGTGAGCCGGTCGGGAAATGGATGGGGCTTGGCTTTGCCGTCGCGAATGCAGGTGCAGCGTACGAATGCATCAAGACTCATGAATCACTTCCGTCGGCTCATTATCGTCCCGCATGTACATCCTGGCTCAGGCGTTCGCGGGCGAGGGCGCCCGCGCCAAACGATCAGCGCACGCCGTTGGGATACACCAATATTTTACTAGCCTCGCCGGTTTTCAAACGCTCCATGGCGCGGGAAAAATCTTTCATTGGGATGCGGTCTGTGATTGCGGGATGCAGATTGAGCTTGCCGGCTTTGAGCAGAGCGGTCATCTGGTACCAGGTCTGGTACATGCGGCGTCCGTTGATGCCCTGCACCGTGATGCCTTTGAAAATAATGTCTTCGGAAAAGTTCAGCGACACGGGTTTGGAGGTAAGGCCGAGAAGAGAGATTCGACCGCCGCGGCGCACGATGTCGAAGGCGGTTCGAATCGAATCCGGATGCCCCGCCATTTCGAGGACCACGTCCACGCCCAGGCCGCCGGTCTTCTCCATCACAATTGCGCTGGCATTTTCTTTCGAAGGATCGAGCACGTAGTCCGCTTTCATCTCGCGCGCGATTGTGCGCCGATGCTCGTTCACCTCGATGGCAAAGACTGTTGTGGCTCCGACGGCCCGTGCCACGGCAATCGCAAACAGGCCAATGGGCCCGCATCCGGTGATGGCCACGGTTTTCGCGGCAATCTCTCCGGCGAGCACGGTATGCACCGCATTGCCCAAAGGGTCGAGAATCGAGGCGTAGTCAAGTGGAATGGCGGGATCGAGCTTCCAGATATTCGATTCCGGAATGACGACGTACTCAGCGAAAGCGCCATCGGCGTCGACGCCGATGATCTTCACGTTCTGGCAGATGTGGGCGTCGCCGGTGCGGCATTGCAGGCACTTGCCGCAGGCCACGTGCATTTCGGCGGAAACGAAGTCGCCTTCCTTCACGCTGGTCACTTCATTGCCGAAGGCGGCGACCTCACCGCAGAACTCGTGGCCGGGAATCAGTGGAGGATGGATGCGCTTCTGCGCCCAGCGGTCCCAGTTGTAGATGTGCAGGTCAGTGCCACAGATAGACGCAACCTTCACTTTAACCAGGACATCGCGAGGGCCAAAGGGGGGAATCTTCACCTCGCGAATTTCCGCGCCGGGAGCGGCCTCCTGCTTTACGACAGCGAGCATTGTGGATGGCATGAACTACCTTATGAATTCGAACTCAGGCACAAAACGTATGATTCTAGCACCGCAGGAACTTGCTGCGCTCTGGCGAAGGCAGTTAAGTCGACTGATCACCGCTCCCTTGGCAAACCGTGGGCAAACTTTGCAGAGGCCGTCTTGAACTCCTCCGATTTGCCGCGTGGGATGCTCAGCGTCTTCCACTCGCTGGAGCGCAGATGCTTGGCCAGGAACACGATCTGGCCGATGTGCTGCGCGTAGTGTGCGATCTGGCGGTTAATGGCCTGGAGCGCGGTGTGCGGCTCGCCGCGGATTGTCACAGTGCGCATGACATCTTCAGGCGCGAGGGACTCGAGAGCCGCGAAGACGCAGCCCCAGCCTTCCTCCCACCAGCGGATTACATCTGCGCGCCTGGTTGCGGCAGTCACTTCGAATTCGCGGTCGCGAAAACGGTCGGGCTTCTCGCCGTCGGTGGTGAGGAAGCCGGTGAAGCGCGAGCGCATGTTGCCGGCGAGGTGTTTCACAAGAATTGCAATCGAGTTCGACTCGGCATCGATCGTGACGAAGAAATCTTCGTCGCGCAGTTGCTCCAGGGCGCGATCGCCCATGCGCTTGTAACCGCGGAACTGGCGGCGGGCTTCATCGAGATAGTGAGCTGCAACGTCAGTCATATAGTCTTGGTCTAATACGAATTCGACGCCGGGCTTGCCGGCGGGATAAGCGGGTATGGTGCGGTAAGAGTCTGGGTCCGTAGCTCCATTTCCAGTGCGACCCCTCCAACCCATTTGGCAAACAGGTTGTAGAGCAGGGCGCTAATCGCGCCCACGATAAAACCCATAGCCCCGTAGAACACGGGCGCGAGGACTGCAATGCCGATCATAAAACCTACCCCAAAGATTCCGGCTAAAGGACTGTTCTGCTGACCGAGGGCGGATCCCATCATTCCCATCATCAGGAACAATGGCGCGACGATCAGGCCCATACATCCATAGATCAATCCCAGTATCTTAGCAACGGACAGCACTCCAATCGATTTGACGATGTGCATGGACCGCTCCTTAATTTCCAGATTGAACTGAACGTCCCCAACCGCCGCCGCCCGGTGATTCAACGCGGATGCGTTCGCCTTTTTGCAGCCGCGTGCTGAACTTCCCCGGCATTTCTTCGACCGAGCCGTCGTTGCGGAGCATACATGTTTTCCCTGGCGCTCCCGCCTCGCCCCCGGCGAGTCCCCATGGTCCGCGGGTGCGGCGGTCTGCCAGCAGTGTGACCTCGCAGTCCGTCAGCACTTCAATCTCGCGAATAATTCCGTCGCCACCACGATGCATTCCATTTCCGCCGCTTCCAGGGCGAAGCGAGTATCGGCGAACCCGCAGCGGATACGCATACTCTAACGCCTCGGCCGGAGTGTTCAGCGAATTCGTCATGTGCGTATGCACGCCAAAAACTCCGGGTTTGGTGGGCCGCGCACCCATGCCTCCGGCGATGGTTTCGTAGTAAGCGAAGGGCTCGCCCGTGCGGGGATCGACTCCGCCGATGGTTAAGTTATTCATGGTGCCGGAAGCGGCCGCAGGGATCTTGTCCGGAAGCGCCTGGGCCAGCGCCCGCAGCAAAACGTCCACGATGCGCTGCGAGGTTTCGACATTCCCTCCGGCGACCGCGGCCGGAGGTCGAGCGTTCACGATCGTTCCGTCCGGAGCGATCACGCGGATGGGGCGCATCAAGCCCGCCGTGGCCGGAACGTCGTCGGCCAGCAGGCAACGGAAGACGTAGAAGCAGGCTGAGTACGTGATCGCTTCGACTGCGTTCACGCTGCCTTCCACCTGCGGATCGCTCCCGGTGAAATCGACTATAACCAGGGGCTGGGCGGCGCGTCTTCTATCCGTTGTGCTTTGCTTTGCGGTCTGAGCACGCTTGACCGCAACGTTCAACGTCACGGCGAGCTTTATCGGCTTATCGCTGATTCCATCGTTGTCCAGAAGATCTTCCGCGCGATACGCGCCCGGCGGTACGCGCAGCAGAAAGGCGCGCATCAGCTCCTCGGAGTATTCAAGCAGTTCCTTCGCGGCGAGTTTCGTCCGGTCGATGCCGTATCGGGCGCAGACCTCGCGCAGCCGCTCGGCGCCGGTGTGGCAGGCTGCGATCTGCGCGCCCAGATCGCCTTCACGCTCCTCGGGAGTGCGTACGTTGTTGAGCAGAAGCGCGAGCACATCGCGCTCCATCGCCCCTGCACGCATGATTTTCACCGGAGGAATGCGGAATCCTTCCTGGTAGATCTCACGGCAGAGTCCCATGGATCCCGGGTAAGCGCCGCCCACGTCAGCGTGATGGGCCCGCGAGGCGACGTAGAAGTCGGGCGCGGCATTGTCGTGAGCACTCTTTTTCACATGCACTGGCGCTACCAGTGTGATATCCGGAAGATGCGTGCCGCCGCGGAATGGATCGTTCAGCATGACCACATCTCCCTGAGCCATCTCGCAGGCCGCAATTGCGGCCCGCACCGACATGGGCATCGAGCCCAGATGCACGGGCATGTGGTCGCCCATGGCGATCACTTCTCCGGCGCTATCGAACACGGCACACGAATAATCACGCCGCTCTTTGATGTTGGGGGAAAACGCCGTCCGGCGCAGGGCCGCGCCCATCTCCTCGGCAATCGAGTGGAAGAGATTCTTGAAGATTTCCAGTTCGATGGGATCACGCCGCATGAGGCGCAGTGTACCGGAAAAGCTTGTCGTTAGTCGTTATTGGCGATCGTTGGTCGTTAGCCGTGGGTCGTTAGGCGTTAGCAAACTCAGCCGCCGATTTCGGGTGCGCAAACGGCGAGCGACCGTCCGCGAACCGCTCGCACCGCAGAAAATTCTTTCATTTACCCGCACAATTCTGTTGACACTGTGTTCATACTGCCGCAATATCTTGTAGTAAGAGCGCTGCTGGTACTACAAGTTGAGTGGCGTTTGCATCCGGGTCCCGTAGTTGGACAACCTTTGCAAGGGAAAATCGTTCACGGAGGAACCTTCATGGCAACCAAGAAGAAAGCAAAAAAGAAGAAACACTAACCGTCGGCGAAACGACACTTCGCATGGGCCAAGAATTTAACCAGCCTCTCAGGAGAAGCACCTCTTGAGAGGCGTTTCCTTTTGGGGCAATCAGGCGTCGTTACGGCCATCCGCTGGCGGCAAAATTCTCCATGTCGATCGTCGCGGCGTGTGTAACAATTGTCGCAACCTGGCGGCGGAGCCGGAGTGCGGAGAACATGAGTCCAAGGAAGAAAAGCGCGGGCAAGAGCAAAGAGGATGAAATCTTCATCCCAGACAAGCTCTACTTCCGCATCGGTGAGGTCGCGACCCTGTGTCGTCTTCCGGCCTACGTGTTGCGCTTCTGGGAGAGCGAGTTCCCGCAACTCAAGCCGGTGAAGAGCAGCACTGGCCAGCGCATGTACCGCAGGCGCGACGTGGAAAGCGTTCTGCGCATCAAGCAGCTACTCTACGAGCAGGGATTTACCATTTTGGGCGCACGCCAGCAACTGCGCACTGAGTCGAAGAACGATAAAGGACAGGCTGCAATTCCGTTTCCGGCGCAGTCGTCGGCCGAGATCCAGCACATACGCCAGGGGCTGCGGGAGATTTTGAATTTGCTCTCCGCGCGCAGGACGGGATAGTACTCGCAGCAGAAACAATCGCTTAAATGTTCCGACTGGAACATTTTGCGCGTGCAGAAATGTATGGGCTGTTCGTATGTACAATCTCCCCTAATTGAAACGAGCTACAAGGGTTAGAAGAGTCGGAATTGCAGACCGTCAAGAGCCCGGCCGGTCTCTACGCGGCGCGCTCCGGAGTTGGCTTCCTAATCTTTCCCGCATTCGCGGCGTCCAGGCGGATGCGGCTGACTCGAGCCGTTTCCTGAATCAAATCGTCGGTAACGCTGGCGCGGTCTCCTGCCATCACCGATCCTGCAGCCAAGGCGAAGCGCAGAGCATCGGCCTGATCCTCGAAATACAGAATGACTTGCCCGGACATAGGATTCCCCCGAGTGCGAACTTCGATCGACTGACTACGATCCACTGGAAACATCTCGGACGAAGGTGCGCCGGCGAACGTGACGCGATTGGAACTTTTCACAATTGTCGGGGACGGGCGCTCGCGGTCAAAGTGCTTTTCTTGGTTCGCGGAGGGAATCAGGCTTGCCAGCGAAGGTGGGGTTGAATTGGTCGGGACGGGCAGATTTGAACTGCCGACCCCTCGCACCCCAAGCGAGTGCTCTACCAGGCTGAGCCACGTCCCGACTAGGAAGGAACCCGCTGCTTTGCAGCGGATGGGGTTGACTAGAGGATTTTACCACGGGGCGCAGTTTCGTCTGGCCTCCGGAAGGAACAGCAGATTCCTCCTGTCTCGCTTCGCTCGCGCGTCGGAATGACAAGGCTGCTTGGGGGTCGAGCTTCGCTCGACCGGACAGCCGAGGGCGGCTGTCCCCACATGAGCATTTCCGCGAACAGAGCCGTCATCCTCTCCTTCGCTTGCGTTTCGACTTGTTGGAGGGCGGTCTGGACGCCATTGGCGGCGGCGCTTCTTCCAGGATTGCGAACTGAATTTTCTTCTCCACGGGATCGATGCGGTCGACCAGCACACGGATTCTCTGCCCGAGGCTGTAGGTTTTGCGCGAGCGCTGGCCGATGATCTGGCGCGTGTTTTCGTGGTAGGTGTAGAAATCGTCGGTGAGCGTGTTCAGCGGGACCAGGCCTTCGACGAACAAGTCGGTAAGTTCGACGAAGAAGCCGAACTTGGTGACGCTGGTGATCAGGCCGTCGAAGTCTTCGCCGATGCGGTCCTGCATGAACTTGACCTTCTTCCACTCCATGAGCTCGCGCTCGGCCTCGTCGGCGCGGCGCTCGGCTTGGCTGGACTCTTCGGCGATTTCGTGAAGTTCCTCGACCTTGATTGGTCCGCCCAGAGGCTCGAGAGCTTCGCGATGCGCGGAGTGATCGCGGCGTTTGGACCAGGGTGAAGGCGTAGCGTCGCCATCGGCTTTGTCCGACGCTGCGCTGGAAGATACAAGAGAAACCCCAACCGGCACATCCCCGTCGCGCTTTTCCGGCGAATCGCGTAACACCTCTTTCAGAATGCGGTGCACGATCAGGTCCGGATAGCGCCGGATCGGCGAGGTGAAGTGCGTGTAACTGGTGGCTGCAAGCGCGAAATGGCCGAGGTTTTCTTCCGAATAGCGAGCTTGCTTAAGCGAGCGCAGCATCAAGTAGCTCAGGATGCGTTCTTCCGGTTTGCCGGCGATCTTGGCCGCGAGCTTCTGGTACATGCGGGGCATGATGTGAACATCCTTGGGTATTTCGACCTCGCGCACCTGCCTGCCGGTGCCGCGCGCGGCACGGCGGTCGGTCTTGAACTGCACGCGGTGGATCGGCAGCGGGCCCACGCCCAGCGAATAGCCAAAGGTGGCGGCGATCACCTCGAAATCGTAGACGCGCTTGGCGTCGGGTTTTTCGTGAACTCGATAAAGAGACGCGACGCGCTTCGATTCTAGATACTGCGCGACGCACTCGTTGGCCGAGAGCATGAATTCTTCGATCAGGCGATGGGCGATGTTGCGCTCCGAGCGCGTGATGCTTTTCATCAATCCGAATTCGTCGAACTCGATGACCGGTTCGGGCAGATCGAAATCAATCGAGCCGCGGCGCTGGCGTTTGCGGTTCAGAATCAGGGCGAGGTCGCGCATGAGTTCAAACGTCGGGACAAGCGTTGCGTAGCGCTCACGCGCGGCCACGTCGCCTTCGAGCACGGCGTTAACGGCGGTGTAGGTCATTCTTTCAGCCGACCGGATCACGCCTTCGCACAGTTCGTAGCGGACGATTTCGCCGCGCGGATCGATCTGCATCACGCAGGACAGCACCAGCCGGTCGAGATGCGGACGCAGGCTGCAAATGTCGGTCGAGAGTTCGAGCGGAAGCATGGGCACGGCGCGGTCGGGAAAATAAACGCTGGTGCCGCGCAGGCGCGCTTCCTGATCGAGCGCGGAATCAGGCGTGACATACTGCGCCACGTCTGCAATGTGGACCTGCAGCTCGAAATTTCCGTCGGGAAGGGTGCGAACGATAACCGCGTCGTCGAAGTCGCGAGCGGTTTCGCCGTCGATGGTAACGATGGGCAGGGCGCGGAAGTCACGGCGGTGACGGAGTTCGGGGGCAGGAATGATTGCGGGAATGCCTTGCGCTTCTTCGAGCGTGGTCGCGGGGAAGTGATGGGGCAGATGGAATTTGCGGATAGTGACTTCGACGTCGACGCCGAAATCATCCTGGCGGCCGAGGATTTCGATGACGCGCCCGCGCGGATTCTGCGAGGGCGTAGGCCAGTCGGTGATTTCAACGTCCACCACGAGATCTTCGAGATCGTCCCATTCCGACCGGCGAGCCGCTTCGTCGCCGAGCACGCGATCGACGGACTTCTTTCGCGGCGCCGAGGTCTCGCCGGCTTTTGGATACTCCATTCCCGGCGGAATCACGATATCCATCGTGATCTTGCTGTCGATTGGCTTCACGGAATTGTGCCGCGTGCCATAGTGAAATATTCCGACTACCGTGAGATGTGCGCGTACCACGGGCCGCACGATGCGGCCTTCGGCGCGGCCATCGGGACGAACCGCCATAATGTCGACCAGCACTCGATCACCGTGCATGGCGTTGCCGATGGCGTGGGGCGCGATGAAGATATCGCCGGCGAGGCGCGACTTGAGAGACGGACTGAGCGAACTGGCATCGGGGATGACGAAGCCGAAGCCGTCGCGGTGCATGGTGAGGCGTCCGACGCCCAGATTCTTCTCATTCTTGCCGGCGGCCGGTTGCGGCAGAGCGTAGCGGTCGGAGTTGAGTTGAACCAGTTCGCCCGCGGCGACCAGCTTTTGAAGGCGCGCGTCGAGATCGCCGCGAGTGTCCGCGTGCAGGCCGAGTTCGCGCACAAGCTGCTTGAATCCGGCTGCGCGCTTGGGCTGGCGGGCGATGTGTTTGAGGATGGTGGAGTCGGAAAGCATGGGCGAGCTGTCAGCTATCAGCCCCCTTCGCCTGACGGCTCAGGGCAGGCTAAGTTCAGCTTTCAGCATAACCCAGAGGAGCGGCCGCTGGATTCGGTCTGTCCCTCACCAGGTATCTCCGCCGCCGCGTGGCGGCCAGGCGCCGAGCGTGCGGCGGATCAATGCGATCTGGCCAACGTGATAGCTGTTGTGAGCGACTATTTGCCAGAGCACGGCTTCCAGCGTTCCCGCGACCTTCTTATCTCCTTCTTGCACGGTTTCGATGTGACGCTGCATTTCTTGCGGAGAGGAATTTGCGAGCGTGGTGAAATCTGTGATCAGGCTGGCGAACTGTTTTCTCAGCCCTTCCCAATCTTGCGTATCGGTGGGAGACGGCGCTGGCGGGAAGCTTTCCGAGTTGTGCTCAGGGTACGCCGGCTTCTGGCCGCGAATGCGGCGCAGTTCGTACTCCATCCAGTAATTCATGTGGAAGACAAGCTGGCTGATGGAGTGCGGAAAGCCTTCGACATGGCGCGCGGCTGGTTCGGCGGAGAGATCCTCGATGCAGGCGAGAGGGTCGGCGTGAGCGCCTTTGCCGTGGAGCAGTTCAGTCAGTACGCGTGACATGGAAGGCGGGTCTCAGGTGTCAGGTGCTAGGTCGGTGCTAGGTCTTAGGATATCGGCTCCAGCTCCCTGATCCCGAGGAAACAAGAGGCTAGAACCTAAGACCTGCGACCTAAGCCTTTCTCACAAAATACTTCTCCTGCAGAATGCGCCGGTGATGCAACTCGTGGCCCGCGATAATATAGGCCAGAGCGCGCACCGTGACTTCATTCTTGTTGGCGATGCCGCGGCGCAGCCATGCGGCTTCATCGAGATTGCGCAGCAACGAAAGCGTGGCGCGGCGCACGGCGATGAAGTCTTCAACCTGGTCCGCGAGCGGACGTTGCGCGAAAGGTCCGTTGCGCACGTAGTCGTCCTGCTCGAAGCCTTCGAGCGGAGTGGCGTCGGCGCGCGAAATGCGCAGGGCGCGATAGGCAAAGACACGCTCGGTGTCGCAGACATGGCCAAGCACTTCCTTGGCGCTCCATTTATCGGGCGCGTAGCGGAAGTCGCCATTACTCTCGTCGCGGCAGGAAAGAAGGAGCATCGTGTCGCGGCGCTGCTGGTCGAGCGCGTGGAGAATGTCCTCTCCTTGAACCAGAGAAATATAGCGTTCGTAATAAGGCGCGTACTCGCCGGGCTGAGGCCGGGCGATGGTGAAAGCTGAGGGAGTGGCGATGGCTGACTCGAACATATCGTGCTCCTGGGGGGCTGGATTTGCGGCTTCGATAAATTTTCGATGGAGAACAGCATACTCCGTGGACCTGTGGAACTGACAGCCGAGCAGAAGTATTCCGGGAATCCTTACACGGTGACCGAGCCAAAACGGAGAGTGAGCCGGTTTCAGGCAGGGCGAGTTTCCGGGACGCGAAAGTTGTACCAAGGTAGGAAACCATGTTGAAAATAAAGGATTTTCCACAGCACTCATTTTGAGACGGCGGAGTACAATTTGATTTGGTCACGCAAGTGCGGCAGGTGATCCCTAATCCCAAAAAGGAAAGGAACTTTGTATCCATGTGGAAGCCGACAAATCAGCCTCAGACCCCCGGGCGGCCCGCCGAGCCGGAGCGTCCAACTATGTCTACCCCGAACGCGCCTGCTATCGCGATGGCGAATGAACCCGCTGTTGCGCCGCGTCCGGCAGCGATTACCACCACTACTGCGGACCAGGCGACGATTGGCAAATCGCTGGTAATCAAAGGCGAGGTGACGGGCTCGGAATCGCTCTATATCGATGGCCGGGTGGAGGGCTCCATCAGCCTGGCGGGGAATCGAGTGACCATCGGCCGCAATGGAGTGGTCGCGGCCAACATCAGCGCCCGTGAGATTGTGGTGCTGGGCAAGGTGCGCGGCAACCTGACGGCCAGCGACCGGGTGGATATTCGCAGCGACGGCTCACTCACCGGAGACGTGGTGGCGGCGCGCATCTCCATTGAAGACGGCGCCTACTTCAAGGGTGGAATCGACATCCGCAAGGGCGGCCAGACCGGGCAGGCTGGGCAGGCAAAGCCTAACGGCGAGGACAAGAGCGTCCCGGCGCCTGAGACCGCGGCCGTGGGCGCGCGAGCCTAGGTTTACCGATTCGGGTTTGTGTCGGACCTAAGTTTCGGGAACGGGCTTTCTCGAACAGGTTCTCGCGACCGGCATTCACAAGAGGATCAACGGCGGCATTCGCGGACGATGCGAATGGCCGCCGTTTTGTTTGCCATTTACCCTTCGAATTTGAGCCATTCGGCCAAAAATTCCTCCCGCACTTGCGCGCCCGATTAGACTGGTCCGGGGCATTCCCCACCGATAAGGAGAATCCAATATGAAACGGACCCTCGCAGTCGTGTTGTTGCTCATGTTGCTCGCATTGTCAGCCTTGGCCGACGGGTCGGGTCTTCCTCCACCACCCCGGAATGAGACCAAACATGGCATCGTCCTGCTGGCTGACGGGAGCGGGTTGCCGCCGCCGCCTTTAGCGGAAATAGCGGCCTAAGTGCATTGCTCT
>Ga0302326_10010900_pt1 | contig 19627 bp, 16 predicted proteins | sample Palsa_T0_3_FD_202264 | JGI IMG/M metagenome (GOLD analysis project Ga0302326, IMG submission 202264) | Peat permafrost microbial communities from Stordalen Mire near Abisko, Sweden - Palsa_T0_3 | ecosystem: Environmental > Terrestrial > Soil > Palsa > Peat permafrost | place: Sweden: Abisko...
CTTTATGCCCTGCGCGCACAAGGCGAAACAACAAACACCGCCGAGATCGATCGCGCCGGACGCGACGCCGTGCGCGCGATTGTCCGCAAACAGCATGATGTTGGCATCGATGTCGGCAATAACGGCGAGCAGCAGCGTGACTCGTTCTTTCTTTATTTGAAATCCCGGCTATCCGGCCTGGGCGGCAGCTGGGAGCGGCCGTCGCGTGCCGACATCGAACGCTACCCGGAATTCAAGCGCATCTGGATCGAGCAACATGCAAGCCGTACTCAGGTTTCCAATCTCGGCGGACTGCCGAAGGCGGTCGGCGAGGTGCGATATCTCGACGATAACGCCGTCAAAGACGAGTGCAATTTCTTCAACGAAGTGCTGAAGGAAAACCCCGGCGTTTTTGTAGAGCCGTTCATGAATGCGCCGTCGCCGGGCATCCTCGCTACTGCTTTGAAGAATGAGCACTACGAGTCGCTGGCTTCCTACCTCGCTGCGCTCGGACGCGCGCTGCAAGTCGAATACGAGGCGATCGTCAACGCGGGCTTTGTCTTACAGATTGACGCGCCCGATCTCGCACTTGAGCGTCACATCACCTACAAAGACAAACCGGTCTCCGCTTTCGTCGAATTTATCGAGCAGGTCGTCGCCACCATCAACCGCGCGCTGGTCAATATCCCGCGCGACCGTGTCCGCTTCCACGTATGCTGGGGTAATTCTGAATCGCCGCACGATTGCGATGTGCCGCTGGAGGATATCCTGCCGGTATTGCAGCAGGCGAAAGTCGGAGCCTTTTTCCTGCCGTTCGCCAATCCACGGCACGCTCATGAATTTCGCTGTTTCGAGAAACGGCCGCTGCAAGGCGATCAAATTCTCATTGCCGGCGTTATCGACAGCTTGACCAATTTCGTCGAGCACCCGGAAGTGGTCGCGGACCGCATCGAACGCGTCGCAGACGTCATTGGCGATCCATCGCGGGTCATGGCCGGCACCGATTGCGGCTTCGATACGTCAGCCGGCTGGGGCCGGGTCGCCGAGGATGTCGTCTGGGCAAAGCTCGCGAGCCTGCGCGACGGCGCACGGCTCGCCTCGCTGCGGCTGTTTTAGGTCCATATCGCAGTCTTGCTGCATATCGTGCTTCAACTTGACACAGTCCGCGCCGCGTAGCCTTGACCGGACCAACGGCGAAGCAGAAGATATTTGCAACCGGGCGTGGGGCCTGAGCCCGGCATACAAATCAAACTAAATACCGCCACGAGGGAGCATCGCAATGTCAAACGTCCAGACTCGGATTCCGCGTCGCACATTGCTTAAAGCCGGCGTTGCGCTTGGCGCCAGCCAGGTCATCGGCGCGCCGTTCATCATCAACGCACTTGGCGACGAGCCGGTGAAGATCGGCATGGTCAATCCGCTGACCGGCGTCTTGTCGGCGCTGGCTCAAAGCGAAGTCGACGGTGCCAGATATGCCGAGGCCGAGATCAACAAAAAAGGTGGCATTCTCGGCCGCCCATTACAGCTTCTCGTGGAAGACTCGGCTAACGACGTTGGCACCGGCGTTCAGAAAACGCGCAAACTGATTGACCGGGACAACGTTAACGTGATTTTTGGCGATGTAAACTCCGGCATCGCCTACGCCATGTCGCAGGTGACGTTCGAAAAGAAAGTGCTGCATATTGTGCCGGGTGGTCATACCGACCCGATCACCGGCACCAATTGCAAATGGAACGTATTCCGCGTCTGCAACACCACCTCGATGGACGCCAACGCGGTGACGCCGGAACTGGTCAAACGGTTCGGCAAAAAGTGGTTCTTCATCACACCCGACTATGCTTACGGCCATACCTTGCAGGATGCTTTCATCAAGGCATTGACCAAGCTCGGCGGCACTTACGACGGCGACTATCTGCCGATCAACAACACCGATTTTTCCGCAACGCTGATCAAGGCCAAGGGTTACAAGCCGAACGTGCTGCTCAACAACATGGGCGGCCTGACCCAGATCAACTGCATGAAGCAGTTCACCCAATTCGGCATGCAAAAGGAAATGGCGCTCGGCGGCGCGCTGTTCGAGATGGAGAGCATCAAGGGCTGTCCACCCGACGCGCAGACCGGTTGGTGGGACATGGAATGGTGGTGGAACCAGCCCAACGTGCCCGAAGTCGTAGAATTCGTCGCAGACTATCGAGCAGCAACAAAAAAGACGCCGTCGGCACGCGACTGGATTGGTTATGCGTCGGTGTATACGGTCAAGCTTGCCGCCGAGAAGGCCAAATCACTCGATGGACCTAAAATGGCCGCGGCGCTGGAGGACATGGAGTTGCCACCGGACGTGGCACTGCAACCGGGGCCGGTGCGCTTCCGCAAGGGTGACCACGAACTGATGGCAAATATCTTTGTCGGCGAAGTGCATCCGCCAAAGGATGGCGCCGACGATGTGTTCACCACCGCTGCGTTGGTGCCGGGCGAGCAAGCCGCCGGTTCAGTCGCGGACACCGGATGCAAGATGGAGCAGCCGGCCTGATCCAGATCTGAAGCGCGCTGCTGGGGGAGCAAGAGCGGCAGATGTGGCAGGTTGTACTGTTCAACGTCACCAACGGGCTGATCATTGGCGCGTTCTACGTGCTGATGGCGCTCGGTCTGTCGCTCATCCTCAATCTCTCCAACGTCATCAATTTTGCCCACGGCAATTTCCTCGCGCTCGGCGCCTATCTTGCCTACACGCTGGAACCGGTGCTGGGGTACTGGGGCGCGCTTCTGGTCTCGCCGCTGCTCACGGCGCTGATCGGCGTTCTGGTCGAACGGTTGATGATCCGGCGCATCTATAATCGCGATCCGGTCTATAGCCTGCTGCTGACGTTCGGGCTCGCCTTCGTGATCCAGGACGTGTGCCGCTATGTCTGGGGCCCAAACGGCCTGCCGATGGGCTTGCCGGCAATGCTGTCGCAGCCGCTGACGCCGACACTGTTTTTCATCACCTGGTACCGCATCTTCATGGTGACGATCGTGATCGTCACCATCATCGGGTTGTTCGCCTTCCTGCGCTACTCCCGTATCGGATTGCGCATCCGCGCCGGCACCTTCGATCTCGAAACCGTGGCGACGCTCGGCGTCAATGTGCGCAATCTCCGTACCTTCAATTTCGCCTTGGGTTGCATGCTGGCGGGCTTGAGCGGCGTGCTCGCCGCCGGCCAGCTCGGCATCAATCCGAACATGGGCGACGACCTGTTGATGACGAGCTTCATAGCCATCATCGTCGGCGGCGTCGGCAGCCTGATTGGCACGTTATTCGGCGGCCTTCTGATCGGCATGGCGGCTGCGATCACGACCGTCTTCTATCCTGCGGCAAGTGAAGCCGTGATCTACGGCATATTGATGCTGGTGCTGCTGATCCGGCCGCGCGGGCTGATGGGCGAGGAAGGAATGTTCTCGTGAGCAACGCGCTTGCCGCCCTCAAAACCCGCCTTCCGGAAGGCCGGGACCTTTATACGCTGCTCGGCATCTCGGCGCTGCTTGTCACCGCGCCATTCTGGCTGCCGTTCCTGGGCGGCTACACGGCACTGGCCAGTAAGGTGCTGGTGTTCGGGCTTGCCGCCATGAGCCTCAACATGCTGCTCGGCTTTACCGGCGTGTTGAGCTTCGGCCATGCCGCCTATTTCGGCCTTGGCGCCTACGGCGCCGGCCTGACGCTTCGCTACCTCGTGCACTCGACACCGCTTGCCATGCTGGCCGGCGTGTTGTTCGGCGGCCTGGCCGGCACCCTGTTCGGCGCACTCATCGTACGCCGCCGCGGCGTCTATTTCGCCATGTGCACGATCGCGTTCGGGCAGATCTGGTATTACATCGCCTATAGCTGGAATGACTTTACCGGCGGCTTCGACGGCCTGCGTGATTTCCACCGCGCGCCGATCGGCTTCGGTCCACTGACCTTCGACATTACCCAGAGCGAAACCAGGTTCTATTTCTTCACGCTCGCGATCTTTGGCATCGCCGCAGGCATGATGGGACTGTTGCTGCGATCGCCGTTCGGCCGAACGCTGCTGGCGATCAGGGAGAATGAGCGCCGCGCCCGCTTCCTCGGCATCCCGGTCGAGCGGCACATCTGGATGTCGTTCTCGATCTCGACCTTTTTCACCGCGCTTGCCGGAACGCTTTATGCCCTGCTCAATAATTTTGCCGATCCGCTCAGCCTGCACTACTCACTGTCGGGTTATTTCGTGGTGATGACCGTCATCGGCGGCATGCGAACCTTCTGGGGACCGCTGGTCGGGGCCGCCGTGTTCGTGGTGTTGCAGGACTATATCTCTTCGATGACGGTGAACTGGATGTCTTTCATCGGCACAATCTTTATTCTGGTCGTGCTGTTCTTTCCGCGCGGCCTGCTCGGCATGCGGCGGCGCCTATCGACTTAAGGCTTACGCCGCCGTCTCGGCGTGGATGCGTAGCAACTCGGCGATTGTCTTCGGATCGCGCCGTCCGAAGCCGCATTCGGTGCCGATGCCGAAGTCCTGTACGAAGTTTTCAGCCGCCGCGATGCGGCGCCGCGTTCCTTCGACGCCATCCGTGTAGTGAACCAGTCCGAGGCAAAGCCGCGTGGCTGGATCGAGTTTCAGACGCGACAATGGCCTGAAATAAGCCTCGTCGGTGCGGTTGCGCGGCACCGGCATATGGATCTGGGTGATCGGCCGCTTGAGCCGCACCGCCAGCCGGTTCGCGTAGTCCACCATGTCGCCCATGTCGGTTGGCTCAACGACATGACGGTGGCCGGCGTCGCCGTAACAGAAGTGGAACAGGAGATCGACGTCCGCAGGAACCCGCTCCGCCAGCCGCACGACGATGGCGGAGAAATTCTCCTGCATTTCCTCTTTCGTGGCGCCGTACGGACCCGGCTGGTTGCGTTCGAGCCGAGCAAACACCGCGGAGGCAATATCGAACTGAATGGCGAGTTCATCATGCGGAATGGAGGCCGCGATCTTGTCGATCTCGCGCAATACCGCGTCATTGTAGATGGGATCAACAGCGCTTTGCAGATTTTCCCGGACGAACAGCCAGATCACCGAATGCGCCGGCACCAGATCGACCTGGAATTTGACCCGCGCGGGAATTTTGCCTTGTCGCTTCAATTCGGCAAATGTCGCGTAGGAACGCCGGGCAATGTCGGCATAGAACAGATTATCGAACTTCACATTGCCCATCGCGATGCCGGGCTTGAGCCCGTAACGCCGCCTGCCGGGAACACCGGGATGAAGCTGGAAGACTTCGTCGCTCAACGCGAGCGAAGGATTGCCCGCAAATACCAGCTCAAGCCAGGTGATCCAGTCCAGCCGTTCGCCGGTTTCGCCATCCGGCAGCGTCAACAGGCGCGGGCCTAACGCCGCGCTCACGCTTTCGAAGACTTCCTTCTCGTTCGCAAGCGGTGCACTGCCGACCAGATAAACGTTGCGCGACATCGGAATACTCAGCCTGCCAACACGTCGGCGTGGATCTTGAGAAGCTTGCGCACCGTATCGACCGAACGGGCGCGCGCCATGCCGCATTCGGTGGCGATGCCAAATTTCGGCGCATAACGCCGTGCCGTCGCAATACGCGCCTTCGCGCCGTCGACGCCGTCGACCGCATGTACAACGCCGAGATAAAGCTCGGTGCCATCTTTTAGCTTGAGATTTTGCAGCGGGCGATGGAATTCATCGTCGTTACGGGCGAGCGGCACCGGCATATGGATGTACGCCAACGGGTGCTCGACAGCTTCACTCAGGGCGTTGGCAAACTCGACCAGTTTCGTCGCGTCCTTTGGCTCGACGAAATGCCTGGCGCCAAAATCGCCGTAGCAAAGATGCACGCCGAGCTCGACATCCGGCGGCACAGCCGCACACAGGCGCACCATCCGCGCCAGGATTTTATCACGCGGCTCATCACCATGGGGTACGGCATCCGTCTTCTGGCCGTCCCAGATGCACATCTCGTTGCAGACGTCCCATTGGATGCACAGATCGCGATGCGGAATATGGCGGCAGAGCGCCACCACTTCCGCGATCATGGCGCGTTCATAAGCGGCCTCGATCGCCGGCAAATCCTCGTTGAGCACGATCGAGCCAACCACCGCGAACGGTGTCGGCAGACAGACCTGAAAGCGGGTGCCTTTTGGCAGCTCACCCTTGTCGCGCGCCGTTACAAAATCGAGATAAGACGCCCTCGCTTCGCGCGCATAGCCAAGCTCGCCGAACCGAACGTCCGAAGGCTTCGCGCCTTCGGCGAGGACCAGAAGCGGAAAGCGGTTGGTCGGACGGATCGCGCCGGACGGATCGGGACGCAGGAACGCATTCGAGCGCAGCAATGCGTACTGCCAGCTAATCCAAAGCCGCCGGCCGCCAACCTCGCCATCAGGCACCCGGCGCAGATGCGGACCAAGCAATTCGCCGACGGTTGCGAAGACTTCCTCCACCGTATCGAGACCGATACTGCCGACGAGATGCAAGCCTGTCAGACCCGTGTCGCTCATGCCGTGCCCTCCCCTACAATCCCAACAACCGTTTGGCATTGCCACCGGCGAGCGCAGCGACGGTCGTGGCATCGAACGTCTCGACACCCGCGATGTGACCGACCGGATCGAAATCGGCCATGTCGTATGGATAATCGGTCCCCATGACGACGTGATCGGCGCCGAACACACGCACCAACTCGGCAAGCTGATTGGGCGTGAAGACGACGGTATCGACATAGACGCGCTTGAGATAAGTCGTCGGCGGCTGCAGAAGTGCGCCGTGGCTGTCCGAGCGCGCGCCCCAGGCATGGTCGATACGGCCGGAATACGTGCCCAAATAGCCGCCGCCGTGCACGGCCAGAATCTTCAGCTTTGGATGCCGCTCCAGCACGCCGTCGAAGATCAGGTAATGCAGCGCGATCGTCGTCTCCAGCGGATTGCCGATGACATTGTTGAAATAGAATCGCTCAAAGCGCTTGGCGTCGGTGAAGCCATTGGGGTGGAGCATCACCAGCACCCCGAGCTCTTCGGCTTTCTTCCAAAACGGCGCGAAGGCTGGATCCGACAATTCCCTGCCGGCAACATTGGTGATGACCTGCACACCTTTGAAGCCGAGTTGCTTGACACAACGTTCGAGCTCTTTCGCCGCTTCGTTGCCGTCGGACATCGGCACCGTGCCAAAACCCTTAAAGCGGTCCGGTCTCTTGGCACAGAACGCGGCAATGCCGTCATTGACCATCTGCGCGGCTTTGACCGCGATATCGAGCGGCACCGTGTAGTAACACTGCGGCGGCGGCGGCGCGATCATCTGCATGTCGACGCCCATGGCATCGAGATCGGCCAGCCGCTGATCGGCGCCGGCAGTCGCGCGAATGTCCGCTTCCTGCTTCTGGTTGAGCGCGCGGGTTTCCGCATTGGAAAAGTGTGCGAGCGGAATGGTCTCCAGATCGAGATGAGGTTCGACGAATTTCGCCGCTTCCGGAACCGCGACGTGGGAATGAATATCGACGGTGACGCTCTTGGGCCGCAATTCCCGTCCCGGCTTGCCGTGCTTGCGGGCCGCGGTCGGGCCATACTTATTCCCTTGCTCAGCCATATCGCTTCCTTGAACGCAGTTTCCCCCTAGACATTGATCCGATCAAATATAATCGGATCAATGTCTAGATTTCTGGTTGGAGCATGATCTTTTCGGAAAACCGGAAACCCACTTTTCCGGATCATGCATAAGGCCGGCCAGACTACCGCATTCCCGGAAAACTCAAACCTCGATTTCGCGGCTGATCTGCACGAAATTTTGCGCCGGAATATTGAAGCGATCCGCCAGATGGATCGAGTTGCGAGAGAGGAACGAGAAAAGCAGGCGCCGCCACACCGGCATCCGCGGCCTGCCGCTGCGCTGCACCACGTAGTCGCGCTCGCTGAAATAGATCGCGTTGTCGAGGTCCACCGGGCATTGGGCCTTGTCGGAATGGAGGGCTTTCGCGATATCGGGCACCTCGACGAAGCCGAAGCGGATGACGACGCGCCAAAATCCCTCGCCGAGTTGCTCGAACCTGATCCGGTCATCGGGGTTGACGCGCGGCTTGCCGGAAAAATCCACCGTCAGCGCAATCGTCTTCTCATACAGCGATCCCATCTGCCGAACATGATCGGCAATGAGCGGCGGGATATTGTCGCGCTGCCGCGTGATGAAGATCGCGGTGCCCGGTACGCGCGGAATTTTGTGGCCGCGAAGCTGCCGGACGAACTGTTCGACGGTGAGTGCATCGCGCTCCCGCGCACGATGCATGGCCTCCAAGCCGCTATGCCACGTCGTCATTATGACAAAAATCGCACCGCCGATCAGCATGGGGATCCAGCCGCCTTCGGCAATCTTGAGAAGGTTCGCACCAAAGAAGACGATATCGACCGTCAGGAACAGCGAGAAAATCGCTAGCGCGTATGCCTTGCGCCAACGCCATATCGAAACCATGACGCGATAAAGGATCGCGGTCGTCATCAGCATGGTGGTCGAGACGGCGGCACCATAGGCGCCGGCGAGGCGGTCGGAATGCGCAAAACCGATCGTCAGCGCCAGCGTGCCCAGCATCATCAGCCAGTTCACGAACGGCACATAAATCTGACCATACGCCTCGGACGAAGTCTGGGTGATATGCATTCCCGGAAGCCAGCCGAGTTGCATCGCCTGCCGGGTCAGCGAAAACGCTCCGGTGATAATCGCCTGGCTGGCAATCACTGTTGCAACGACTGAAAGCACGACGGCCGGATAGAGCATCCAGCCAGGGATAAGCGCAAAAAACGGTATATCGCCGCCGGCATGGTGCAGCAGGACGGCAGTCTGTCCGGCATAATTCAGCAGCACGGCCGGCAACACAATTACAGTCCAGGCAATACGGATCGGTTCCCGGCCAAGATGCCCCATGTCGGCGTACATGGCCTCCGCACCCGTGACGCAGAGGAATACCGCGCCAAGAATGGCGAGACTCGCAAAGCCGTTATGAAACAAAAACTCGATGGCGAAGCGCGGATCGACTGCGGCGATAACGTGGGGCTCGCTGACAATCCCGATGATTCCGACAATCGCGATGAAAACGAACCACACCAGCATCACCGGGCCAAACCACCTGCCGACAGCCGAGGTGCCATATCGCTGCACCATAAAAAGCAACAGCAGAATCACCGCCGCAATCGGCATCGTGTAGGGCGCAAAATCATGACTTGCGATCTTAAGGCCTTCTGCTGCGCTCAAAACCGAGATTGCCGGCGTGATCGTGCCGTCGCCGTAGAGCAGCGCAGCACCCACCAATCCGCAGACAATGAGATAGCGATTACGTCCGCGCCAACTCGCCCGGGTCAACGACATCAGTGCCAGGATGCCGCCTTCGCCGCGGTTATCGGCCCGCATGACGATCAGAGAGTACTTGATCGACACGATGATAATCAGCGTCCAGAAAATCAGCGACAGGCTGCCGAGCGCACTATGCTCGTCGAAATGCCCGCCAAGCGCCGCCGAGATCGCGGGATAGACGTAAAGCGGGCTGGTGCCGATATCGCCATAGACGATGCCCAGTGCGGTCAGAATCGCGAGCGGCTTGAACCGCGCCACCGCTTCGGGTTTCGCCTGCCCTTTGACGGGCTCCTGCCCGACTTCAGCCGCGGCGCTCAATGAAAATCTCCCACCTGATCCGGCGGCAAGAATAAGAGCCACCACCGATAGAACGCCGGGCCACGGCACCGGTTCAACAGGTCTGAATAGCTCACAATTTGGCGGCCCAAAGCTTACGGACCATCCAGAACGGCACAAAAGCGGCGCAAACACTGCAAATCGCACAAATCGCTGTCACCTCAGTCAACGGCGTGACAGTGCCGTCGGCAAGGAAGCCATAAAGCTGCGCAAATGCGGCGCCGAGAAAATTCTGCATGAATACGCCAATACCGGCGGCGGTACCGGCGAGCTTGAGGTTGGTCGCCATGGCGCCCGCCTGTGCGTAGGAGAGCGAGAGCCCCTGCGACATGGTGATGAAGAACCCCGGCACGAACAGGGAGAGCGGTGTCAAATAGCCACTGAGCAGGAGCGCCGATTGAGATGCGATAGTGACGATCAGGAACAGCGATCCAATAAGCACCATGGTCTCGTTGGCGGCCCTATTGCCGATGCGGCTGGTGATAAAATTGCCAAACAGATACCCGAACGGGAACAGCAGGAAATAGATGCCGAACTCGGTTGATGGCCGTTGCAACATGTCCTTCATCAGATTTGATGCCGCCGTGGCGGTCGCGAGGAACGCGCCAGTCATGAATCCGCTTTGCAGCACAAACGCGGTAAAGATGGGGTAATCGGCCGGCGAGCTTGTGGATAGCTGAAGATTTTGGGTGCTGCGCTTCAGGCTGATGGTTCAACGAGGTCCGCGTGTACGGCCTCAAGCATCAGAAGGAGAAGCGCAGCATGGACCATTTTGCTGGACTGGACGTATCGGTCAAGGAGACCAGCGTCTGCATTGTGGACGAGGTGGGCAAGATTGTTCGGGAAGTAAAGGTAGCGAGCGAACCTGAAGCATTGTTGGCGGTGTTGAAGAACCCCGCCTACTGCTTCAAGCGGATTGGACTGGAAGCCGGGCCGTTGTCGCAATGGCTTTACAGCGCTCTTGCCGAAGCGGATTTGCCAGCAGCCTGTGTTGAAACGCGACACATGCAGGCGGTGCTGAAGGCACAGATCAACAAGACGGACCGCAACGATGCGCGCGGCATCGCGCAGATGATGCGGGTCGGGCTTTACCGTCCGGTGCATGTGAAGACGTTACGCAGCCAGAAACTGCGGATGTTGCTGACCCATCGCAAGCTGCTGCTGTCGAAGGCGATCGACATCGAGAACGATCTGCGCGGTACGTTACGCAACTTCGGTCTCAAGGTCGGCATCGCCGGGAAGACGAAGTTCGAGGCCCGCATCAAAGAGCTGGTCGAGAACCTTCTCGACTTGGCCGAGTTGGTCGAACCAATGCTCGTTGTCCGGCGGACGCTGCGCGAACAGATCGTCATCCTGCATCGCCGTTTACTGGCCATCGTCCGGGATGATGAGGTGTGCCGGCGCTTGATGACGACCCCCGGTGTCGGTCCGGTGGTGGCGCTGACCTATCGTGCCACCGTCGACGTACCCCCCCGGTTCCGCAAATCCAAGGCAGTTGGCGCCATGTTTGGACTGACGTGTTCCAAGTATCAATCCGGCGAGATCGATTGGAGCGGCAGAATATCGCGCTGCGGAGATGAAATGATGCGGGTCATGCTCTACGAAGCGGCCCAGGTCATGCTGACCCGCACCAACAAGTGGTCGTGGCTAAAGGCCTGGGCGATGCAGATCGCCAGGCGCCGCGGCATGAAAAAGGCGATCGTGGCCCTGGCACGCCGCTTGGCCGTGATCCTGCACCGCATTTGGGTTGACGGCACCGAGTTCCGATGGACCAGGGAACAGGCCGTAGCAGCGTGAAAACCCTGCAGGATCACATCCGATAGGAGGAAACTCGAGCTCCACCCAGCGGTGGAATGATGTCCCTCGCGGGACGATGGATGAGGTGAGTTCGCCCAATCGCTTGGACCTGCCGTTCGTTACAGCAAGGCCGCTCGGTAGATTGTTCCGCCTCGTCTTCGACTCCCATGATGGAAGGGCCTGGTGCCGATTCCGAAGAGAAGCACGGGCCCGTGAGCGACATCGACACTGCTGTGGTGGTGGTTGGTCTGAAAGCGCTTGACCCTGAATGGCCGATTAGAGAAGCGGACATGGCCGAACAATTCGCCATAGCTGCGCAGCACATTGACGCGGACCTGGTTGTTCGGCGATGGCGGACGGGTCTCGAATATCACGAAGTAGGCGCAGACAGCGATGACGGCGCCAAATACAAGCGCAAAGGCAAATGCGCTGCGCCAGCCGAACGCGTCGATCAGAATGCCGCCAACAATCGGCGAGATCATCGGTCCGATGGTGTAGGCCATCGTCAGGTAGGCGATCACTTTAACAAGATGTTGCGGGCCATAGACGTCCTGCGCGATGGCGTGGCCAAGGGTGATGCCGCAGCCTGCACCGATCGCCTGCACCAGCCGGCCGAGTACCAGCGTGCTCACTGAAACCGCGAATGCGGAAATGGCGCTGCCGACCAGAAACAGCGCGAGGCCGGAAAGCAGCACCGGCCGCCGCCCGTAGCGGTCCGACAGCGAGCCGTAAAACAGCGTCGAGAATGCCATACCGAACAGCGCGATGCTGAAAGTCAGCTGGGCCAGCGATGACGACAGATGGAGCGCAGCTTTAACAGCCGGGATCACCGGCAGAAACAAATGCACCGCGAGCGGCCCGACAAACGAAATGGCGGCGAGCGCGAATGCAAAAAACAGCCCTGGCTTTGCCGTTATGAAAGCTCTTGCACCGCGCGGTAAGCCTGATCGATCGCGGAGTCGGTATAGGCCGCGGCGCCTGAATCCGAGTTGGCGATGGTGATGCGCCCAAACGGAGCCCGACCGATCACGTTTGGCTGCTCTCCGTCGGGCCACTCCGGATCGAACAACTGGTTGTATTCGTAGGCGTAGCCGTGCGGCCAGCGATTGACCGTTATCGCGGTTATATCCCTATCCGCATCGAAGCCGCCGGGGCTCAAGGTTCGCCCAAGTTGGTCGCGGATATTGTGCTCGAACATCTCGAATGTGGTGTTGAAGATGTCGAGCTGTCCTGCCCGGTTCTGATCACGCCCCGACAATCCCGGCTGGCATGGCGTTCGCGCCATCCGGATCAATATCGGTTCGTCAGGCGAGCGAATGCTGCGGTAGCCGCCGATATCGACAACCTGATTAAGGGACAGGCTCGAGAAATAAGAGCCGGGCGCATAGATCGATGAAATGCCAAGCGCCTTGAACGCATTCCAGTTGCGCAAAGCTACGCTCGTATAAATAAGCGGCGTCTTGACCAGATAGCGCAGCGCCTCCTTTTGTTTTTCCGGCAGTTCCGGACAGAGATACGGGATCATCATGTTCCAGCAGGCCAGCACACAGGAACCGGCGCGCACCGAATAGACTTGCCCGCCTCGGCTATAGGCGACCTCCACTTTGTCGAACGAACCAGTATCGCCGAGATTGCGCACGCGGACGACCGTGCTGCTGAGGCGGATACGCACCGGCGATTCCAATCGGTCAAGGCGGGAATAGTCGACCCTCGCCGTGACAACGTCTTCCGCGCTGTTGCCCGGTATGCTGTCGGGAATGAGATCGCGCACCAGAAGCCGCGCAATCGATGCGTTGCCGTCAGGGAAATGAAACGTGTAGGAGCCGCCGTCCTCGGCATAGCGGGCCGCCGTGTAGCCGGTGTGCGGCGCCGAGCCCAGCTGCAAATCGAGGCCCTGAAAGCCCGGAAACTTGAACGCCCACACGTCGAGCGCCGACACCGCATCGATGCCGAGACCCCATTCGCCGTGGGTGCGGGCCCGATAAAACGGGATGACGCCAGGGTCGGCTTTGACGATATGCAGCAAAAAATCCTGATAGCTCGTATTGGCGAGAATCGTCTTTTTCCCGTCGGACGACAGGTCCGGAAGATAATCGATTTTGGCTTCTTCGATGCGCGCGATATCGCGGCGTACCTGCGGCGACAATCGCGTCTTTTTCAAAAGCCGTTCCCATGACACACCATCGGCGCGCACGATCAGCTTGTCGGCGCCAAACGTTTCTTTGTCGAGAAAGATGCCGCGCCGGAGCCCAAGCGACGAATAGAAGTCGCTATGGTCGCATTTTTGCGAAAGAGCCACCGGATCGATACCGAGTGTCTTCAACAGGCCGTCGGCCACAGCGCTGTAGGGCCGTGGACTATCGATCATCAACGTGCCGCCGTTCATCAATTCCAGATGCCCCTGCAGCGAAAACTCGTTGCGCTTAGCATGGCCGCCAAAATCGTCGTGGTTTTCGAGAATGAGGATGCGGGCATCACGGTGTTTGGCGCGATAGAAATGCGCGGCCGCCAAGCCGCTGATGCCACCGCCAACGACGATCAGATCGTAATGTTCGCCGGTCGAATTGATATTGCTTGCCTGGAGCGGGAAACGGCCGTCGCGCAGGCGGTGTGCCGTTTCAAACGCGCCCGGATGGCTGCCCCGTAACCCGGTGAGCGCCGGAGGATAGTAACCGGGCACATCTTGAGGCGCCTGGTCGGCGGCAAAAGCCGCCGCGATATATTCAGGCAGTAATTGGCTCGCGACAGCGCCGCCGATGGCGAGCGGGATACCGTTAAAAAAGTCCCGCCTGGTGACGCACGTCGAACGCTTGGGCATTCCGGGAGTTTACTTTTCTTTGGCTGCGAGCGTCAGCGAATTCGGCAGGCGTCCAGTGGCTGGCCTAATGCTGCGGGCCGGACAGGCTGAGATCGCGCTCGGCACGGAATACATTGGCGTAAAGGCTCGCGATCCATTGCCGCCCGCTCGAGGTGACGTTGAGATACCGGATTGCGGTCTGGATGTGCGGCGAGATGCTCTTCCAATAGAACTGCGGATAAAGGTCCGTGACATCGGCCGGCGACGTGTAGCCCAACTGACGGTTCAGCCCGATTTCCTCGAACTCCTGGTACAGCGCGTTGGCCTTGCGGAGGTAATGGGGATCGCCCAGCTGTCCGATCAGATCGGCGGCGCGGAGCAGCAAGCCCTCTTCGCTTGGCGGATCTTCCGGCTCGTGCGTGGCGGGAAATCGCGTGTATTCAATCGCGCGGGCAATCCTGTTGGCGTCAAGCAGCTCCATCTGCGAGATACGCTCCATCACGAACAGCTTCGACCTGTCCACATGGTACGCAGTAAGCGCCGCATCGGATGAGCCGCGCGGCAATTTCGTTTTGCCGCCGTTGGCATCGATCACGTAGCCATCGGGACTGTCGCCCTCGAGGAGGCCGCGCACATAACCGATGTCGTGCATTAGGCAGGCAACGACGAGGTGGGCAAAGTCGCCGGGTTGGGTCGGCGTGAGCAGCGCGCGGCCCTTCATGATGTCGTAACCGGCGAGCGTCACCAGCATTGTATGCTCGACATTGTGGTAAAGCGCATCGCTGTTGCCGATGCATTCCAGCGCCAGCCGCGCGACCGAAGGAATAAGCTCGCTCAATTCCGCGTGCGTAGCACCGAATCTCCGGCTCATATGCTCGGCGAGAAAATTACCTAGAGCTTCCGATGCCAATTCCGGGACGGTAATCACGTACTGACCCTCTGAAATCGTTCCCGGCGCGATGGTACGTTGCCGCTCCGTGAAAATCGAGCCGACAGCATAAATAATTGCGTCAGGCAAAGTATAGCAAAGTTATCGTTGATGCCGCACTGTGACGCTCGAATGAAAACGTCGTTTCGCGGCTAACGGGCTACGTGCTAAAACACACCGAGATGCTGGCGCAGATCGGCGCCGCTTTGTTTCAGCTCGGCAGCAGTCGATACGACGGCAACGCGGCCGCTGTTGAGGATCACAATATCGTCGGCAACATCGATCGCCAATTTCGGGCTTTGCTCCACCAACACGATGGAAAGTCCACTTTCCTTCAGCTTCCGGATCGTCGCCATGACCTCGGCGACGATCTGCGGCGCCAGCCCCTCCGACGGTTCATCCATTAGCAGCACGCGCGGATTGGCCATCAGCGCCCGGCCTATGGCGAGCATCTGCTGTTCGCCGCCGGAAAGATAACCCGCAAGCTGGCTGTGCCGCTCGGCGAGCCGCGGGAACATGGCGAATACTGTTTGTATCGTCCACGGCGCATGGCGGCGGCCGGCGTGTTCGGTGCGCGCGGCGACCATGAGATTTTCGCGGACCGTCAGGCTTTTGAAAATGCGCCGTCCCTGCGGCACCAAAGCGACGCCGCACGCAGCAATCCTCTCCGGCGGCAGCCGGGTTACCGGGGTGCCAAACACTTCGACGCTGCCGCCGCGCGGCGGCAACAACCCGACACTGACATTCATACAGGTCGATTTGCCGGCGCCGTTGCGGCCGAGCAAGCCGAGTAGCCGGCCCTCCCCGAGCGCAAACGACACCTGCTGCAACACATGGCTGTCGCCGTAATATGCCTCGATGCCGGTGAGGCTAAGCGCGCTACTCGCCAAGATAGACCTCGCGGGTGCGTGGATTGGCGACGACTTCGGCGCGGGTGCCTTCGACGATCACTTCGCCAAAGTGAAGCAGCGTAATGCGGTCGGCAAGGTCGAGCGCCGTGTCCATATCGTGCTCGATCATCACGATGGTGACCTCGCGCGGGATCGCCGCGAGAAGCCGGCTCACATCGCGGCGCTCGTCGATCGACAAGCCGGCAAACGGCTCGTCGAGCAGCAACACTTTGGGATTTTGCGCCAGCGCCATGGCGATCTCGACCCGACGCTTCTCGCCATAGGACGTTTCCGCAAGCGGCCGCTCGGCGATGCGATCAAGGCCGACCCGTCCAAGCGCAGCGTGAGCCTCGTCCAGCAAATGTTGCTGGCGGTGCAGCGGCAACCACGGATTCCAGCGCAGCGGGGAAAGGCCGAGCAGCGCCAGCATGGCGTTGCGCAGAATGGTGTCGCGCGGAAACAGGGTAATGATCTGGTAGGTGCGCGCCATACCGAGGTGCGCGCGCTTTCGGGTCGCGGCGCCTGTGATGTCCTGTCCGAACAGCTGGATCGAACCGGAGTCAGGACGTAGTTCGCCGGTGATGAGATTGAATAGCGTCGTTTTTCCGGCGCCATTTGGCCCAATGATCAGCCGGCGTTCGCCAGGTTCAACCGCGAGATTGACATTGGTGGTCACGCGCAAGCCGCCGAACGATTTGCTCAAATCGCGGACGGCGAGTGCGGTCATGACATCCGCTCCACGACTGGCACAGGCTTGCTCCGGCTCATCATCCGCACCGCCGAACGGAACAGCCGCGCCGCCCCCGGCACCAGGCCTTCGGGCATAAAGATCACGATGGCGACGAAAATCGCGCCGAGCATGAAATTCCAGCGCACCACATAAGCGCTGACGACGTTCTTCATAATCACCACGAGCGCCGCGCCGACGATCGGACCGAGTAGCGTTCCAGCGCCGCCCGAGATCACCATAAGCAACGCTTCCGCCGAAGCCGTAAGCGCCAGCGTCTGTGGACTGATGAATTCGTTGTAATAGACGAACAGGACGCCTGCGACCGATGTCAGCAGACCTGAGAACATGAAAGCGCCAAAACGGATCATCCAGACGTGATAGCCGAGCGCATTCATCCGCCGCGGCTGGTCGCGCGTTCCGCAGAGCGTTGCGCCGAATGGTGAGCGGACGAAGATCGCTACCGCAGCCACCGCGACAAGAAAAATGATGAGTGTCGCGTCGTAGAATGCATTTGCCGATGTCAGCGCGATGCCGAATGGCTTTGGGCGTCCCGATACATTAATGCCGTTGTCACCGTTGGTCAGGCTGATCCAGCGATACGCCAGACCCCATAGAATTTCGCCAAGCGCGAGCGTGATCATGATGAAGCTGATGCCGGTAGCGCGCAGCGCCAGCGCGGCAAAGCCCGCGGTGAAGGTAAGACCGACCACAAGCGCGCCAACGATCGCGATCGTGTGCCCGAAGCCGGCGGCAAGCAGTGAAGCAACCGCGTAGCTTGCCACACCGAACAATCCGGCGTGGCCGAGTGAAACCAACCCGGCGTAACCGACCAGGATGTTCAGACCGAGCGCGAAGATCGCGTAGAGCAGGATTTGGCTCGCAACATTGACGTAATACGGCTCCCGGATCGCATAGGGCACGGCGGCGAGCGCAATAATCGCAGCGGCGATAGCGAGGTTGCGGCCAATCACAGCACCTGCCCCCCGAACAAGCCTTGCGGCCGCAGGACCAACACCAGCACCATCGGCAGGAACAGAATGAAGTAGGCAAGTTCCGGCACCAGCGCCTGGCCGAAATTATAGATGAAGCCGACGATGATGCTTCCGACGAATGAGCCAAGCAGGCTTCCAGTGCCCCCCAAAATCACAACGACCAGCGCCAGCGGGAGCATGTCCTGGTCGAGCCCCGGATAGACCGAAAGGATCGGACTGCCGATAACGCCGGCGAAACCGGCGAGCCCCGCCCCCAGTCCGAACACGAGGGTGAAAAGCTGCGACACGCGGATACCGACAACCCGCGCCATTTGCGGATCGTCCACCCCGGCACGGATCATGGCGCCGAGCCGGGTACGCTCCAGCATCAACCAGAGCGCAATAGCAAAGATCACCGCAATAACGATGATGGCGAGACGATAGAGCGGCGCTGCCGCGGCGCCGACCCGCACGAAGCCGCCGAGGCCCGCCGGCGTTGCGACCGAAATCGGATCGCCGCCCCACCCCATCAGACAGAAATCAGCGACCATGAAAGAAACGCCGAGGGTGACCAGCACCTGCGCCAATTGTTGGCCGGCGAGACGGCGCAGCAGCAGGCGCTCCATCAGCGCGCCCAGTATCGCAACTTCGAGCCCGGTGAGGATGGCGCCAACCCAAAAATTGACCGTGAAGCCGAGAGCGCCGGAAAAGAAGGTGGTGCCGAGATAGGCGCCGAGCATGAACATCGAGCCATGCGTCAAATTCGGAATACGCATCAGCCCGAAGATCAAAGAAAAGCCGGCGGACAGCAGGAACAACAGGCCGCCGAACGTCACGCTATTGACGGTCAGCAAAACCCAGAACGTCATAGGGGGCGCCCTTGCACTTCCCGAAAGTGGCGTTGCAGACGCTCCGCGGAGCGTCTGCTGCTTTCAGCTCAGCATTTAGTCAGCGGCGGATAATCGCGCGAATAAACCGGGTGTGCGAGGAATTCCTGCTCGGGCCAGGTCCAGAACTGACTGACGTTGTCATAGGTCTTGATGGTCTTGTTCCAGAGCTTGAGCCCGTATTTGGCTCCCTCGGTCCCGACACGCCGGATATAGAATGTTCCGACAATGTTGCCGAGGTGATCGAACTTGAGCGGACCGCGCGGCGTTTCGGTCAGGCTGACGCCGCGCAATGCCGTCATCAGCTTGTCCTTGTCGCTGGCATCGCCGTTGAGCGTCTTGAGCGCCGCATCCACAACCTGACAGTTGACGTAAAGCAACGCCGCGTATTGGCCCGGCACGGTGTCGTAATTCTTCACCATGGCGTCGACAAACCGCTGATTGGCATCGATCGGCAGGTCGAGCGTATAGGGGCAGCAACTGACCAGGCCGATCGCCTCTTCGCCATAGCTCTTGAGCAACGCATCATCGCCGCCCGTTTCACCGGCCACCACCGGATATTTCAGACCCGCGGCGGAATATTGCTTCATGAACCGAATGGGATTTGAACCGGCAAATCCCTGGCAAACGCCATCGCAGTCGGCGATTTGCGCAACGTACGGTGTGTAATCGGGAGTGACCAACGGCGGCCACAGTTTGCTGACGACGCAACCGCCGTCTTGCTGGAAGGCAGCCTGAAATCCGCCCATCTGCTCGTAACCGAAGGCGAAGTCTTCGGAGATGCAGGCAATGCGCTTGAGCTTCAGCTCGGTCGCCGCGTAGTGCCCCATCGGATGCATCGCCTGCGAGGAAGTCGCCGACGCGCGCAGCAGGAACGGGTTCGGCTGGCGCTGGGTCAGATTGTCCGCCGCCGCGAGGCTTAGCGTCGGCATCTTCTGTTCTTTGACATAGTCGCTGATGGCATAGAGCTCGAAGGC
>Ga0302326_10010902_pt1 | contig 19627 bp, 19 predicted proteins | sample Palsa_T0_3_FD_202264 | JGI IMG/M metagenome (GOLD analysis project Ga0302326, IMG submission 202264) | Peat permafrost microbial communities from Stordalen Mire near Abisko, Sweden - Palsa_T0_3 | ecosystem: Environmental > Terrestrial > Soil > Palsa > Peat permafrost | place: Sweden: Abisko...
GCGACGGCGGAGAGGACTACGATCGTTGCCCTGCTCATGCCCCCGTAGCTCAGCGGATAGAGCACCGGCCTCCGGAGCCGGTGGCGCAGGTTCGAGTCCTGCCGGGGGCGCCACTGGAGATCGACCGGGGATAGGAGATAAAGGGTTCCGGAACGCCGCTAACCCGGTGGGAGCGTCCTTCCCGTCCAGGCCGCCACCCCTTTTCGGGGCGAATGCGATGCTTTAGCCCGGACCTTTCAATAACCCCCGTGGTGAAGTCCGTTCTGTCGTTCAGCGGTCCATATGGTCGCCGGCGAGGCCTTGGTTGATGGGGGGGCGGTCATTGTGATGGCCGATCGAGGCGTCTAGGTTCGCTCATGGTGTCCACGCCCGATCGATGGGCGTGATCGATCAACTCCGTGTCCTGGGAAAGGCCGAACGGTGGAACGTGCTCAGGCGCTGGACCAGTTCGGCAGTCGAGTGAAGGCCACCACAAGGTCGTCGGCCCAGGGCCATCCCTCGGCGATGCGCAAGGTGGTGCGCCGCGCCGAGTGCACCAGCACGCCGGCCGTGTGCAAGAGCGTGTAGCGCAGCCGCTTGGGTTCGGCCCGGGCCAGCTCACCTTCGAGGCAGAGCCCCTTCATCCAGACCAACAGGTCGCCGGCGATGAGAACCATGGCCAGCCAGGCCGCGTTGATGGCGAAGCTGGCCGAGGGCAGATTGGCCAGCCCGGTGTCCTTGGCGTCGCAGATCCGTTGTTCGCAGCGCCCCCGGCCCCGATAGAGACCTTCGAGGAAACACACGTCGGCCTCTTCGTGGTCGGTGATGAACACCTGGTAGCGGTAGCCATCGAGATCGCTGAAGGTGAGTTGGGCCCCGGGGTGGGGCAGCTCACGTCGAGCGATCATCCGGGTCCCCTCTCCCCAGTGCGACAGATCCACCAGGTCGGTGATCTCTGCCACCTCGCCTGAGTCCCGCTCCTCGGTGCCATCGGCCGAGATCGCCCTTTGCCAGCGCTTCTTGGGCAGTTGGGTCACGACAGCCGCCACCTCGGCACTCAGCTTGTGGCCGACCACGAAGCGGACGTCTCGCGCTCGGCAGGCCTCGGTGAAGCGGTGCGAGCAGCCCGCGGTATCGGCCCGGGCGATCACTTCGGAGATGGCCGGATCCACCGGCAGCTGGGCCAGGGCGTCGTCGAGCACGATGACGTGATCCTCTGCGTTACCGGCCGAGGCGTTGCCCGGGCGCAGGCGGGCGGCCAGGGGTTCACCGGTGGCGTCGAGGAAGGCCATGAGCGGATGGAACCCGAAACCATGCTTGTAGTTCGGGCCTGCTCCCTCCTTCTCAGAATGCGCACCGACCAACGTGGCATCGATGTCGATGACGTAGAAGCCCGGGTCCACACCGGCCGCCCAGGCCTCGGCCCGGGCCTGTGCCCGAGCCGATGCGATGCGTTCGAGGGCGGCGGCGTCGATGGCTTGGAGGGTCCGCCATGTCGTCGGCACCGAGGCAACGTCGCCGAAGAGGGCCGGCTGATCGGCCAGCACCCGCAGATCGCTGATTGCGGTCGCCCCGTCCGCTATGGCTACCGCCAGATCGACGAGCACCTGACCCCGGTCATGGCCTCGACGGCGCTTCTTCGTCGGCGCCATCGCCTCAGAAAGTCCTGTTCGCAGCCCAAGCTCATCGGCCAGTTCACACAGCAGTCGTGCCCCCGCATGAGCGGCGACACCCTTGCCTCCGGTGGTCACCACAATGTTGGGTCGGCCCGCGTTACGCTTCATCTCGGAAGTGCCCTCCTGGTCTGGGTCCTGTTGGCTTCGCAATCAACAGTTTCCTTCGCCACGAGGGCTTTTCCGCGTCAATACGGCAGGAACTTCGGGCCTTTTACTGAAAGGTCCGGGTTAGAGGTGGGCGATAGCGCTGTCGACATGGAGCAGCTCCTGCGTCGAGCGGAGTTCTTGTTCTTGGCTGGTCGCGACTTCTGGGACGTAGGTATCGGTATTGACTACCTTATTGGAGATCTCACGCCGATCGCTTACCCTACCGGGTTCGCATCACCTTGGAGACAGGGCTCTTGATTCTGTACTGCCGCCCGTTCAGTGGGAGCGGCGGCCGAGGGATTAGCCCCGACCCGTCGCTTTCCAAGCAGCTTCGTGCTTTCCACGATGACATCATGACCCGACGGAACAAGGTGTACGCCCACGCGGATCACACCGATTATCGACGCGTCCGAGACTTACGGTCGCCCACTGGAATCGACGTACTACGTAACTTTGAGAGTGCCAACGTGCACGAAGAGTGGGACTCTCTCACGGATCGGGGCCTAACGTTCTTGAGAGAGCTTGCGACCGCCCACCACCGGCGGGTCACTGATGAGATGAATCGGATCAGAGCTCGCTTACCACGCACCCAGCCCTGATCGTGCACGTCCTCGGGCAACGACGGTTGAAGGGCCACAGAACGTGCAAACGCGGTCGGTGCAGACCAGCACAACCCCAGCGCCCACACGAGAAACGGGAACGGGACGGGGGCGAAAGCGGCGAGGGACCTTGGGGGGGATTAAGGGATGGGAGGGACTGGGACTGGGACTGGGACTGGGACTGGGACTACTCGTCCTACGGGAAAGGGGCTAAGAGAGGAGCCGCGTTTTCTGTCCTATGAACTCTTCTTCAGTCAAGATCTCCCTTTCGCGAAGACGAGCAAGTTTGTCCAGCTCATCGGCGATGCTCGTCTGGAAGAGAATGTCCCTGCCATCGTCGGGCAGCGAATCTGGCCGCACATCGTCCGGCAGGGTTTCCAGACTTATGTCAATCACTTTGGGCAGAAGCCATTCCGGATGGGTTGCGCGGCTTGATGCCCACTGAATCTCGATTACGAACGCCACGCCCACGACGATCAATCCAATGAAGTTTCCCATTGGCCATGGACGCCAAGTATGGGGGACGATGATGAAACCGAGTCCACCAAGAAATGAGACGATTCCGGCGTCGTAACAAATCCCAGCCCGCCATGTGTACTTGACTCTGCGGGCGGTCTCTTCCCATTGCCGCAACCTCACCGCACGAAGAACCACTGGCACCGAAGCCGCCTCAGGCGAATAGTCCAGGCGTTCGGCAGGTGTGGCTGAAAGACCCAACGCGATTGCGCTCAGTTGAAGCGCATAGATAAAAAGAACTGATGCAACAGCGAACAGCGCTATAGCCCACTGATACATCTTTAAGTGGTTTGACCCGATCGCCAGCTCCGCCACCGCTGTTAGAGAGAATCCAGCTAGAAGCGGAGCAGCAATGCCACCCGATACTTCGATTTGTTTCGGGTAGTTGATAGGTCGACGCCTTCTCCAAACACGAGCCGGCTCTTCACCACTTGGAAGGTCAGCAGATTCTTTATCCACGAAAATCGAAAGGTGTCAGAACTGCAAACATAAGTGACTAGTCACCCTCTTCATCTGGACCCCATCCCCTCTTTCTGAGGGGCCCGGGATCTGATGGCCGAGGGGGTGGCGCCGGTTGTGGCTGTGGTGGTGGCCGTGGTGGTGGCTCGGGTCTTGCCGGTTCTTCCTCACCCCTCCAAACCCAAAACCGCCTCTCGGAGTTGCCCATCGTTCGGTCCCCTTCTCGTGCTGGCATGAAACTACTCGCATGATGGAATCGGCCCCTCCCGCCCACTAGTTATCCGGCATTTAGGGCTGGCTGCTCCCCGTAACCCTTGACCTTGTCAATCAGATCGAATACGAACTGGCGGTCCTTTGCATTCAGGTCAACCAGGCTGACCGACACGGTAAGCGTCACCGTTCCTCCGGATATCAAAATTGCGGTGGCAGATGCTCCGTTCGTGGAGCCAGACGGCAAAACTGATGGGGTTATGGGTGTTGGTGTATCGATTCGCTTCCGTGGGGGCCGGTTCCGCGGAACCGATGCACCAGTGGACTTGGGACCGGGCCTCACTTTCGGCGCCGTAACGATTCCGGCGTATTCACATAGGCCAATAAAACAGGTCACCATACGCTTGCGCAGACTGTCGGGCTTGAGATCGCGAAATGCGTCTTCAATCTCGATGGCTGATTTCGAGGACAGGTCTCGACCAAGGATTGAAAAAACAACGGAGTACACGTCCAGCAGGTAGCTGCCGAATAGCTGTTTGTAGTCGGCACTTGATGCCCTCTTGAACGTCTCAAGGTTGGCGGTAGGAACCCCGTCGTCATCGATCAGCTCTAGCTGCTTCATCGATAGGACGACGCGACGCGAGATTTCCTCCCCCGCTCCAAGTTTCTGGACAATAGATGTCGTAATGGGTGAGCCACCGAGGCCGGTTTCGCGGTATCGCTCCAGGAGCGTGATGATCGTCGCTGCCGGTGCGTAGGGGGCCGTCTCTGTAATAGGCATGGAGGTAGATTACATTAATTCCTACACAATTCAAGTGGCAGTACGGTGTAAGACCAAAAAACCCTCTGGCCTGGAACTCCATGGATCATAATTCCGGTATGATCATTATTGATAACCTGACTCCTACGCTGATTCAATCGACCGACGGCTCGTGGCTGGCCGTGGCGGGTCCCGATTCCCCTGTCAGGACGGGGGCCTGGGGCGACACAAAAGAGCAGGCCATTGACAACTTTGACCGCCAAGTCACGCGGGTGCTCCTTGTGCTTACCTCGGCAGACTAAGAGTTGTCTGTCAGTCAGTGGCTTGTAACCTAACGGCCAGTGGCGCTCTGTGACCGCTTGCCGCCGTCCATCATGCAGGGCGAGTGCCGGAACAGGCGGACCTGACGGCAGCGTCATTTCAGCGGTGGGCGCACCTCACCACCGAAAACTGGCTCTTCCGGAATGAGTGGGGATTGAGCACCCCGCTCATTCCGGAAGAGCCCGAAAAGTACCGGCAAACGTTCAGAGAACTCCAGGGGGCAGGGGCAGACTCAATTGTAGAGAATCTCGATGCTCCGCCCAACATCGAGTGGACAAAGGCAAAGAAGCGCTGGCAGCGTCATCTATATGTCGACCCGAAGGGTACCTTCCCTGAAGATTTTGCCTCAAGCAGTTGGGAGCCCAAAGTTGTCGAAACTGAGTTGAAAGATGCTTCAGTCGTGGCGTGGTTCAGGAACCCCCCCAGAAAGCCATGGTCGTTATGCATTACTCGATTGGATGGTACTCGCTATGTTCCTTTTTTTCCCGATCTGATTTTCTTTCGAAAGAATGAAGGAGGGATCATCGCCGATCTTATAGACCCGCACCTCTTGGCCGCAGAGGACATGCCCGCCAGGGCGGTGCGTCTCGCCCAGTACGCACAATCCCATGGCCATCAATATGGGCGCATTGAAATGGTGATTTATGAAAACTCTAAGGACGGTGTAGGTAAGAGGATTGACCTAACCAATGAAACTCTTCGCGAGAAAGTGGCTCAGATGACGACCACACAACAGCTGAGGAGCCTCTTCGAGGAAATGTAACGGAGTCGGCAAGAATTTGAAAAGCGTCTGACTCAGTACGAATTCTCAAGGTAAGAGCGTCGCCATGGGTACGAGACCATCAGAAGGTGGAGAATTGTTTCAGACCCGCAACAAGTCCTAGTTCTACCTCTACAATTCATTAACAGTCGCCCCCAGACGGGTGACCTGATGTCGAAAGACCCTTCAGATTTAATCAACCAATTCGCTTCGTAGTGCTCGCAGAGCAGCAACAAGTATTGGGATCCTTACATGGGGTGGGTCGTTGGCAACCTTCGAAGCTTCGTTCGCATAAGAGGATTTTGGAGCGACACGATCCAAGATCGCTTGTGCACGCATCACCAAACCCAAGGACTCCTCCTTCATGTCTGACAAATCCTCATACTCGGACGTTTCTTTCATTGATTCATACGATTGAATAAGAGTATCTAGTTGACTGATCGCTTCGGCCAAATCAACCTCGGGAGTGGAAGGGGTGTTCGCAACCACTTCAATCGCCTTTGCGGCAGCTTCCAGAGATGCATCGAGGGCACCCACACTGAGCCAATCTTCTCCAGTTGTATCAACTACTAATCCCGCCACTCGTAACCGCTCGGCCAGCGCATTCCTCTTTCCGGCGCTTCCGTCGTATCGAACCACATGTCGACCGGCAGCATCGCTGAAAGGCTTGGGGTTTCCAATTTCAACGATTACGGTGCGTTCACGTCCGATTGCGTCAGCGATACCGGCTTCGTAGTACACATTTGGACGCGCTTGACCGCGCATTTCCCGTTCATCCAGATCATCCCCGTCCCTGAGGAGGTCAGGTCGGAGCACGACGAGATCGTCGGGAGTGAGGATTACGACTGCGGCTGCCGCCATTCTGAGACCGGTCTTAACAACGTCACCGGTATAGGGACTTGGTAGTCCAGTCTTGGCCACCGCCTGTTCCCATTCAATGATCCGCAATCCGAGGGAGCGAAGCACTGCTATGAGCGACGCTGAGGCTGCCGTGTCTCTCCCAGTCACGATAAATACCGAGTTCGAATCGCCCACCGAGCCGACGGCGTCATTGTCACTCAGTGATGCCGAACGAACTGGGGAATCGTTCTCAGTGCCCGGTGGCCCTGTGATGAACTGATCGGTTACGTCCGTAGCCCGAGCTGCCGCCTTCCAGGCATAGCTTGCACCACCGACCACTATCGACGGTGAGGACCGGTCCTCCGCTTTTAGGCGGTCGATGATGGTGGCAATCGGATCCTCACTCATGCTGACACGGATTCGCGTTACGGATTCAAGAGGGATAGTCTTCCCGTTGATGGTGATCGATTCACCACCTCTGTATGGCGCAAGGAATTGCCGCTCGAGTGTGTCCTCACTTACGTCGGTTTTGACTTCGTCGTGCCGCTCACCTTCCACAGATAGTCGCACGTGGTAGAAGGTCACGATTCCTCCCCTTAGTCACCCTTGTCGGCCAATCAACGTTAGACCGCTCGCCTGCCCTAAGGAGCAAGCGGGCGGCCCTGGTAGATACCTCCGGACCGGGTTTGCGGCGTTCCGCGGCCCTTTATCTCCTATCCCACTGGAGATCGACCGGGGAGAGGAGAGAGGGCGGGCAGAAGGGGGGCAGCGGCGGGGCGGGCAGGACGGGGACCAGGGCGGATGGGGCGGGGAGATGCACGAGGGCGACGGCGACGGCGGCGACCGAAAGGGAGCCGACCGGAGACCGGAGCCCGAAGGTGCGGCGAATGGGTGGGCGCTGGGGGGGGGGGGGACGGGACGCTGAAAGCCCCCTTTGGGCGATTAGTCGACCCGCAGCTGCCCGATCCTGACACTGCGACGTCAAGAGCCGGTTGAGTCGTGACGTCCGAATGGGAGTGTCGGGGTATCACTTCACGTGAGCGTTTTACTTGTGGTCCTTGGTCCCCTTTTTTCCGACCATGTCCACCCGCGAATTGCTTCGAGCCGAAGTGCCCTATCGCCGTCGAGCTTCCCGTTCTTGTAATTGGTCCGCTGCTTCACTACCCATTTTCCAAGGTTGTAGTCATCCTCCACATATAGAGCTGGCACGAGCAAATGACCCTCGCGCTCGGCGAAGCGGCACAGGTGGCTGAACCCCTTCTCCCATCGGTCTGCTAGCGAGTCCCAAGTCCACCCGCGAATTGCTTCGAGCCGGGCGACCCGATCGGAGGCGAGCCGACCTTTGGCGTTGAAAGCCCGCTGATTCGCTACCCACTGGCCAAGTCGATAACCGTCCTCGTCCAGATGGTCTGTTGGCACGCGGGCATCACCCTCGCGCTCGACGAAGCGGCACAGGCAGCTGAACCCCTCCTCCCAGTTCACTTCTCGTGCATTCCATGTCCACCCGCGAACTGCTTCGAGCCGTGCGACGCGATCGGAGGCGACCTTCCCGTTCTTGTAATGGGTCCGCTGGTTCCCTATCCATTGGCCAAGGTTGTAGCCATCCTCCACGAATTGACCTGGCACGCGGGCATCACCCTCACGCTCGACGTAGCGGCACAGGCTGCTGAACCCCTGCTCCCAGTTCGTTTCTCGTGCATCCCATGTCCACCCGCGAATTGCTTCGAGCCGGGCGACCCGATCGGAGGCGAGCCGACCTTTGGCGTTGGCAGCCCGCTGAGCTATCACCCATTGGCCGAGGTTGTAGCCATTCTCCACGTGAAAGGGCGGCACGCGGGTATCGTCCTCGCGCTTGGCGAAGCGTTCCAGCAGGCCATACCAGAACTCCCAGCTGGCCGTGGTTTGGTTGACCAGGTGTACATCGAAGGCGTTGGCGAAGTCGGCGCCGATACGAGCGGGGAGGTCGAAATGAATCTTCGACGGAGTCCGAAGGCGCTGCTTCCCACGCCCCAGCTCGCGTCGTAACTCATCGAGCTGCTCGCCAAGTTCATCATCGTGGGCACGCAGTGCTCTAATCACATCCCACACCGGCTTGAATGCCGAAGCATCGAGAGCCGCGTCGGGGTTGTCTCCCGCTTCTATGAACACTGGAATCACGATGGTGCCGACCGTCTTGGCTTCGGCCAGACGGATGGCACGGCCAACAGCCTGGACAATGTCAACTTCAGAACGCCGGGGATCGATGAATGCCACACCGTCGAGAGCCGGCACGTCAATCCCCTCACCGAGGCACCGGGCGTTCGCCAACAGGCCGCGCTTGTCACTGTCGAGATAGCGGAGGTGATCGAGGAGCCTTGATCTGTCCCCGGCGGACATCTCACCGGAGGCGTAGTGCGACCAGATCTGCCCCTTGGGTCGCTGGCGTGCAGGCATCCAGTCGATGAGCTGAGGCATCGAGTTGGCGAACTGACGTGCTGCGCTCACTCGCGAATGGAAGGAGATCGTTCTGCGCAAGTGGTACCGGCGCATCGCCTTGGCCAAGCCGATTTGCCCGGCGAGGCTGCGTGCGTCGGTGACCTTGGTACCGTCGATGGTGACGAAGCGGCCACGTTGCGCCCAGTCCAGGTAGGTGGCATCGTCCACACCCACAACGACGACCTGGTAGTCGGTCAGTAACTCTCGCTCGATCGCTTCGGCGAACCCGAGCCGGTGGAAGACTGGGCCGAAATGGGACTCATCGTCCATGGAGGCGACCTCGAAGTCGGCCTCTTTGGCTTCGTGCAACACCCGACCGGTGAAGAAGCGCGGGGTGGCGGTCATGAACAGGCGCTTCCGAGCCGGGATCGCATCGGCGTCGAGCACGGTGGAAAAGTCCGATGAGATACGGCCGGCGCAGCGGTGGGCCTCGTCGGCAATCACCAGGTCGAAGCCGGGGACCCGGCCCAGGCTGTATGCCTCAGCGATCTTCGGGGAGGACTGATAGGTGGCGAACACAACTCGTCGAGACCCGGTACGCCGACGCAGGAAGGTGGCGATGTCCTGCGGATCAGTCGTCACCGGGAACCCGAGGTCAGTCGTACTGGATACGGCAGCATCAGTGTCGGCAACCGTGTCGTCGGAGCACACAGGTAGGAACTCGAAGTCCTCGTCGTTGGCGGTCCACTCCCGGAGGGTGTCGGTCAGGAGCGACAGGGACGGCACCAACACGAGGGTCCGTTTGCCAGCGAGTCGCTGAGCGATGAACAGCGCCGTCAACGTCTTGCCAGTCCCGCACGCCATGATCATCTGGCCCCGATCCGCTGACTCGAAGCCGCGCAGCACGGCCGCGATGGCCTGGCTCTGATGGCGCCGGGGCCGTTTGGGTCGAGGCTTCGCTGGGCGGAGGTCCGACGGTGATCGTGGCCAGGAAACCCGAGCGTCCCGCAGGTCGGCTAGCAACAGGCGACTTGCCGGCTTCTCCTGTGCCTGAAGCGTGCGCTCGGCGTTCTTGCCGATTCGATCTGTCGTGGCGATCAGCAAACGGAACGCGAACTCGGATCGGGCGGACTCGGACAAGAACGTGTCCACGTCGGCCTTCGTGATCCAGTAGGCGAGATCGTATGCCTTGGCCTGAATCGCCCAGAGACGCCCATCGTGCTCCTCGGCGACGAGGTCGATCCCCGCGTCAGCGCCCCACCGGCCCGGCCATTCCTTCCAGAGCCACACCCGTCGTAACTGCTTCCGGTAGACAGGATCGTTGGTCAGAAGCCACTTGCAGATGTGCTCGAACTGCTTGCCCCTGCGCTGGTCGTCGGAATCGAGGCGTCCGATCAATTCTTTGACAGTCCCCACGCCGCAGAGCGTATGGGAACGGTCTGACACACGCCTGTTCTCGTTGGGTGTTGTATGCCAACCCGGTACGGTCAATCCGTGGAGCCGTTTACCCTCCCGACGCTCAATAGTGGGATTAACCACCTCGGGATCGTGGGCACAGTTGCTCCGGGGATCTTCGCCCAGGAGGGACGGTGCTGGCGGTTCGTATACGAGAATCCGTCGGGCCAAGCGGGTCACTGCATGGCGCCCGTAGCCTGGAGAGGGCGTTACCGGTACGCCACGGGTTGGAAGCCCGTCTGGTCATGCGAGAGGCACGCTGGGGGCTTGGTTGGGGCTAGGAGGACTATGTGAGAATGGAAGTCCGTTCCCAGAAGACGAAGATGAGGACCTACGGGAGAACGGATGAATTTGATTGAGCGGGCACTGACCCTGATTGCCTGTTCTCAGTGGCAGTCACGCCCTCTCCAGAAACCGAAGGCGTGCTGCCCTAGCCACGCTCATCGTCCGCCGAACTACTCCCACTCTGGCCTACCCAAAACATTAACCCTCACGCTGAGGACAATGTCGTTGTGTGACACCTCGACGGTTCCGACCGTCGATTTCGGCCTCCGTCCGGTCGTTCGCAACTCGATGTGATGGATCCCCGGCGTCACCGGTACGACGACGTTTCTCCTTCCTCGGATCATCCCAAAGGGCTGCTGATCGACGAAGACAGCGACTTTGACTCCAGCGTTGAGTGCGCCATGTCTTTCGAAGGTCAAGGCGGTCACTCCCCCAGGCGCTGACACGCCGCATCGGGGGCACGTCGTCGCTGAATCAGATATCTCCGAGCCGCACTCACGGCATGCAACGAGCGCCACGTAAATCACGTCCTTCCACTACGGTGAATTTAGGGGTTATGCGGGCGGGCTCTGGTGCAACCCGCACCGGAAAGTTATCTACAGAGTTCATACTTTGTCGAGCGCATCGAGGTCGGATCGGGAGGGTCAATCCCGATCTATATGAGGTGCCCCTCGGCACGCCGAGTCGGGAGCGGCAAACTCGACGATTGGTCGAACAGCCTGTCACGTCACTCCTTGGGTGCCAACTTGCTGTAGACGAAATACGCGACCACTCCCCGCAAAATTGAACTTGCTTCAGTTAGATTGAACTTGCTTCAGTTAGGTGGAACGCCCTTACGAGCAACACGACGAAGACGATGGCGGCTATGACCGCCACGATCCCCGCTAGCACATCTTGCTTGTGCTTGACCTGGTCTCTGATCGCCCTGAGCTCCGCAGCACTCTCCTGCTCGCGGCGAAGTCGTCCTTCCTCCTCCTCCTCCTGCTTGCGTTCCTCCGCTACCTCCACCTCCGGACCAGCCGGGCCACGTCCGCTGCCGTTCCGAATCACCGGCATAGATTGCCGCCGGGTCGATAAGCCTGAAGCCGGGCAGTAGCTCCCCCAATGCGGCAAGACAGGCTGCGCCATGCGGTGTGCCATAGCCGGCCATGGGGTGGGCCACATAGACGGTCGGACGGGCCGTCATGCGCGATCGTCATCGAACAGCTCGTCAGCGGTCTGTGCAGCCAGGATGCGCTCTAAATCCGCCGGTCCCCTTCGAGTCGTGCGATTGACCTCGACCGTGCCATGGCGGAGGCTGGCACCCATGTCGTCGACGACCAACTTGTGGCCGTTGCGCTCGACGCCGTCCCGGCCGGTCCAATGCTGGTCTTCGACCTTCCCCACGACGACTACCCGGTCGCCCTTGGAAAGGCACGCAGCCACGTTCTCGGCTAGGTCGCCGAAGCACACCAGCTCGAAATACTCGGTCGGGGCGTCTTCCCACTCGCCCGCCTCATTGCGGACCCGTCGGTTGACGGCCAACCCGCTAGTGACCCACGCCGCGCCCTTGGCCGAATAGCGCAGCTCCGGGTCCCGGGTCAGGTTGCCCGATCGAGTCACGGTTCGGACCTTGGTGTCGTTTGTCATGATGCCGCCCTTTCTTGTCGTTCGGATGTGTCGGCGCCACCAGCCGAGGGTCGGCCGGTGACCGGCAGTGGTCGAAGCGGTCGGAGCCAACGTTTACTGGTCGTGCTGGGAGCGCAAAGTCGAGGTCGTGTTCGTCCGCAAGGACCTACCCCGTGTGCCCGAGCACTGGCGTCAGTTCAACGGCCGTCGGAGCCTGGTCAATCCGGGGAGCCCGCGCAGCGCGACCGATCCGTGTGGAGCAATGCTCAATCTTTCGTACAAGTTGTGCGAGGTCGAGTCCACGCTCGCGGCACGTCGCATGGGTTTGTCGGAATCGTTGGGCGTGCTCCACGCCGATCAGGCCGGCAGGCCGTCGTTCTCGTGCGACGTGATGGAAGCCGTGCGATCGCTCGTCGACGAGTATGTGCTCGACCTCTGCGCCGGACCGCTCCGCAAGCGGGACTTCACTGAGGACCATCGCGGTGTCGTACGGGTCCTGGCTCCTATGTCGCACCGACTAGCGGAGGCCATGCCGAGCTTTGCTGTCGCGATCGCTCCAGCCGTCGAGCACATCGCCGAACTGTTGGCCGCCAGTTCTCCCTACGCCGTCCGAGTGCCGACGACGCTCTCGGGATCGAAGCACCGGGCCGCCGCACGGCGTCGGGTCGCAGCCGAACATGATGATGAAGGACCGCGTCAACCGGCGCTAGGTCGTGGTCCCAGCATGCCCGGCATGACGCCACGAGGGCGCCGACGTACAAAGCCACCGGCAAGCCCGCCGTTGCCGTTGAGATCGTGTCGTGGGTGCGGCGGTCGGTTGCCCGTCGAGGCTGACAGGGCAACGGCCCGCACCGAATGGTGCCCGAGTTGTCTGGCCGTCCGGCGGGAGGAGGTTGGCTCCTCCCTTCCCGAAGCTGCACGAGCGTCTGCCAAGCGCTTCGCCGAGCGGACCGGGGTACTCCCGACGCATACGCCGGAGGCAAGGGCGTCACGTTCTGCTTCGATGCGGGCTCAGCGAATGGCACAGAGCGCATACGGGGCCACGGACCACGCGGCGATCGATCCCGAGTGGTTCGGAGCCACGGTCCAGCCGGCTCTGGCGGGCTTCACACTTCCGGCCATCGCCCGAGCAACGGGCGCGAGCACCTCGGCCGCCTCGAAGTGGCGGGCGGGGCGGACCGTCCCGCACCAGCGACACTGGGCGAGCCTGGCCGCCCTGGTGGGCGTGAACCTGCCCGAGGTGGCAGGACAGTGAGGCTCTGGTGAACAGTCCCGGGACGACCACGTTCTGATCCGCCTGGCGTACTCAGATTGGGGTGACTTGTGGGCCGGGCGAGTCCGAGGGGAACAACCCCAGCGTGACGCTGGCCGTCTGGGGATCCCCCGACGTGTCGGTGTAGCCGACTTGGACGGTGGATCCCGACGGCGTGAGCTCGATGGCGTTCTGGAGGCTGGCGGCCGAGGTGACGGGCGCCGAGCCGAACGCGGTGATCACGTCACCTTGGACGAACCCGGCGATGGCCGCCGCCGAATTTTCGGCCACACTGAGCACGATAGCTCCGGTCGAGGGTACTAAGCCGTACTGGGATTGGAGCGCCGGCGTCATGGAGGTGGTGCTCACACCCAAATAGCTGGGCGATGGAGCGGTCGAGTCCTTGATGTAGGCCGGCGATACCGTGGATCCCAACGTGATGTTGACCACTCGCTGGGTTTCGCCACGCATGATAGTTAGCGCGATAGTCGTCCCCGGCAGTTCCTTGGCCACCTCGTCGAGGACCGCTGGGCCGTTGCCAGCGCTGGGGGCGCTCACCCCGACCACGCTGACCAGCTGGTCGCCGACTTGGAGAACTCCGGCGGCTGGGCCGCCCGGGACCACAGCCATTACTACGGGGTTGGGCCAGGTCCCATTCGTCCACTGCCCGAAGAGTGCGTACACGCCGAGCCACGACTGGGTCGATTTGGTGACGATGTAGCTCGTGTCGCTGTAGCCATCAGACTGGGTTTGCTTGTGCAGTGCGACAGTGTTGACGTAGGTGCGCACGGCGCAGCATTGCGGATCGGCGTCGGTCAACCAGCCAATGGGGATGGAGAGCTCTTGGTGCGGGGCCTTGTTAATCACCTTGGGCTGGCCATCTCCTGGATTGAAGGTATCGAAGTAGGCCAGGCTGGCAACTTGGCCGTCATAGTGCACGATACCGACCTCGACCGAACCGTTGGTCCCGAAGGAGTAGTCGTCGTCGAACTCGAGGTCGGTACGCCCCTTGGCCGAGGTGATCGGCCGGTAGGAGAGGTTCGAGATGTATGCCGCGCTCGGGAAGACGGAGTCGTAGGCGAGCCCTCCGCTTGAGGGGCCGCTGTCGGGTGCCTCGACCTTGGCGCCATCCCAGACGGTCACCCAGCGCTTGGCGAAGCGGTCCCAGCTCAAGATGATCAGATCCACGGGGGTTTTCCCCTGGGCGTCGGGCTCAGCGCTCTCGAAGTCCACCACCTCCTGGGCCGGACCGCTCGAGCTCAGGTGGATCTGACGCGTGCTGGTGATCTGGTCTGACACCGGGATGAAGTGGGCCAGGTCGGGAGCCGGTGGGGTCGAGGCAGCCGTCGCGGGACCTGCAGCGGCGAAAGTGCAAAGCAGCGCGGCAACAGCTGCTAGGGCCAAGCTGGCGACCAGGGTCCTTCGGACTCCGTCCCGGCGCTGCACAGTAGAGATTCTCTCACTTACCGGATCATTCAACGTTGCATGCTCACTCTCGCGAGCCGCTCATTCCCGAAGTGTGGCCAAGGTTTAGGGACCCGCTCTCCCCACTCCGACGCGTTGCGCCTGAATACTTGGCCGGGCACGTCGCCGTAGGGGAGACCTTCAACGCGATGGTGGTGGTCGTAAGCCGAGGTGGTCGGGGTCACCCGAGCGAGAACGATGGAGGCGTACCCGGGACCCCTGCAACGCTGAAATTGGGATCGCGTCGCGACACGGGTCAAACATAAACCCACCACAACCTGCAACAATTGGCGAGAGGCATTTATGGCAATCGCTACTGTTGAACCCCAGATTCAACCCCCACGGGACACGGCCGAGCTCGTGCTCCGACACTTGCGCGAGCACGGACCAACCACCTCGCCCAAGATGACCGAGCCCCTTGGGCTCTCGGTGGTCACCGCGAACAAGTGGCTCCACCGGCTGAGAGAACAGAACCTCGTCACGAAGAACGGCTCCCTGTGGTCGCTCACCGCTGCGGGTGTGGCCCGGACCGGGCCGACCGTCAGCCCGGCTGACTTCGGAGCCGTCCTGGACCTCCTCCCAAGTGAGCCCCATCGGGCCATGCTCCGGCTGGCCCGTGATGCCGTTCTGACCCGTTACGCCAACGCCGACCGGGGTGATATCGGCTGGCCCTGCTTCGCCCTGTGGGGATCGCCCGGGAGCTTCAAGACCGCCTTGCCTCGTGTGCTCGGTCGTCTGTTGGGTCTGGTCGACCACGAGCACGTCGTCCTCGTCAGTGATCGCGGCCGATCGGACCTCATGGGCCGCAGAGTCTCCGACAGCAAGGGCGGGTTCCGTTGGGAGCCGGCCTCCAGGCTGTCCCTACCTGTGCTGACGCTCGACGAGCTCGACAAGGCCAAGAGCGAGGCTGGCCGTGAGACTCCGCTGCGACTCGTGCAAGGCGACAGTGTGGTGGCCTGGGAGGGCGAGCAGTTCACCATGAGGGCGACGCCGATGGTGACGTTCAATGCCGGAAGGGATCCCCGCGACGTCGTGCCCAGTGATCGACTCCGGCGAATGGTGATAGTGCGGGCCACCGGTCTGGCGTCGGACATCGAATGCCGCAAGGCGGCCCGAGCCCTGTTCGATGCGGGCTCCATTCCCGTGCTCGACCTGGCTCGGTTGGTGCCCGCTGCCGAGCAGATCGACGGCGACCTCGCGACCATCTTTGACGAGGAGGTGCCTCGATACCTCAGTCCCGAGGCCCAAGCGATTTACCCCGGCCATTCCCTCTCGCTGATCGTTCCGGGACGGGCGACGTTCGACGGCACCGACCTGGCGACAGCGTCGATCGAAGTCATCAGTGACTACTTGATTACCGCCCAAACGTGGGGCGGGACAGATCTGCGGCTGATCGCCACATTCGCCCGGCACCACGGCATCGGGACTCCCGCCCCGGCCGACGAGGTCGACGCGGAGGCCATCGAGTTCGACGTGCGAATCGAGGCAGTTGAGCTGGCCGAGATCAAGGCCGTGGGGCGGGAAGCCGTCAACGAGGAGATGAACGCACTCGGGAAGCCTCGTGACGAGGAGTCCATCCGTCTACTCGCTGCGTTCAAGGAGGTCAGGCGCCAGCTCGTCGAGGCCAAGAGCATGGGCGACGTCAGGCGGATCGACGCCGTGTTCTGCACGCTGCAAGAGAGGGCCGAACGACGCGCATCACAGATCGCGGGACGCGTGGCGGTGGGCGCCGCTCTCCCACGTTCGGTGCCCGTACGCACACGTGTGGCCAATACGACTCCGAACCATCTGGCGATGCTCGAACAGCTCCGAGCGGCCGGGCACAGGAAACCCCAGGGGTCGTGCTCGCCCGACTTGGCCTTCTGGAGCCTGATCCGATGCCGGCCGGGGTCCCCTCCCCTCGTGGCCGACGTTGGCGGGGTAGGGCTGTCGATCAACTCGGCGTCGTCGTGTTCGAACGTGATGGCTGGTCTCACCCGACCGTGACCGGTCTCCTCGATGCCACCATCGCTTTATGGAGATCCACCCCGCAGGCGCATCCTTTGGCCACCATGGCAGCCGCGCCGCCCAGATGCTCCTAATGAAACGCGCTTGACTACTCCGTAATTGTCCGTCCCCGCTAAGCAGCCGGGCTGGCCGCATGTTGGGGAGCATGTTGCTTCTGGCGGGACTCTAAACCCAGAATGTCCAGTCGAGACCCTTTGCCGTGACCGTTACTTGTGCGCTGGCCATTCCCTGGCCCCAATTCGACGTCCAAGGTCCAGTAGCGAAGACCGTTGCATGTGCGCGCAACCAGAAGATGTAGACGTGATCGGTGTCGATACGGATCGCTCGCGGCGGGCATGGTGCGTCATCCGGCTCGTCCACGTTGGTAGCTTGCATGCCGATAGTCTCAGAAATTGTGAGTGGCTGAGCAACGCCACCGTTTCCCACCTGGTTCTGGCTGATTAGAGAGGTCCAAACCGTTTTGGTCGGATGGGTCGGATTGGTTGGATCAATGACCCACACTTCAAGCCCAAACTCTGCGGTGTACGACGCCGCTACGGCAGGCGAGGCATAGTTCGAAGTCAGACCAAAGGCGGCCGTTAAACTGGCGGAGGATACTCCGAAGTCCATCTGGCCACTATCCGATGGTTCGAAGAAGTAACCGATCATGGCGCCCGCATCGGCAACTTGCTGCTCGTTGCCTCCTGGATCAGCAACAAGGTCGACGGTCGCCGAGCCCGCAGCCGGATTCGGTGTCGCAATCTCCGTTTGCAAAGTGCCATCGTGGGGGCTTGGCCATGACCACTCCTCATCGAACGCCCATGTCCCTTGGCCGTGCTGGGTCGGGCACAGAGAGCCACCACTACCACCGGGATCTCCGATTGGCAGGCAAACCAATTGTGGTGGCCATCCCACAGCCGTTGGGGCGTATCCGGGCCTGCATGGTCCGATCTCTGCCGCCACACAAACGTATGCATCCTTGTCTTGGTCCCACTGCGCGATTTGACCCGGCGGGCAAGTCGGAACAATCCCGCCACGGGGAGCCGGGTCGAGCTTGCGGAGGGGAAAAACCCGATCCGCCAGTCTAGGTGCCGGGGGAGGTGTAGGGATTGGGGCGACGTCACGTGTCGGGACATCGTCGCTTCCGCGCAAGAAGTCCAGGAACTGAGTGGCTTGTCGGGTCTGGGCTTGAACGAACGCTCGAGACTCGGCGAACCATCGGTCCAGCTTCCTGTCGCCGTCGTCGCGGATCGAGGCCTTGGCTGCCTCAAGAATGCGGGTTCGTTCTTGCTTATCCAAGGCGAGCCTCCAAACGGGTCGGATTGTCGCTAGTACGCACGCTAGGTAACGTTTGGGCTTGAGTCAATCCCGGTGACGGCCCCGCCACTCGACGGGCTCATCACATGGCTCGCATGGCCAGCGGCATTGACGTAGACCATCCACCAGCACCGTCAGGGATGGGCGAAGATTTCTGGCGCCACGGTGCCGACAATTCCGAGATGGTCGACGCCGCTATTGAGCGTCGGGAGGACGAACGGCTCCATGGTTTGACCGTGGTGGTCGTGGGCCGGGCCGCCCGCCTAACCATGTGGCAGTATTCGTAAGCGTCTACGGGGTGACCATACCAACATGGTGAGCACCAACCGCCGACACCAAGTCATGATCATTCTCGATACCAATCAGCTCTGGGAAAACAGGTCCCTCGATACGCCTGCCCTTACTCTGTTGGCCGCAGTAGCAGAATCCCGAGGACACCGTCTAGCGGTGTCAGCGATGGTCGAAGATGAATATCTTGCGCGCTACGGACACGAAATGACCAAATTGGTTGACGAGCTCAAAGGAAAGTACGCGGACCTGCAGGAAATGAATCCGGAATGGCGTGGGAAGCTCAACGTTCCTTTACCGTGGAAGCGAGTAGGTCCCCAGAAGAAAAAGCTCGAAGATATATTTGTAATTATCCCGACTCCGCAGAACGCCGCATACGAGGCGCTTCTTCGCGAGGCGCATCGTAGGCGTCCTGCTTCAACACTTTGGGACAAAAACAAACAAGGCTCCGGTGCGCGAGACGTAGTCGTATGGCTGACGGCGTTGGACCAACTTTCGGAGAACGAGGTTGTCTATTTCGTTTCTCGTGATGTAGCGGCATTCGGCAAGGGCTCCTTGCATCCAGAACTTCAAGCCGAAGCCGATGCTCTCGCCCCAGGGAAGCTCAACTTCTGTTCTGACATATTTGCATTGTTGGATCAGCTAACTTCAGGACCGACAGATAAGCGGGATGCCGGAAACTCGTGGGTCCAGAATCAGGTCGTACAGGAGGCAGTGTCCAAAGCATTGCTGGAAGCGTCGACTGAGTTTGACGTCTTCGTCTCAGAAACAAGATGGCCCGTAGTGCGCGGCACGTTCGTTCCCACAGCGATTCGCGATCTCAGTTCGGGAATCGTTGATGAGACGCGCATGTACTCGCTGGAGCAGACGATTTGGGCAAGTGGCAACATCGAGTGGAATGCAACCGCTGATTTCGAGTGCGTGCTTGTCAATGATCCACCATCAAGCGAGGCCAGAATTGGGCATATTGGCTTCCGGGTGCCAACTGGACTGGTAGTGAAGCTCACAGACAGTGGCGAGGTCATCCAAGCACAGGTAAAGGTCAAGGGCCGCTTTTGAGGTCGGCACGCGATCCTGGGATTCCTAACCCGTTCCCCGCGGCCGGGTGGCCGTGTCTCCCGTGGTCCCCCCCCTTCGCCGCACCTTCGGGCTCCGGTCTCCGGCCGGCTCCCTTTCGGTCGCCGCCGTCGCCGTCGCCCTCGTGCATCTCCCCGCCCCATCCGCCCTGGTCCCCGTCCTGCCCGCCCCGCCGCTGCCCCCCTTCTGCCCGCCCTCTCTCCTCTCCCCGGT
>Ga0302326_10010903_pt1 | contig 19627 bp, 16 predicted proteins | sample Palsa_T0_3_FD_202264 | JGI IMG/M metagenome (GOLD analysis project Ga0302326, IMG submission 202264) | Peat permafrost microbial communities from Stordalen Mire near Abisko, Sweden - Palsa_T0_3 | ecosystem: Environmental > Terrestrial > Soil > Palsa > Peat permafrost | place: Sweden: Abisko...
CACGTTCCATTTTCATCCTTATAGCGAAAAACGCTGGCGCCAAAGAGATTCTGTGCGAGCGTCAAGCGGGATCTAAAATCCTCTCTGAGATCTGAGAGTTGCTTGCTGGTTACGTTAAGGTGCTCCTCCATACAGCGGTCAAGCATTGAGCGAACAGACCCCTTAATGTTGGCGCGCTTTCGAAGCGCGAAGAAACGCAGAACAATTTCACAGTCTTGCATTCTCCGGTACCTGGGATTTTCTCGAAGAACTGCTGAGACATTACCATGCATGTCAATGTTTCTATCGTGGGAAGGAATTCCCCATATCTCTGTGAACATTGGATCACCAGAGAGTTCAATCAGAAGGTTGTTGAAATCGCCGGCAAATAGGCAATTGCGGAGTTCTTGAGCATTTAGATGCTGACCACCCGTATTCAACCTTTCAAAAACGAGTTTGCGAATATCGCTTTGTTGCGGTGGTGCTTTGTCAGCGCCCTCAACCAAAAGCACAGTGGCAGACAAACGACGGCGATCGAGGCCGCGCCTTAGAGTTTCTGGAAGGTCTCTAAAGCGCATGCCGTTTAGTTCTTCCCACTTTTCAAGTTCCTTGAGTGCATAACCATTTTCGTAAAAGTCCACTATTGCGTTAAGGCGTTGCTGTCCATCCATTACCTCATAGCGGCTCAGCTCCCACTCGTAAAGGAAAACGGGGGGTACTGGTACATTCAGGAGAAGCGATTCGATGAAGAGGCTGCGCTTTGCATCATCCCAAACAAGGCGGCGTTGGTACTCCGGATGTAGATTTACCCATTTTTTGCTTGCGACAAAGTCTAGAATTTGCGGCAGGAGGAAATCGCTTCTTTCTTGGCTCAGGCGGAAGGCCGTCTCGCCAAACTTCTTCTCTATCGTCTTTGTATCGCCAGAAGCCTTCGTCACGGGTATCTCTCCTATGCTTGACCGTCTGGCCAGCCAACCCAGTTTTGGCCGGTGAATTCGAAAGGCGTCAATGCTAGCGCTATCGGTAAGGCCAAGCAACGTCGCCGCACTGGACACGGCGGAATTTGCGAGTCTATGCCTATTTGGAATCACCTGCCTTCGCCAAGGTTTCGGCAAGCGGCGAGCCAGAGATGTGAGAGGCCCTTCGCCCGCGAAAGTGGAAGGCGGACTCAGGATAACATCCGAACCGAGCCTATTAGTGTGAGAAAAACCTCGAGTCCTGCGCGCGAGGACCCGAGCTACAAAGGCCCACGCAATCACCCTTTCGAGAAGTCGCGAAAGGGTGGACCACCCGCCCGGTGACAAAACCTGGAATACCCGCCAATTACTGTTTGTATTTAGGTTGGACAGTTTGTCCATGTTGTGAACGGACTGGAGAGATTCCTCACTGCGTTCGGAATGACGCCTCCGCTGTGAATGGCGATGCCTATTGTTGCGAGAATCAGTGCAATACCGTGCTGTGAACGGGCCGGAGGGATCCTTCGTCGCCAGGATGACGACGGTAGCTCTGAGGGCAGCCGCCACAAGTACAAGAGAAGGCCTCGGGTCCCGCGCGCGAGGAGCCGAGCTACAAGGGCGTACGGAGACGAGACGGCGTGGTTTGCTAGACGGCTTCGGTGCGGGCGGCGCCGGCTAGCCAGGAGTTTAGGATTTGGAGTTGGTCCTCGGTGGAATCCAGGAAAACGACGCCCATGCCGATTCCCTCGTGCACGTAGATCACCTTGCCATTGGTGGCGAAGGTGTCGTCATCGCGGGAGATGACTACATTCAGGAAGGTGTTGAGCGGAAGAGTGCTGGGGGTATTGACGTAGCATCCCTTGCGGCTGATTTCCGTCATTCTTCCGACAATGCACATGGTGGTCGCGGTTCCGACGAGTTCCGCGACGGCGAGGATGGAATATCGCGGCGCGGTGCGTTGGACGCTGTACGACTGGCTCGAATCGGATGGGGAGTCGAGAGGATCTCCCGTGGCGTAGTCCATCACTAGAGCTTTGCATGATTGTGTGGTCGCAGCCAGAGTCAGAATTTCCAGATGATGCGAAAGACAAACCCTTCGGAGGTTCGGCCCGCAACCTCCCTGGAATTTATGCGGCGCCAAGCGCGGGAGGAGAAACGGAGAGATCCTTGGGCCGCTGCGGCGACCTCAGGATGACAGAAAGAGAAGGGCGCGACTAGCGGTTGCGGATGGCGGGGGATTCTTAGATGCGATCGATGGCGCAAAAAAAGGAAGCAGCCTTGGGTGTTGATCCGCAACTGCTTCCCGGGGTGTTTCTTGAGTGGGTTGATGGTAGTTCTCTTGGCGGTTGCCGACTGTTCCATTGAAGACAAGTCAGTGAATGTGCCCAATCAGTTACCTGCTGGTCATGGCTGGGGGGCGACGGCGGCGGCTTCGGAAACGACGATGTATTCGTAGGATTTGCCGTCGATCTTGAATTGGATCTTGTCTTTGTCGATGGAGAACTCGACCGTGGTGTTCAGAGACGGAGAGATCCTTCGCTCCGCTCAGGATGACGGATAGAGAAGGGCGCGGCTAGCGGTCGCGGGTGGCGCGGATCAGGGCTTCCATGTGGTCGAGGTAATGCTCGAGGGCGCGGCGGCCGGCGGCGGTGAGGCGATAGCTGGTTTGGGCGGAGCGGCGAGAAAGTTTTCCGTGGTGGGATTTGACGCAGGTGATGTAGGCGGCCTCTTCGAGTTTGCGGGCGTGGATGCAGAGATTGCCGTCGGTGGTGTGCAGCAGGGCTTTTAATTCGTTGAAGGTGAGCGAGGGAATTACGGCCAGGGCGCTGACGATGCCCATGCGCATGCGCTCATGAATCAGGCGGTCGTTTCTTACGTGGGCTTCCAGTACGGCCTCGACGCGGTCGGGAGCGGCGGCGGGGGTGGAGTCGAGCGGGCGCGCGGCGGATGGCGCGCGTTCGGCAGCGGCTCTTTGTGGTTTGGGCGGCATCTGTTTTTTCAGGCTCGAACTTTTTTCTGCGTCCTCAGGGGCTAAAGCCCCGATTATTTCGCGCCCTTAATGTCGGAACTGAAGCTCCGACCCCCTAAAAAAACGGCGAAGATGAGTTTTCGCGATCGCTTCCGCTCCGCGGCTCAGCCGCCGTGCTTGCAAGCGGTGACCGAGCCAAAGATAGCCCGCAAGCCGCCGAAACCGCCATGAGAGTTCCACAGCGCCGAACCGTTCCATCAGCCGCCGTGCTTGCGCGCGATGACCCAGCCGAAAATAATTTGCAGGCCGCCGAAGCCGGCCATGAGATACGCAGTGTTCCACAGGCTGTTCCAATGCGGCGGCGAAAACAGCGCCGCGGCGCCCAGGGCGATGAAACAGAGGCCCATCAGCGGCACCACGCGGGCGGAAAAGGCTCCGCCGGTGACCACGGCGGTGCCGTACAGCAGCAGCCACACCGCGGGCAGGATCCCAACCAGACCCGCGCTGTAGAGCGCGGGGGTGAGCAGCGCGCCGACGGCCAGCGGCGGCGCGAAGCTGAGCGCGAACTTGCGTCCGGGGCCGGAGAAGAGCGCGGCGCGCGCGGCGCGGGCCTTGCGCGAAGCGGTGATCAGGGCAATGGCCACGGCGGCGGCGGCTTCCACGAGCCAAACGGAGATCCAGCGCGCGGGCGAAGGTTGCGAGGCGGCAATGGGCGCGGCGGCCAGCGCGGTGAGGCCGATGGCCACGCCGCCCCAACCGGGCAGGGCGGTGAACGATCCGGCGCGCTCCATGGTTTCGCGGATGAAGCGAAGATTGTCGGCGGCGCGGTCTTCCAGGGGGATGAGGACCGGGCGGCGAGCGCGAAGCGGCTGGGCGCTGGGCATGCGCAGGAGCATATCTCCGGGAATAGGGGAGTCAAGTTTTTTGTGGGGTGCGGAAACGGCTAAGGCGTGTCGCGGAAGAGCAAAGGCTGCCAAGAGAGAGACGCAAACACGGAAAAAAAAGCCGGAGGGATTCCTCGGGCGCCAAAAAACGGCGGGACTCGGAATGGCATTCGCTTGAGGATGGGAGTCAAGTTTTTTGTGGAGGGGCCCAGCCGAAGCGGCCCACGAGCGGGACGAAGCGGCACTGGTAGAAAGTTTCGGTGAAAATTTCGCCGCCGCGCCGGCGGATGCGCTGCAGGTGTTGCATGTCGGGCGGGCCGACGGGAAGAACCATGCGTCCGCCCTCGGCGAGCTGGGCGAGCAGCGGCTCGGGCACCGCGGGCGCGGCGGCGGTGACCAGGATGGCGTCGTAGGGCGCGGCGGCGGGCCAGCCCAGGGTGCCGTCGCCGGCGTGGATGTGCACGTGGCGATAGCCCAGGCGGGCGAGGCGTTCGCGGGCGGCGTCGGCCAGCGCGGGGCGGCTTTCGACGGCGTGCACTTTGCGCGCGAGGCAGCAGAGCACGGCGGTCTGGTAGCCGGAGCCGGCGCCGATCTCGAGAATCGTTTCGCGGCCGGTAAGCTCGAGCGCTTCGCTCATGGAGGCGACCATGAAAGGTTGCGAGATGGTTTGCTCTTCGCCGATGGGCAAGGGCTGGTCGTCGTAGGCGCTGGCGGTAAATTCGGGAGGAACGAAAACGTGGCGCGGCACGGCGAGCATGGCGCCGAGCACGCGAGGATCGTGCACGCCGCGGCGGCGAAGCTGATGGTCGACCATCTCGCGGCAGGCGGCGGCCTGCTCGGGAGTGAAATGCGACGTGGGCGCCCCCGCTTCGGTGTCTATTGCGTCGGGGCCGGGAACGCCGGGATCCGGCGGGTCGGGCTGATCGTGGTCGGTCACGAAGGAGAGTCTACTTGAAATGCTTCTGGAAGATGATGTCGACGCCGAAGGTGTCGTTTTCATCGCGCAGGGCGATGATGGAGATATCGCGGCGCAGGAGGTATTCGACTTGAATGACCTGCTGCTCGGTGGAGCCGACGTTGGTGACATAGGTAACGGTGAGGTTGTTGGCGAATTGCTGCTCGACGGTGACGCGCGCGGCGGCGCTTTGGCCGGAGGCGGTGGTGGTGCCGGCGAGGAAGGGATCCACGCTGAAATGGCTGATGCCGAAGAGGCGCTGGATGCGGCCGCCGAGTTGCGAGGAGACCGCTTCGGAAAGGATTGTGGTGGCCCCCAGTTGCGGAGTTTGCTGGCCGCTGGTGCCGCGCAGGGCGCTCTCTTCGCCGGTCTGGCCGAGGGCCAGGAGGCTGATGACGTCGCTGGAGGGCAGCGGCGGGTCGGAACGATAAGACATGGTCAAGTGGCTGGCGGGCCCGGAGAAGCTAACGGTGACTTCGTACTGGAGTATGCGCGTGGTGGCTTCGATATTGAGCACCGGGTCCATGCGGAAGGGGTTGCTGAAGTTGATTTCGCCGCGGGACAAGTTGTAGCGATCGCCGCGGAAGGTGATGTCACCGGTAAGCAGGTGGACGTTTCCGAGCAGCACTGGATTTTGGTAGGTGCCGCGGAGGGTCACGCTGGAGTCGGCCTGGAAGCGGCCGCTGGGCCACTCGATGACGGCGTTGGGAGTGGTGGTGCCTTGCACGTCGAGCTGCAGATTGCGAAGGAAGGGGGAAGTGGTGATGTTGGAGGCCACCGATACCGAAGAGGAACCCAGCAGGGAGGCGGCATCCAGGGCATCGGACATCAGCAAGCGGTCCACGGTCACGCGGCCGGAAAGCGTGGCGGCCTGGGGATTGCCGGCGAGGCGCAGATCGGCGTCGGCATGCCAGCTCATGCCGGCGGGATAACGGATGCGCACCTGGCGGGCGGTGGCGGTGACGTCGTAGCGCACCGCGCCGCTGTAGGAGAGCGCGCCGCCCAGGGTCATCTGGCCGCCGCCGATTTCGGCGGAGACATTGTCGAAGACGAGGCGGTTGGCGTCGAAGACAAAGTCGCCGGAGACGTTGCTGAGGCCGGCGGGGAAATCGCCGTAGCGCACCGAGGCGTCCGCCAGGTGGGCGCGGCCGGTGATGCGCGGGCTGGAAATGGTTCCGAAAATCGCGGCGTCGGCCTGCGCCGGTCCCTGGGCGTCGAGATGCGGCACAAAGGCGCCAAGCAGGCGCAAATTCACGGCGCCGGAGACCTGCAGATTGAGCTGGCGATCGCCGGCGAAACGCGCCAGGCCGCTGACGTGGAAATCGGATTCCGGGCCCTTGAAGTTGGCTTGGGCGACGCGGATTTCATTGGCGCGGTATTCGAACTGCACCGGGCCGGAGTTTTCCAGGTTGACATTCTGGTAGGCGAACAGGACGTGCGAGAGGTTGGCTTGGACCGCCAGCGTTTCGGGCTGCAACAAGGCGCCGGCGATGGTGAAGTTTCCGTCAACGCTGCTGGGGGCGGTGAGGGCACTCAGGTGCAGGGCGCCGCCGATCAGGGGATTGAGGTTGAGCTGCGCGACGCTCATCTGGCCGGTGACCGGGTAGTTGCCGCCGAGGGTCAGATCCACGCGGCCGTGCAGGGCGCCGGTGGACATCGCGGAATCGAGTTGCAGCACGGCGTGTTGGCCATCGGAATCGATCTGGCCCTGGAAGCTGCCGATGACGTCGGAGCCCAGCCGCAAATCGACCAGACGGAGGGAGCTTTGCAGGCTGGGTGCGAACAGCGGACCGTGACCGGTCAGCTGGAAATTCAGTTGGCCGCCGATGGGCAGGCGCGCGGTCTGAATGCGCGTGACGCTCTCGAGGGGCAGGGCCGCGCCGGTCAGATTGAACTCCGTCAGCGCATCGGTCCTGCCGTAACGGAAATTTCCGGTGAGTACGCCGGGAGGCGCGCCGGATGCCGCGCCCGGCGGCGGCATGAGGCGCAGTTCGGCGTTGGAGAGGCGGATCTCGTTTTGATCCATGGAGAACTCGCCGCGGGCGCGGTCGAAGCGCCAGCCATAGATCTCGGGAGAGATGACGTCGAGGAGGGCCTTGAATTGCGGATCGGCGTGGGTACCGGAGCCGTGAAAGGTGCCGCTAATCACGCCGCGCACGGGATAGGAGGTACCCAGCAGCGATTGCAGGCCGTCGGTGTCCGTTCGGACCAGGGTAACGTCGAAGGTCCAAGGGCTGTCGGGCGTAAAGCTCCAATCGTCGAGGGTGAGCTGCAGTTCAATCTGCGCGGAAGAGGCGCCGCGGCGCGCGCTGGCGCGGGTGAAGTCGAAACCGTCGGGCCCGTAGCGCATGTCGCCTTCGACTTCGTCCCAGATCAGACGGTCGTAACGCGCGTGAAGGCCTTGGACGTGGCCCGCGAAGGTAGGGCTATCCAACCGTCCGGTCAACTGTCCCTGCCAGTGAGCGGCCCCGGAGATAATTTTGGGCTCGGCGTCCTTGCCGCGCAGGCGGTTGATGAAATCGTCCCAGGGCGTGAGGTCCTGGGTATCGAAGGTCATGGCGAGGGCGGAGTTGCGGGCGGCCAGGACGCCGTTGACCTGCACGCGGCTGGTGGGCGTAGCGATTTCGCTGTTGGCGAGCGAGACGCTGTTGCCGATCATGCTGTAGTGGTAATTGAGGCGCGCGGTCACGGGGATGTTGCTCCCGGACAGGGTTTGCGGCGGCATCCACAGAGTGGTTCCCTGCGAGTCGAAATTCTTGAAATTTGCATCCCAGTTCGTGGTGTCCAGGATTTGCACGGCGCCGTCCCAGTGCAGCGGCACAACGGGAAGGCTGGGGTTGTCCACCGCGGCGAGCAAGGACGACAGGCGGATCGATTGCGACTGGGTAACCGTGCGGAAGTGGAGCCCATGAAAGTCGAGGTGGACCGTTCCCTTCATGCCGCCGCCAAAGACCTGGGCCTGGAAGTCGGGGACTTCGAGGCTTTTCTGGTCGGCGTGATAGGTGCCGCGCGAAGTGATGCCGCCGGCGTGAAACCACTGGAAGCGAAAGGCGATTTGTTCGGCCGTGTAGCCGCCGTTCAGCGCCAGTTGGCCGTCCGCGAAGCGGCCATTGCCTAGAAAGTCGGTGTGTCCCACGGGGATGCCGGGATTTCGCAGGATGGTGCGGAGATCCTGGAAATCCAGATGGCCGCGATAGCGAAAATCCCATGCGGGCCGGACAAAGCTGGAAAGCGAAAATTGAGCATCCAGAGAGGTGTGCGGCAAGTTCAGGAGCAGTTGCGTGACCGCGAAGGAATCGCGCTCCAGGGTGAAGCGCATGGCCACGTCGGAAGGAAACGGCAAATAGCGTTTGGCCGCCACCTGCACCTGCTGCCAGCGAAAATCGCCCAGATACGAGGGACGGCCCTGGTCTTCGCTATAGTCCAGCGCCAGCTCGAGCTGTCCGCCTTGCGCGACCAGGGGAATGCGCTGGTCGTTATAAATGAGAAAGCCATCCTCGACGCGCAAACGCCGCACCACCAGGTCGAAAATACGTTCGCGAAGCGGCTTGGAAGGGGCCGGTCCAGGGGCGGGCGCGGGCACGTTACTGGAACCGTCGGCGGCCACGCGCACATACACGGCGGGACGGACGACTTCCACGTCTCCGACGGAGATTTTGCGTTGCCAGAGGGAATCCACGCGAAGGCCGACGGCCAGACGATCGACGTGGAAGAAGGGCGGCATTCCGGGTGCTTCGTGCCCGTGAATGGTCAAATCGGCGAGGGTGACCTGCAGGCGCCAGGGGTTGAAATGGAACTGGTGCAGCTCGACCGTGCCGCCGGTTATCCGACCCAACTGTCCGATCACGGCGTCGCGCACGAAATTGTCCGCCCATCCGCTCCACAGAAGAGTCAGGAAGGCGACGGGCGCGGCCACGAAAAGCAGCGCGGCGGCCAGCACGGCGTATTTCCACCACCGGGTTTTGCGGACTTCGTTCATGGGGTTGCGCCGGGTGCGGGCAGCATTTCCACGTTCATGCGCGATTTGGTGTCCGCCAGCCAGGCGGCGGAGCGCGCGTTGATGTCCTGTTCCACCAGCACCTCGCGAATTTGATCGCTCACTGCGTCTAGGGACGGAACGGGCTGCTGTTTGGCCTGGAGCGCGGGCACCAGCGTGCCGGTGTAATACTTTTCGATGGCCGCGTCGTCCACTTGCGCGGCGGGGCGAAAGCGGTAATCGAGATAGCGCGTCAGATAAATCTGCCGGGCCACAACACGGCGCAAAGATTCCGGCGTCAATCCCACGGCCATCAGGCGCTGGGCGTAGGCCTGCGGGGTGGGGAAGCGCTGCTGGATGCTTTTGATCTGGAGGTCCACGTCGGCATCGGAAGGCTGGGAGAATTGCGCCGATTGGGCCTCGTTGTTGATGGCCCACTGCTCGACCAGTTCGTCGATCAGCTTGGGAACAGGTTCGGAGCTGCCGTCCACCAACTGCTGGTAGGCGGCTAACTCGCGCTCCTGGCTGAGTGTAATGATGTCGTCTTCGACGCGCGCCACGATTCGATCCACCACGATGGGATTTTCCACTCCGGGATCCACCGATTTCTCCTGTGGAGGGGCGGCCAACGCCGGCCCGGCGGGCGGCGTGAAAGCCGCAAGAGAGAGGCACAGCAGCGCGGTGGCTGGGACGCGGAGCATCAGAACGTGGCTCCCAAATTCACGGAGAATTGAAACGCCCCCAGCCGCGCGAGCGTGAGCCCGGGTGTTCCGTTGGGCAAGGTGACTCCATCGGGTTCCAGAAACTGGGGGGCATTCAACTGGTAGGCCAAATCGATGCTGACGGGGCCGATCGGCGTGTGATAGCGAAACTCGAATCCCACGGTATGGGAGAAATAGTTCATCTGGTTGGTGCAATTGTAGAGACACGCATCCGCCTGGGTAGGGCTGAACACGGGCGTGGGCGGCGTATAACGCAGGGTGATCTGGCGGAAAGTGGTGAACACATTGCCGGCATCATAAAAAATCGCGCCGCCGACATGATTGCCAAGGTAGGGCAGGTGCATGGGAAACTGCAACTGCTGGTTGAAGATCAGCATGCCAAGGCCGCCGATGGGAAAGCCGGTGAGCGGGTCGCGAGGACCGGCCTGATTCAATCCGAAACCGCGCAGGGTGGTGGCGCCGCCGGCGAAGAAACGTTCCGGCAAAGGAATGTCGGTGGTGAGGGTATTTCCGATGGGAGTTTGAGTTCCCACGCGTACGGAGCGGGCAAAGACCAGGCGCCTTCCGATGGGCGTGTACGTGGAATTCTGGAGGAAAACGCGAAGGTAACTGGCGCTGGAGCCGATGGCGCGCATGGCGACATCGGCGTCGACGGTATTCAAACTGCCGTGGGAGGCATCGGAAGGGCTGTCGCGGCGGTCGCGCAGCCAGGTGGCCCCGACGAGGGAAACGCGGGTGGGTTGATTGTAGAGGGGTATTTCCTCCGGGCTGATTTGCAGGTCGGTGGCGAGAACATGGCGGTAGGCGTAGCGGAACAGGATCGAGGTGCTGGTGGAGAGATGGTCGGTGAACTGGACGGAGCCCTCGGTGCGGGTGGAGGTAAAGGTGGCGATGTCGCGGGCCTTTTCGTAGTAGCCGCTCAATTGCAGGCTGAAGTTGGGGTGGCCGAAATAGTTGGACGCGGTATAGGTGGCCTGGGCGCGGCCCTGCAGCGTACTGGCGCGAACCTTGATCGAGAAGGTATCGGCGCGGCCGGTAAAATTGAGCTTGGTGAACTCCAGGGTTCCGCGCGGGCTCACGCGATAAGGGGCGGAAGCGGGGCCGGAGTTGGCACTGGCCACCTGCAAGGCTTCCAGGCCCACGCCGTATCCGATCGTGTAGCGCCGGGCTTCTTCCAACAGGACGCCCACGTTTTTGGCGGTCTCGGTTCCGTCCGGATTTTGCGGGGCAATCGAGACGCGGCTGAAAATTCCCAGGTCATACAAGCGGCGCTGCGATTCGACGACGTCACTTTCGCTGAGCGGCTGGCCCTGCTTCAGTTGAATCTCGCGTTCGGCCACGTTGGGTCGCGTGTGATCCAGGCCGCCCACGAAGACGTGGGAGACCAGAAACTGCGGGCCTTCCACGATGTGGTAGGTGAGGTCGACTTCGGGATTCTTGCCGGCGGCGCCGGCGATATTCTCAACGGTGGCCTTGAAACTGGCCTGAGGGAACCCCCGGTTGTAATAAAGGGCCAGGATGTTGTCGCGATCCCCGGCGACGTTGAAGTCCGAAAAGGGCTGGCCGGGAGTGGAGCCAATGACGGCCGAGAGCATTTCGCTGCTGAACGCGCGATTGCCCTCGATCTGCAACTGACTGACGCGGGTTTGCAATCCCTCGGTGACGTGAAAGCGCACGTAGAGGGCTTCGCGATGTCCGTGGTAGTTGTCGATCACTTCATCGGCCACCTGCGCCTGAAGAAAACCGTTGGCCTGATAGAGAGCGGCGATGGAAGCCACGTCGGCATCCACCAGCGCGGAGCTGAAGCGCCCGCGGGAGGCAAAGGCCGCGGTCTGGATCTGCAGGCGGCTGCGCAACAGATCGCCGCTAAAATAGCGATTGCCGTCGATACTGTAACCCTCCAAACGATGGCGGGCGCCGCGTTCCACGGAATACGTGATGACCTCCGGCCCCGGCGATTTTGCCGCGGGGCTGGTGCTGCCGGTGTTTTCTTCGTTGGGTTGCGAAGCGTTGTAGCTCACATCGGCGTCAAAATATCCCTCGCGCTGCAGGGCATCGCGCAGATTGCGGCGCCCCTCCTGCAACAAGTCCTCGTCCACCGCGCCCTCCTGATAGATGGGCAATAATTTGCGCAAGGTTCCGGCGGAGAACTTCCAGCCCTCGACGCGGATTTGCAGGGCGAATCCGGAAGTGAGGTGAACCTGGAGCGGGACGGTGTTGCTGCGCGGATCGTAAGCGCCGCGATCGAGGGAAACGCGCGCGCCCAGATAGTTGCGGCTCACGAGCCAGTTGCGCACCCTTTCGGCGCTGTTTTCGAGGCGTTGCGAGGTGATCTGCGCGCCGCGCTTGATTTTCAGGCGGCCGCGAAGGGCGGCATCCGGGAAGGGGGTGTCATTGGTCAGCGACAGGGAGGCGATGGCCGCGCGCGGCCCTGGGGAGACATGCACGGTGATGTTCATCTGCCGGGTTTCGTCGTTGGGCGATAAGTCGTAGGTGAGCTTGGCCTGATACAAACCCTCATCCTGCAGCGTTTGTTGCATGCGGTCGAGCGCCGCGGGCATGTCGGATTCGCGAAAAATATCGCCAAAGGTCAGCCGCAGCGAGGAGACGGCCACGGCGTCGCTGGGCGGCTCATGCAAACCGTCCACCTGCACGCTGTTTACATAAAAATTTCGCCGCACGACGAAATCGACCCGGAAACCTCCGGCGACGGGGACGGCCTCGGCCACCACGTCGGCGTAGAGGCCGGTGCGAAAAAGCTGGCGCAGACTGTCGCGCTCCGTGTCGATCGAAAAAAGCTGGCCGGGCTGCAAGGGCAGCGGCGCGGGGTTCTCCTGCAAGAGGAGATTGTTTTCACCTACGATGCGCACGGCAACGACTTTGGAGCCTTGCAACTGCTGCAAAGCGGGCGCGGGCGCGGATTGACCCCGCGCCGACGCACCGGCGAGGAACAGGAGCAAGATTCCCGCCAGGCTATGCAGTGCCTGCGATCGAATCGACATCATCACTCACTGAGAAACCAAAAGGTTAGCACAGCGGAGTTCCAGGCCCCAGCAAGTTGACGGTCTTTTGTGGTCCCATGTCGCCGCAGCCAAAAGGCGCTATGATTTGATGCGTTCAGCGGGCCGGGAAGCAACCTGGCTGAATCCTGGGGCCGAATTCCGGGGGCGCTGGCCAAAAAGAGGAAATGAAGCCAGGGCGGCTCTGAAAGAATGCCCTGAGCGAACGGCCTTGACCATGGATGCGCAACGCCGCGAACGATACTCCCGCCAGATCCTCTTCTCCGAAATCGGAGAGGCCGGGCAGGAGCGCTTGTGCGGTTCGGAGGTGGCGCTGGTGGGATGCGGGGCGCTGGGCAGCGCCCTGGCCAACCTGCTGGTGCGCGCGGGAATCGGCAAGCTGCGCATCATCGATCGGGATTTCGTGGAGCCTTCCAACCTGCAGCGGCAGACGCTTTTCGAGGAGGCCGACGCCAACGAGGCGCTGCCCAAGGCGGTGGCCGCGGAACGCCGGTTGCGCGCCATTCGCTCCGACGCGAATGTGGAAGGCATTGTCAGCGATCTTACTCCGGGAAATATCGACGAATTACTGGCGGGCTTTCCGCTGCTGCTCGACGGCACCGATAATTTCGAGACCCGGCTGCTGGTGAACGACTATGCCGTGAGCCGGTCGATTCCCTGGATCTATGCGGCGGTGGTGGCCAGCTACGGCTTGACCATGACGATTCGTCCGGGGAAGACCGCATGTCTGGCCTGCCTGATGGGATCGGATCACGGAGACGGCGACGGCTTTGCAGGCGCCGCCCCGCAGAGTGCGGAGGCCACGTGCGACACCGTGGGCGTGCTGGGGGCGGCGGCGGGAGTGATCGCCTCGATGCAGGCCGCGTCGGCGATGCAGTTCCTGCTGGGGAAATCCGGCGTCGCCGACGGCAGGCTGCTCTCTTACGATGTCTGGACCGGGCGGTTTCAAAGCGTAACCCCGCAACGGGACGCCGATTGCCGAGCCTGCGCGCGGCGCGAATTTTCGTATTTGCAAGGCCAGGCGCAGCCGCACCTGACCCTGTGCGGGCGCGATTCCGTGCAGATTCACGAACGGCGCAGGCGCCTGGATCTGGGAGCGTTGGGGCGGCAACTGGCCGCGGGAGGCAGCGCGGTTCAGCACAACGAGTTTTTGCTGCGGTTTCTGGCGCCTCCCTACGAGGTCACGGTTTTTTCCGACGGCCGGGCGATCATCAAGGGCACGCGCGACCTGGCCGTGGCGCGGTCGCTCTACGCGCGTTATGTTGGTTCGTGAGGGGGTTCGTGAGGGAGCGGCGAAGATCCTTGAATTAGGCGGGCTGTAAGTACAGCCCGCGCCCGATTCGCGCGCGTTTAATGGCCGATGCGCCCGATCGGCTGGCGAAGCGCCGCGCGGTCAAGATTTTCCCGCAGGTTCATCAGGGTCAAAAAGGTATTGAGGACGCGGGCCTTCAATTCATCGGGAAGATGCAGGCCGCTGGTGGCCGTGCGGGCCAGGAGCTCGCCGCGGTCGGCGATGAACGCGATGATCTCCATGGTGCGTTCGTGGGAGGTGCGGCCCATCACGGTTTCCCGCCGCATTTCCGCGCAGGATTGCTCAACGGCCAGCGTGAAATGCAGGACGCAGAGCTTTTCGGACTCGAGTGCCGCCGGCACCGTACCTTTGCAAGCGGCCACGCTGCAGGGTGTAGGCATCCCTCTGCGTATACCTCAAACAATCGATTCTTACACCGGGCCAGGGCAAAATCCAGCCTTGGCAGCGGGCCAGTTTCCCCAGCCGTGCATTCCCGGGATGCGGCGCCTGGGCGGGTACCGCGGCGGGGCGAGGGTGTGCTAGACTGGCCAGGCAAAAGCAGGGACGCGGCCATGCGGAGGCCTTCCAGGGTCGCGGAACGGCAATCTTCGGCAAAATTCAAATCGAGGCAAGGGCATGTCCGGGCATTCCAAGTGGGCGACCATCAAGCACAAGAAGGCGGCGACCGACGCCAAGCGCGGGCGCATCTTCACCAAGCTGATCCGCGAAATCTCCATCGCGACGCGCACCGCGGGCGCCGATCCGCAAACCAATCCGCGCCTGCGCACGGCCATCAGCGCGGCCAAGAACGAGAACATGCCCAACGATAATATCGAGCGCGCCATCCAGCGCGGGGCCGGAACGGCGGAAGGCGAAACCTACGACGAAGTGAACTTCGAAGGATACGGCCCGGGCGGCGTGGGGATCATCATCCAGGTGGTCACCACCAACCGCAACCGCGTGGTCAGCGAGATTCGCCACATGATGAGCCGTCACGGCGGCAACCTGGCGGAGAACGGCGCGGTGGGATGGATGTTCAGCCGCAAGGGACAGATTTCCGTCGCCAAGGAACAGGCCGGCGAAGACCAGTTGATGGCCATCGTGCTGGACGCCGGGGCCGAGGATCTGCGCGACGACGGGTCGGCCTGGGAAATACTCACGCCGCCCGAGGCTTTCGAGGCGGTGCGCGAGGCGCTGACCAAGGCCGGCATCACGCCGGCGTCCGCGGAAGTCGCCTGGGTGCCGCAGAACTACATCAAGCTGACGGGCTCAGCCGCGCAGCAGATGGTGAGGCTCGTCGAACTGCTGGAAGAACACGACGATATTCAGAACGTCTACGCCAACTTCGATATCGATGAAAAAGAATTGGCGTTGATGGACGCGGAATAGCGGCGTTCGAGCCTGCTCGATTTCATAACGCAAGTTATGGCCCACCTCATGTTTTTGACTTGCCTTGTGTCTTTCCGCTCCGGCAAATAAGAAAACGCTGGCCGATCCATGGCCCCCGCCGTAAACTTTCGCCGTGACCGCGTTACCCTCCGCAAATAGAGCGACCCGCTGCGTGCTGGGCGTGGATCCCGCCGCCGCCGGAGCCACCGGCTACGGAGTGATCGAAAGCGACGGCCGGCAGTGCCGCGTGCTGCGCTTTGGGGCGCTGCGTCCGGCGAAGGCTCGGCGCGATGCGCCGGCCTTGCCGTCCCTGCAGTTGCGCGAAGTTTACCGGCTGGTTGCCGCGCTCATCGAGGAGTTTTCTCCCGACGGCGTGGCCATCGAATCGGTGTTCACGGCCATCAACGTGAAAACGGCGTTGCGGCTGGCGGAGGTGCGCGGCGTGGTGTTGCTGGCGGCCGTGGAAGCGGGCATTCCCAGTTTCAACTACTCTCCCCGCCAGGTGAAGGCCAGCGTGGCCGGCTATGGTCATGCCGACAAGCAGCAGGTGCAGGCGATGGTCCGCGCGCTGTTGAGAATGAGCGAGACGCCGGAGCCCGCCGATGCCGCCGACGCGCTGGCCGTGGCGCTGTGCCATATGCAGGCGTCGGAATCGAGCGCGCGAATGCAGGCCGGCGCGGCCTCACTGCGCAGTCCCGTGGAGACCGCGCGCCGGCGCAACCGCGTAAGCCCCGCCGGCATCATCTCCTCTCTGCGATGAGCGTCATCGCCAGGATCGCCGGCCGGATCGCCTGCGTGGTTTGCCTGGCGCTGCTGGTCACCGGCCCGCTGCGCGGCGCCGACACCGCGACGATCACCTACCGGCGCGTCTTCCAGGGCAGCAATCCCGAATTCATCGAGATCAAGATCAACGAGGAGGGCCCCTCCACGTTTGACATTCGCCAGTTAAGCGAGGAGGCCGGCCCGCAGCCGTTCGAGGTGGGCCCGTCGGTGCGCGCGAAGATCGTCCAACTCTCCGCGGAGCTGCACAACTTCGAGGGCCAGGACCTGGACGTGCATCGGCGCATCGCCTACCTGGGCGAAAAAACGTTCCGCTACGAAAAAGGCGCGGAAGTGCACGAGACAAAATTCAACTACACGATCGATCACACGGCCAGCCAACTGCTGCTGATTTTCGAGGGCCTGTCGCAGCAGCAGCAGGACCTGATGAACATCCAGGAGAAGCTCAAGTACGACCGGCTGGGAGTCAACGACGCGCTGCGGCAATTTGAAGACGACCTGGGCCGCCGCACGCTGCCCGAGCCGGAGCGGCTGTTGCCGGTCCTCGACCGCGTGGCCGCCGACGAGCGCGTGGTCGACGTGGCCCGCCAGCGCGCCCGCGCTTTGGCCGAGCGCATACGCTCCTCGCAATCGTCCGATGCTCCCTAGCGGCTGTTCCCCGCTTTTGGCCCAGGCTCAAACAACGATTACGCCGGCGTAGCCCACTACTTCTTCGCGGTCGCCATTGGCATCCGCCGAAGTGGCGTAGCGAAGCAGTTCGGCGCGCGTGGCTCCCAGGCTTAGCGCCGCGGTGAGCATGCTGACGGCGGGGCCCATTCCACACATGGAGATGTTTTCCTTGCGAACGGTGTCAAACAGTCCGCGCGGGTCCAGAGCCAGGATGCGCTCGAGCGCCAGGCGATCCTTGACGCGCGTGACGCCGTCGGACTCGTAATGATTCATGTCCGAACTGGCGAGGATGAGAACCGGTTCCGGCGCCTGCGACAAAACTTCCGCGATGGCGCGGCCCAGAGCCGCAAGGGCGGAGAAGTCCACTGTCCCCAAGGCGATGGGCACAAAGCGAAAGGCTCCTAAAAGAAACTGCAGGAAAGGAAGCTGCACTTCGATGGCGTGCTCCTGCGCGTGGGCCACGGCGTCTTCGACCAGAGCGGGACAGGCGCGCTTGAGTTCTGCGGCCAGCGCGGAATCGATCCCGGCAAGGCCCAGCGGGGTTTGCCACGAGCCGTCGGATAAAATGGCCTGCGCCGCGCCCCGCGGAAAATGGCGCGGCCCCAGCAGCAGGATGCGTTGCGGCAGCTCAATCCGGCCATAGACGGCTCCGGCAACAGGGCCCGAAAAGCGATAACCGGCGTGGGGAACCATGCAAGCGATGGCGCGGCGGCGCGGCTCGTTTTTTTCGGGCGCGCAAAACGATTGCACCTGCCGCCGCAGCTCTTCCGCGTCATCCGCGTAGAACCGGCCGGCAACCGCTGGCGGGCGAACCATGTTTTGCAATCAGGCGGAGGGCTTGCCTTTGATGTGCAGCGCGACGCTGCTGCCCGGCTCGAACACCACGGTGATCAGAGAACCGTATGGGTAGCCGCCCTGACGGACGATCTGCTGCACCTTGGCTTGAATTTTCGGGGCATAGGTAAACGTGCGAATCACTTTCGTGTCTTGATTGCTGCGCACAGTGATGGATTGCACGTTGGAGGAGACCACCGCTCCGGCAAAGGACACCGGCTTGGGAGGTTTGGCGGCCTTGATGGAGATGGGCTTGGAAGTGTCGACGCTCTGCACCTGGGCGCGCGCAGGCGCCGCAGCGGCGAGCGCCGCAGCCAGAAACAGAAACGCCGCGATGCGTGGCCGCGTCATTCTTCCTCGGTCTGTTCTTTCTGCTCGTCCATGGTGATCTTCAGGGACTTCAGGAAGCGCACGTCTTGCGGGGTGATCTCCAGTTTCGTTTCGCGCGGGCGCTCGTCTTCGAGCACCTCCTGATCCACCTGGATGTGCAGGGATTTCAGAAAACGCTGGTCGTTGGGGGTGATGGAGATAGGCTGCGATTCGCGGCGGGCCAGGCCGATGGTGGCGTCCAGCTTGAGAACGATGTCGAAGCCCGCGGCGCGGACGCCGGCAATGGATTCGGAGATGCGCTCGGATTCGGAAACCGTGTCATTGATGGCCCGCCCCAGCTCGCGGAGCAGGCGTTTGAGGTTATCGTCGAGTTGCAAGGATGCCCCCCTTTCCAGCCTCGAATCATTATTCTAGGCTGGCCCGCACGCGGGCACAAGCCTTCTGGTGCTCAACGTGCATATGGGCCTGCATATGAACCCGCTTACGTGGGTATTTCGCGGGAGGGCGCACTTGCGATAAGATGCGCGGCATGGAAGCCTCTGCTGCAAGGCCGGCCGGGCGCGTGGGTTTCTTCCGCTCATTGTGGCGCGCGGTGCGCGCGGTGTTCCATGAAACCACCGGCACACTGTTTTTTCTCATGGCTATATCCTGGCTGAGCGCCACGGTTCGCATGTGGCGGCAAGGCGGCGCGGCCCACTGGGTATTCGTCGTTTGCGGGATTTTCATCGGCATGATGATCGTATTTGGCCTGACATCGTTCCGCGCGGCGCGCCGCGTGCGTTGATTTCCATCTCTTCCTAGCGAAATATCCGTGGCCCAACAGGATTCCAAAGAGGTTCCCAAATCGCGGACGGAGACTCTGTCCGGAATTCCGTTGCAAGCCGTCTATACCGATAAGGATCTGGAGGGATGGGATTACTCAAGCTCCCTCGGCCTTCCCGGCGAATTCCCGTTCACCCGCGGCATCTACCCCACGATGTATCGCGGCAGGCTGTGGACCATGCGCCAGTACGCCGGATTCGGCAGCGCCGCGCAGTCCAACGCACGCTATCGCTATCTGCTGGCGCAAGGGCAGACCGGGCTTTCCGTGGCCTTCGACCTGCCTACGCAGATGGGCCTGGATTCCGATCACCCGCGCGCGCAAGGCGAAGTAGGCAAGGTTGGCGTGGCCATCTGTTCGCTGGAGGATATGGAGACGCTGTTCGAGGGCATCCCCCTGGCGCAGGTTTCCACGTCGATGACCATCAACTCCACGGCGGCAATTCTGCTGGCGCTCTACGCAACGGTGGCCAGGCGGCAGGGCGCCGACCTGCGCGTCCTTTCCGGAACGGTGCAAAACGACATCCTCAAGGAGTACATCGCGCGGGGAACCTACATCTACCCGCCGCGTCCGGCGATGCGCATCATCACCGATCTATTCGCGTGGTGCCGCACGGAGCTGCCCTCGTGGACGACCATTTCGATTTCCGGGTATCACATTCGCGAGGCGGGCTCGACGGCGGCGCAGGAGATCGCCTTCACGCTGGCCGACGCCATCGCCTACGTGGACGCGGCCATCGCCGCGGGCCTGGCGGTGGATGAATTCGCGCCGCGGCTGTCGTTTTTCTTCAACGCGCACAGCGATCTGCTGGAGGAGATTGCCAAGTACCGCGCCGCGCGGCGTCTGTGGGCGCACATCATGCGCGAGCGCTTCGGCGCGCGGGATCCGCGCTCGACGATGCTGCGCTTCCACGCGCAGACGGCGGGGTCGTCGCTCACCGCGCAGCAGCCGGAAAACAACATTGTCCGCGTGGCCATCCAAACGCTTGCGGCGGTGCTGGGCGGCTGCCAGTCGTTACATGCGAATGCATTGGACGAAGCGCTGGCGTTGCCC
>Ga0302326_10010904_pt1 | contig 19623 bp, 17 predicted proteins | sample Palsa_T0_3_FD_202264 | JGI IMG/M metagenome (GOLD analysis project Ga0302326, IMG submission 202264) | Peat permafrost microbial communities from Stordalen Mire near Abisko, Sweden - Palsa_T0_3 | ecosystem: Environmental > Terrestrial > Soil > Palsa > Peat permafrost | place: Sweden: Abisko...
AATCGAGCGCGGGAACTGAAATCGAGCGCGAGAACTGAAATCGAGCGCGAGAACTGAAATCGAGCGCAGGAGCCTCAGCGGGCCTTCTTTCTCTTGCGTGCCTTGTGGTCGGCAGCAGGCTCTTCCGACGATGCCTGGCGATCGGCGTCCGCGGAGGAGTCGTCTTCATGGTTGCCGTCGAAGATCTCGTAGTCGTCGAAATCGCTCAGCAGCTCCGCGGTGCGCCGCTCTTCCATGACGCGCTCCAGGCGGCGCCACGCAGGCTCGGCCCCTTTCGGCGCGCGCCGCCGCTGTGAATCGACGTCGCGCATGATGTGATCGACGTCAACGTCTTCGCCGCCGGGGGCGACGTCCTCGGCGTCCTCTTCCTCGAATTCGTCCGACTCGGGCTTTTCGCTCATGCTTTCGAAGCTCGTGCTTCCCATGTGGACTCACACGCGCGCGTTATAAACGGAAACGCGTGCCGCGTGCAATACCCCGGCGTCACACTTCGCTATTTGACCAGGTCGTTGAGCTGGAAAATCGGCAACAAGAGCGCAATGACGATGAACATGACGATTGCACCCATGAGCACCACCATGAAGGGGCCCAGCAGATTGGTCATGTTGGACAATAAACCGTCCATTTCACGCTCTTGGTTGCTCGCGGCGCGCTCCAGCATCTTCTCCAGCTCGCCGCTGCTCTCGCCGCTGCTGATCAAGTGAATCATCATGGGCGGGAACAGCTTGCGCGTGGCCAGCGATTTGCCGATCGGCGCGCCCTCGCGCACCCTCAAGGCGGCCTCTTCCACGGCGCTTTTCATGGGCAGGTTGGTGACCACCTCGGCGGAGATGCGCAGCGCCTCGAGCACCGGTACGGCGCTGGCGGTCAAAATGCTGAAGGTGCGCGAGAAACGCGCGGTATTCAGGCCGCGAATCAGCCGGCCGATCAGCGGCAGACGCAGCAGCAGCCGATGGAAGCGCATGCGCGCCTCAGGCACCCTGAGCCAGCGCCTGAAGCCCCAGGTAAGCGCGGCCAGTACGATGAGGCCGTAGTACCAGTACAGCCGCACGAGGTCGCTCATGGCGATCAGAACGCGCGTCGCGATGGGCAGTTCTTGATGACCCGATTCGAACACCGCGACCACCTGCGGCACCACGTACGCCAGCAGGAAGGAAACGATGGCAAAGGAGAGCACCAGCAGTACGACGGGGTAGACCAACGCATTGCTGACCTGCTGGCCCATCACCTGGCGCGACTCGGTGTAGTCGGAGAGCCGCTCGAGCACCGAATCGAGCTTGCCGGACTGCTCGCCCGCGGAGACCGTGGCCCGGTAGATCTCCGGGAAAGCGGCGGGAAAATCCTTCAGGCCGTCCGCCAGGGGATGGCCTTCGACCACCTTGCTGCGTACGCCCAATACGATGCGCTGAACACGCGGTTTCTCGGTCTGCTCGGCGACCGCCTGCAGCGTCTCCTCGAGCGGCAGGCCGGACCGCAGCAACGTGGCCAGCTGGCGCGTCAGGAGCGCAAGATCGAGCGTCGAGAGCCCGCGGCGCACGAAGGGGCGGCGGCTGAGACGCTGTTTCTGCTCGCGCTCCGCCGATTCCTGGATTTCCATCGGCAGTAATTGCTTGTCGCGCAGCAACTGCCTGACGTGCTTGGGGGTATCTCCTTCGATCAGGCCTTTGCGTTCGCGGCCTTGGGCATCGAGCGCCGTATATTCGAACGCGCCCATCAATCTTCGCGCGTGACGCGCAAGACTTCTTCCAACGTCGTATCGCCCGCCATGATCTTGCGGCGCCCGTCATCGCGGATGCCGGGGCTCGAGGCCCGGGCGTAGCGCTCCAATTCCTGTTCCGACGACCCGTCGTGGATCATAGTGCGCATGTGATCGTCGACCGTGATGAGTTCGTAAATGCCGGTGCGTCCACGATAGCCCATGCCGGGCTCGCTGCTCGGACGGTACAATTCCACCTCGCCGCCGTGGGCTTCGAGATTCAGCAGCCGCCGTTCGTATTCGCCGGCCACGAACTTCTCGCGCGTAGCGGGGTTCAGAACACGCACCAGGCGTTGCGCCATGACCCCGATCAAGCTCGACGACAGCAGGAATGGCTCGATGCCCATGTCGCGCAGGCGCGTGACGGCGCCGACCGCCGTGTTGGTGTGCAGCGTGGAGAGCACCAGGTGTCCCGTCAAGCTCGCTTGCACTGCGATCTGGGCGGTTTCCAGGTCGCGGATTTCGCCGATCATGACCACGTCAGGGTCCTGGCGCAGAATCGCGCGCAGGCCCCGGGCGAACGTCATCTCGACCTTGGTGTTCACCTGGGTCTGACCGATGCCGTCGATGTAGTACTCGATCGGGTCTTCGACCGTCATGATGTTGCGGGTGTTGTCGTTGATCCGTTCGAGGCTGGCGTATAGCGTCGTGCTCTTGCCCGAGCCGGTGGGGCCGGTCACCAAAATGATGCCGTGCGGCTTGTGAATGATCTCGTCCATGGCATCCTGGGTGCGCGGATCCATGCCGAGCGATGTCAATTCGATGCGTCCGGCCTGCTTGTCGAGCAAACGCAGCACCACGCGCTCGCCATGTCCGGAGGGCAGGGTGGAAACGCGGACGTCCACCGCGCGGCCGGCGATACGCAACGAAATACGGCCGTCCTGCGGCAGTCGGCGCTCGGCGATGTCGAGCTTGGACATGACCTTGATGCGCGAGACCACCAGGGGCGCGACGGCCCGCTTGGTCTGCAGTACCTCGCGCAGCACGCCGTCGACGCGAAAACGGATGACCAGCCGATTCTCGTAGGGCTCGATATGAATGTCGGACGCGTTCTCTTTCACCGCCTGGGTGAGCAAAGCGTTGATGAGGCGGATGATGGGTGCTTCGTCGTCGCTTTCCAGCAAGTCCGAAGATTCCGGAATGTCCTCCGCAAGATGCGCAAGGTCGGTGTTGTCGTCCAGCCCCTCGAGCATCTGCATGGCCGCGCCCGAGCCGGCCTCGTACGCCAGGCGCAGCATCAGATCGAAGGCCTCGACGTTGACGCGCTCGAGCTTCAGCGGTACTCCAACGAAGCGGCGCACCTCGGCCAGGCTCTGCGGCGTGACGCCCGGACGGCAAACGGTATCGGCGACTCCATCGGCAATGCCGCGTACCAATACGCCGTGCCGCTTGGCGAAGGGGAATGACAGCTTGCGCTGTGCGTCTTCCGGTTGCAGCTCCGCGCTCATGGTGACGGCGGGGCGGGGGCGGGCGGCGGATTCGCGATCGCGCCCTGCGCATTGGTCTGCGATGCGGGAGGCGCTTGCGGCAGTGCGATACTTGGAGGAATCGGCGGTATCGCAGGTTGGACCTGGCCCGGCAGCAGCGTGATGTGTCCGCCGTTCAGGTTTCGCTCCGTCTGCCGTAGCTCGTTATAGGCGGCTTCGCTGGTGCTTTCGGTCGCATCCGCATCGCGCATGATTTTAGGTTTGATGAATACCATCAGATTCTTCTTCTGCCGCGAACCGCTGCGCGATTTGAAGAGGTTGCCCAAGAGCGGGATGGCTCCCAATCCCGGGACGCGGTCTTCGCTCTCGGTCACGGTATCGGACATGAGCCCGCCCAGTACGATGATACCTCCGTCCTCGATCAAAACGGTGGTCTTGATGGAGCGTTTGTTGGTGGAGATGTCGGCCGAGTCGGCGAGTTTCGCACCTGGCGAGGAATCCTCCTGCTCGATCTTGAGTTGGACGGAATTGCCCTCGTTGATGTGCGGCGTGACCTTGAGGATCGTACCCACTTCCTCGCGCTGAATCGTTTGAAACGGGCTGGTCGTGCCGGCGACGCTCTGCGTCGTGGTGGCATAGGAGCCGGTGATCAGCGGGATTTCCTGCGTCACCTTCACTTCGGCCTCCTCGTTGTTCATGGTGATCAAGGAGGGGGTCGAAATGATGTTGCTCGTGCCGTCGCTGCGTATCGCCTGAATCAGCGCGGCAAAATTCACCCCGGAGCTTGCAATGCGGCCGATGGCGAATGTGGCCCCCGTGCCGACGGTGGAGCTGCTGATGGCCGGCGTCGTGGTTCCGGTAGTTGCGGTGGTGGTGGTGGCGGTGCCTTGGGCGACCGATAGCGCGGTCGCCGCCAAATCCACGATGCTGGTGCCCGCGCCGGGCAGGTTGATGACACCCGCAGGAACGACTGTACTGCCTTGGCCGAATAACAGCCACTGCACGCCAAGATTGCTGCTCTTGTTGACGTCCACTTCGACGATGATGGCCTCGACCTGAACCTGTGCCCGGCGGATATCGAGCTTGTCGATGACCGCCATCAAGGATTTCATGATTTTTGGCGGTGCAGTAATGATGAGTGCGTTGGTGGCGACGTCCGCCCAGATCGTGACGCTGGCATCCACATTGGAGCTGCCTCCGCCTGCGGTTGCACCGGCCGCCGCGCCGCCGGGCGTCGGCCCGCCCTGCGCTTTCGCGGTGGCGGTGGCCTGGCCTTTCAATTTGTCGGCAATCTTCTCGGCGTCGGCATAGCGCAAATATCTGACCTGCGTATCGCCGCCGGCCGAAAGCGGCGTGTCCATATTGATGATCAAGGCTTTGAGCTTGAGCCGCTGCGATTTCTCACCCGTGAGCAACACGCTGTTGGTGCGATCATCGGCCACGACCTTGGCGAGAGCTCCGGCGCCTTCCGCACCTTGGCCCTGATTGAGCGAATTCACGATGCGCACGATGTCCGCGGCACTCGCATTGTGCAGCTGAATCACCTCGACGGGTTCGTCGCCGCCTTCGTCCATGCGCTGGATGATGTGTTCGATGCGGCTCACGTTCGAGGCGCGGTCCGAGATGATGAGCATGTTGGCGGCGTTGTAGGCCGCCAAATGGCCATAGGGGGGAACCAGCGGCCGCAGCAGTGGTACCAGCTGCGCCGCGCTTAAGTTCTTCAATGGAATGACTTGCGTGACCAGGGCATCCGAGCTGCTGCTGACGTTGTCCGGCAGCTCGATCGAGGGGAACTGGCGCTGATCGGTGTTCGGCACGATCTTGATGACCTTTCCAGCCGGTACCGCGACGAATCCATAGACCTGCAACACCGACAGGAATGCTTCGTAGAATGCCGCGGGGGTCATGGGCGTCGGAGAAAGCATCGTGACCTTGGCGTTGACGCGTGGGTCGACGATGAAGGTCTTGCCGGTCACCTCACCGACCGCCTGGATGATCTGGGTGATGTCCGCGTCCTTGTAGTTGGGCGTTATGGTTGCCCCTTCCTCGGGCCTGGGCTGGGATCGGGGCGCCTGGGAGGAGGCCGGCTGCGTCAGGAGCAGCAACATCGCCGACATGACGACCACCGCGGCCGAGCGCAACTTGGAATGCAAATGATCTGACTTATCTTTCATGGGTGCTCGTAATGTGTACGCGTTCGACCGGCATCCCCGTCATCCGTTTGAATTTTCGTTGCCGGGCGGAGTGTCAGGTGCGGGCGGCTGCGGCTGCGGCCCCATATGGGGGAATGGTGCGCCGTTATTGGGCGGCGGAACTCCACTGGCGTCCGGGGCGCCAGAGCCCTGCGGCTCAGGCGTGGGAGGCTGGGCGTCGTTGGGCACCGGCACCGCCGGTGCGCTGCTCTGTGGGGTCTCCAATTCCTGGGTCGCTTGCGCGGCCACTTGTGCAATATTCAACGTGATGTCCTGTTTCTGTCCGCCGCGCTCCACCGTCACGGTCACATGGTCGGAGGCCTGTATGGTGTTGAACACCTCCTGGCTGCGCTGTGGGTCGTCGAGCTGCGTGCCATTGATCGCCGTGACCAAGTCCCCCGACTTCAAACCCAGCTTGCTGAATATCTGCCGATTCTTGCCCGGAAAAGCACGAAAGCCTCTCAGTTTTCCCGCTGTGCTGTCATAAGAAGGGACCGTGCGCATCACTTGATCAAGAATAGTCGGGTCTTGTTGCACCATTCGCCGAATGTTATCCACCGCTGCCGCGGCGCGTGGATCCGCGCCTGGCCGCCGCATCTGCGGCGCACCAACCGAACCGGAGGGCAGCAGACGCGGCAACTGGACGGTCTCCAGCGCGCCATTGCGATCCAATATCACGTGGTCCAAGTACACCGAATGTAGGGAGGCGCCTGCAAGCCTGTCGCCAACTGAGTACACTTTGGACGGGCCGCCGCCATCGCTGGCGATGGCCACGCCGTGCCTCGGATCCTGGGTCGCTATGGTCCCGGTAAGCTGCAGATTGGCCGAACTGGGCGGCGCATTGGCCGGATCCTGCGATCTTGGGTCTGTCGTGGCGACTCCGAACAGGTGCGCCGCGACGACCTCTTGGACGTTGACGGCGGGCCGCAGGTTGCCCGCGGCCCTGGCGGGGGGTGCGAGGGGTTGCGGGGATTTCACCGGATTGACGGCCATCGCATAGACTAGGTGCCCGAGTTCCAAAACAATGAGCCCCGCAAGCACCAATGCGACCAATCTGGGTGCATTGCCTTGCAGGCGGGAGAGCCAATCGTTTGTGCGTGCGTCAAGCATGTGAATATCGTGCGCGTCGATCGCAATAATGCCGCGGAAGGCCAGCCATGTGCCCCCGAGGTGCCCCAGGAGCGGCGATCATAACGGCTACCTGCTTGCGCGCTCAAGCATTTGTTTTTACTTGTTAAAGTAAAGTGACACCGTTTGGCGACAGGGAACTCGCCGCGGGCTTTGGCTCACACGCCTTGTAAAGCGCGCAAACGCGCCCTATAAACTGACAACTCATGAGCGATATCGAACGCGGTCGGGACGGAACAGCATTGGTCGTCGAGGAAGCGGCGCCCAAGCTCAAGCGGCCTCCCCTCTATCAAGTGGTCCTGATAAATGACGATTACACTCCCATGGAGTTCGTCGTCGATATCCTGCAAAGATTCTTTTCCATGGACCGCACCAAAGCAACCCGGGTTATGCTGGAGGTGCATACCAAGGGCAAAGGGGTGTGCGGCGTATTTACTTTTGAGATTGCAGAGACCAAGGTGGCTCAAGTGATCGCGTATGCGCGACAACATCAGCATCCGCTGATGGCAACGCTAGAAGAGGCGTAAAGTGCTAAGTCAAGAACTCGAATTTTGCTTGAACGATGCGTTTGCCGGAGCGCGCGAGGCGCGCCATGAATTCATGACGGTCGAGCATTTGCTGCTCGCCATCGTGGATACCCCGAAAGTCAGGGAGATCTTGAAGTCCTGCGGTGCCGACACCGCCAAGCTCAAGACGGAACTCAAACAATTCATCGACCAAACCACGCCGCGACTGCCTGCCGGCGAGGATCGGGACGTTCAACCGACCTTGGGATTCCAGCGAGTCCTGCAGCGGGCCGTGTTTCACGTGCAATCGAGCGGCAAGAAGGAAGTGACGGTCGCCAACGTACTGGTGGCCATTTTCAGCGAGAAGCAATCGCACGCCGCCTACCTGCTCAGCATGCAGGACGTGTCGCGTCTGGACGTGGTCAACTTCATTGCGCACGGCTTGTCCAAGGCCGGCGGCGAGGAGCGCAGCGAGCGCGACGACAGCGGCACGGGTGCCGATGCCGAGCGCGAGGGCGATGGGGGCGGCAATGCCCTGGAGAAGTACGCCACCAACCTCAACGAGGCCGCCCGCAAGGGAAAGATCGATCCGTTGATCGGTCGCCGGCTGGAGGTCGAACGCACCATCGAGATACTGTGCCGGCGCCGCAAGAACAACCCGTTGTACGTGGGCGAGGCCGGCGTGGGCAAGACGGCAATCGCGGAAGGGCTGGCGCGCATGATCATCGAGAATCAGGTGCCGGACGTACTGCTCGATGCCACCATCTACTCGCTCGACATGGGCTCGCTGGTAGCGGGCACCAAGTACCGCGGCGATTTCGAGAAGCGTCTCAAGGCGGTGCTGGCCGAGGTCAAGAAGCAGCCCGGCGCGATACTTTTCATCGACGAGATCCATACGGTGATCGGCGCGGGCGCGGCGTCGGGCGGCGTCATGGATGCATCCAATCTCATCAAGCCGGCGCTGGCCAACGGCGAATTGCGTTGCATCGGCTCAACCACCTACAACGAGTATCGCGGCATATTCGAGAAGGATCATGCGCTGGCGCGCCGTTTCCAGAAGATAGACGTCACCGAGCCCTCGGTGCAGGACACGGTGGACATTTTGCGGGGCTTGAAATCCCGTTACGAAGAACATCACGGCATCAAGTACGAGGACGATGCGCTGCGCGCCGCGGCCGAATTGGCGGCGCGGCACATCAATGACAGGCACATGCCCGACAAGGCCATCGACGTGGTCGACGAAGCGGGGGCCAATCTGCGGCTGCAGCCGGTCGACAAGCGCGCCTCGTCCGTGACGGTCACGCAGATCGAGAACGTGGTGGCGCGCATCGCGCGCATTCCGCCGAAGAACGTTTCGATGTCGGATCGCGATGTGCTCAAGAACCTGGAACGCAACTTGAAACTGACCATTTTCGGCCAGGACAAGGCGATCGAGGCGTTGGCCGCGGCGATCAAGATGTCGCGCTCCGGGTTGGGCGATCAGCGCCGCCCGGTCGGATCATTCCTGTTCTCGGGACCCACGGGTGTGGGCAAGACCGAGGTGACGCGGCAGCTGGCGATCGCCATGGGTGTGGAATTCGTGCGCTTCGACATGTCGGAGTACATGGAGCGCCACACCGTCTCGCGGCTGATCGGCGCGCCCCCGGGCTACGTGGGATTCGACCAAGGGGGCCTGCTTACCGAAGCCATTGCCAAGCATCCGCATTGCGTGCTGCTGCTCGATGAAATCGAGAAGGCGCATCCGGACGTTTTCAACCTATTGCTGCAGGTCATGGACCATGGCACCTTGACCGACAATAACGGACGCAAGGCGGATTTCCGCCACGTCATCATCGTCATGACCACGAATGCGGGCGCGTTCGAGATGAGCCGGCCGAGCATCGGGTTTACGCACTCGGACAATGTTTCGGACGGAATGGAGGCAATTCGACGCTTGTTTTCCCCGGAATTCCGCAATCGGTTGGATGCCGTCATTCAGTTCGGCGGCCTGGATCAGGACACGATCGAGCGCGTGGTCGACAAGCTCTTGGTCGAAGCAGAAGCGCAGCTCGAGCAGAAGCGTGTCTCGATCTCGGTCGATGAACCGGCGCGCCGCTGGATTGCCAAGCGCGGCTACGATCCGAAGATGGGCGCCAGGCCCATGGCGCGGGTCATTCAGGAATTCATCAAGCGGCCTCTCGCGGAGGAGTTGCTGTTCGGCAAACTCGTCAACGGCGGGCACGTTGAGGTGACCTTGAGCGAGGAGGGCGACAAGCTCAAGCTCGAGGCGCGCGCGGCGGATGAGCCGGCGCTGCTATCGCACGAGAGTTGATTGCGCGTGAGCGCTTGAAAATTATCTGCCGCGGTAGACGATGCGGCCCTTGGTCAGATCGTACGGTGTCATCTCAACGGTGACCTGGTCGCCGGTCAGAATTCGGATGTAGTTTTTTCGCATCTTGCCTGAGATATGTGCGGTAACTACATGGCCAGTCTTGAGTTTTACGCGAAATGTCGTATTGGGCAGAGTCTCGACGACCTCGCCTTCGAATTGAATGGCCTCTTCTTTTGACATGCGTCCTTGTGGTGTGGGGGAAACCGCGCGCATTGTGCATAAAGCACCCTGCTAAAGCAATTTAGCCTCCCAGGTGCCGCGCGGCACGCGTCTGGCGTGCTGCTTGAGGAGTGCGACGAACTGAGCACGCGAAACCTCGCGCGCACCCAGGCTGGCCAGATGCGCGCTGGCGACCTGACAGTCGATCACGCGGATGTCGCGCGCCCGACACTCCTCGACCAGACGAGCAAGCGCCACCTTCGAGGCATCGCGCTCGCGGCTGAACATCGATTCGCCGAAGAACACCTGGCCCAGCTGTATGCCATAGAGGCCCCCGACCAACTCGCCCGCGAGATAGGTTTCCACCGAGTGACCGAACCCGAGTTGATGAAGCTGCTCGTACGAGGCGATCATCTCTTGATTCAACCAGGTGTCGGGCCCGGAGAGCCGCGGCGCCGCGCAGCCGCGGATGGTTGCGCCGAAGGCATGGTCGAGCCGGGTGACGAGCGCGCCGTTGCGAATGGTCTTGCTGAGGCTGCGGGAGCAAACGAATTCTTCGGGGAACAACACCATGCGCGGGTCGGGCGACCACCACAGAATCGGCTGCTGCGCCGAGTACCAGGGGAAGACCCCGCGTTCATAGGCGGCAAGCAGCCGCGCGGGGCGCAGGTCGCCGCCCGCCGCGAGCAAGCCGGGTGGTTCACGCAATGCTTGTTCCAACGGCGGAAACCAATTCGGGTCCGCCTCCTCGCCGAGCCAGACCAGCCTGCTCAGAGCTGCAGCTCCTGATTGGGGTCGGCGTGATACGGCACGTGCTCGTTGACCGCGGCCGCGTAGTTGTCGACGCCGCGTGCCTCGCGCCGCGCGAAGTCGCGAATCGCCGCCGCAAAGCGTGGATCGGCGATGTAATGCGCCGAGCGCGTCAAGGTGGGAACGAATCCGCGCGGCACTTTGTGTTCACCCTGGGTTCCCGGCTCGAAGCGCTGCAGCTTTCTCTCGATGCAGTATTCGATCCCCTGGTAGTAGCAGGTTTCGAAATGCAGGCTGTGGTAGTTGCCTCCTGCGCCCCAGTAGCGGCCGTACAGCGCCTCCTCCCCGACGAAAAATATCGCGGCGGCAATCGGCGTTTCCCTCAAGCGCGCAATCTTGAGCATGATCGATTCGGGCATGGCGGCGGCCACGCGTTTGAAGAAACTCAAGTTGAGGTACGGGTCGTGACCATGACGATAGAAGGTGTCGGCGTAAAATCCGTACACCTTGTCCCACAGTGCATCCGTCATGTCGCCGCCGTGCCGGGTGTCGAACTCGATGCCAGCCTCGGCCACCCGGCGCCGTTCGCGCTTGGCCTTTTTGCGTTTCTCCGCGGTAAAGGTCGAGAGGAACTCCTCGAACGAGGCGTAGCCTTGGTTGAACCAGTGGAATTGACAGTCGCGGCGCAGGACCAGGCCGGCCTGCTCCAGGTCCTCCGCAGCCGCATCGGTAGGGAACAAGACGTGCCATGAGGAGAATTGCTCGTCGCGGGCATACTCGAGCGCAGCCTGGATGAGCGCCTTGCTCAAGGCTTCGCGCACAGGCTGCGCAGCCGTCAGCAGCCGCGGTCCGCGCACCGGTGTGAACGGCACGGCCGACAGCAGCTTTGGGTAGTAGGAAATGCCGTGCTGGGCATAAGCATTGGCCCAGGAGAAATCGAAGACGAATTCACCGCGCGAATGCAGTTTACGGAACAGGGGCAGAGCGGCCGCCGGCGCCCCGTCTCGGGTCTCGATGATGAGATGCTGCGGTATCCAGCCGTTGCGCGCCGAGGTGCAACCCGATTGCTCCATGGCGAGCAGGAACTCGTGCCGCAGAAACGGTTGCTCCGAGCCCGCCAGTGCATTCCAGCCGGGCGCATCGATTTTCGCGATGCTGCCGAGGATGCGCGCGGGGCGAAGGGTCACGCGTGCGCAGCGAGCGGCTTCGCGTGCTGCCCGGCTTCGATTCGTTCCAGATATTTGTCCGCATCCAGTGCCGCCATGCAGCCGGTGCCGGCCGAAGTCACGGCTTGGCGGTAGACATGGTCGGCCACATCGCCCGCGGCAAACACGCCGGGCACGCTGGCGGCCGTGGCATCGCCGGCGCTGCCGCCCTTGACCACGATGTAGCCGCCGCGCATGTCGAGTTGTTTCTCGAACAGCTGCGTATTGGGTTGATGGCCGACCGCAATGAACACACCGTCGACGCGAATGTTGCGCGAGCCGCTGCCCGACGTGGCACTCAAGCGAGCACCCGTGACGCCGGCCTCGTCCCCCAAGATCTCATCGACTGCGTGATTCCACATCAGGCTTACCTTGCCGGCATCCGCGAGTGCAAACAGCCGGTCTTGCAGGATTTTCTCCGATCGGAGCTTGTCGCGCCGGTGCACCAAGGTGACGTGCGACGCTATATTGGCAAGGTACAGGGCCTCTTCGACGGCCGTGTTGCCGCCGCCGATGACGGCGACCGGCTTGCCGCGGTAGAAGAATCCGTCGCACGTGGCGCAAGCCGAAACGCCGCGGCCGCGGAACGCTTCCTCGGACGGCAGCCCCAGATATTTGGCAGAGGCGCCGGTCGCGATGATGAGGGCGTCGCAGGTGTATTCACCGTTGTCGCCGAACAGGTGAAACGGGCGATGGCGCAGCTCCACGCGGTTGATGTGATCGAAGGCGATTTCCGTGTTGAAACGCTCCGCGTGGCGGCGCATGCGGTCCATCAAGGCGGGACCCTGCAGGTGCTCCACATCCCCGGGCCAATTGTCCACATCGGTGGTGGTCATGAGCTGCCCGCCCTGTTCGAGCCCGGTGATGAGCAATGGGTGACGATTCGCGCGAGCGGCGTAAACCGCGGCGGTGTAACCGGCAGGCCCGGAACCCAGAATGAGCAGTGGACTGTGCCTGATGGCGCTCATGTATAATTTGCCTCTCCGTGAATTGACCCATGGTAAGTAAATCTGTGGGCTCCAGCCAGTTCAAACAAGTCCTCGATCAGGACCTCATATTCGAGCATTGGTGCCGGCGTGCCACCTGGGTTAGTATTACATATTATTCAATCGGTTAAGAAGTAAACATCATTAAAGGTCTAGAACTCTCCGAAGCCTCCGCGGCGAAGAAGCCGAAGCGATCCGCCAAGGTGTCGGCGGCCGTCGCGCGATCGTTGCGCGAAGGCACGCTCTGGGTCTTGAGTGCGATCGCGCTGATCTTGCTGCTGGCGTTGGTGTCTTACCATCCTCACGATCCGGGCTTCGCCGACACCGGTGAACCGGGACCGGTGGGGAATTGGATCGGGCCGGTGGGTGCGTGGGCGGCCGGATTCTTTCTATTTCTTTTCGGCCGCCCCGCGTATCTGTTTCCATTGATGCTGGCTTACGCGGGCTGGCTCGTGCACAAGGAGGCCGCGCTGTCGGACGTGCGCTCGCGCATCAATACCGTGCTGCGCGCGGCCGGTTTCGTGCTGACTTTGCTGAGCAGTTGCGGGCTGGCGACGCTTCATTGGAGTCCGGTTGACTTGCCGAACAGTGCCGGCGGTGTGCTCGGCGAGCTGGCAGGCGCAGGCAGCGCGCATGGCTTGAGCTTTCTCGGCGCCACTCTGTTGTTGCTGGGTCTGTGGCTCGCCGGAGTGGCATTGTTCCTTGGCGTGTCATGGTTTCAAATCATGGACAAGCTGGGCGGCGGGGTGTTGCAAAGCATCGAATGGCTGCGCAACCGCGTCGAGCAGCGGCGCGAGCTCGCCTCCGGTCAGAGAGCTAAGCAAGCACGGCAAGAGGTGGTGCGCGAGGAGCAGAAGAAGGTCGCCGGCCGCCCGCCGCCGCGCATCGAGGCGCCGGCGCCCGCTCCGGAGAAGAGCGAGCGCGTCGAGCGTGAGCGTCAGGTACCGCTGTTCGAAGCGCCCAAATCAAGCGAATTGCCCGCGATGTCGTTGCTCGATGAGGCGGGTCCGCGCGAGCAATCCTATTCCGACGAGGCGTTGGAGGCGATGTCGCGCCTGGTCGAAATCAAGCTGCGTGATTTCGGCATCGAGGTCGAAGTGGTTGCGGTGCAGCCGGGTCCGGTGATCACGCGTTTCGAGCTGCGCCCCGCGCCCGGCGTCAAGGTCAGCCAGATCAGCAATCTGTCGAAGGATCTGGCCCGGGCGTTGTCCGCCATCAGCGTGCGCGTCGTTGAGATCATTCCGGGCAAGTCGGTCGTGGGTCTGGAAATCCCGAACGAGAAGCGCGAGATCGTCACGCTCGGCGAGATCATCAAGTCCAAACCCTACGACGAGGTCTCATCGCCCTTGGCCCTGGCGCTCGGCAAGGACATCGGCGGCGTTCCGGTGGTGGCAGACCTCGCGCGCATGCCGCATTTGCTGATCGCGGGCACGACCGGATCGGGCAAGTCGGTGGGCATCAACGCCATGGTCTTGAGCTTGGTGTACAAGGCCACCCCTGAACACGTCCGCATGATCATGATCGATCCGAAAATGCTCGAGCTCTCGGTATATGAGGGCATCCCGCATTTGTTGGCGCCGGTGGTCACGGATATGAAGCAGGCCGCCAATGCGCTGCGTTGGTGTGTCGCGGAGATGGAGCGGCGCTATCAGCTGATGTCCCTGCTCGGTGTGCGCAACATCGGCGGCTTCAATCGCAAGGTGAAGGATGCCAGCGACGCCGGCAATCCGATCAAAGACCCGATTCGCATGCAGAAGATCGCGCAGGGAGTACCCGGGATCGTCGCCGAGGACGTCGAGGAACTGACCAGCCTGCCCTTCATCGTGGTCATCATCGATGAACTGGCCGACTTGATGATGATCGTCGGCAAGAAGGTCGAGGAGTTGATAGCGCGGCTCGCGCAAAAGGCGCGTGCCGCCGGTATTCACCTGATTTTGGCCACGCAACGTCCGTCGGTCGACGTCATTACCGGCCTCATCAAGGCGAACATTCCAACCCGCATCGCTTTTCAGGTCTCCGCGAAAGTCGACTCGCGCACGATACTCGATCAGAGCGGCGCCGAGTCGCTGCTGGGGCACGGCGATATGCTTTACCTGCCGCCGGGCACGTCCATCCCGACCCGCGTGCACGGAGCCTTCGTTTCGGATCAAGAGGTGCACCGTGTCGTGGCGGGATTGAAAACCGCCTCGGCGCCGGTCTACATAGAAGAGATCCTCGAGGGCCCGCGCAATCCGATTCCCGGCTTTCCTTCCGATGATGAGGAGGCCGCCGAGGACGGAGTCGCGGATGCCGAGGCCGATCCTCTCTACGACGAGGCCGTGCGCATCGTCACCGAGTCGCGCAAGGCATCGATTTCAGGCGTGCAGCGGCGCCTGAAAATCGGCTACAACCGCGCCGCGCGACTGGTAGAGGCCATGGAAGCCGCCGGACTGGTCGGTCCCTTGCAACCCAACGGCGCGCGCGAGATTTATGGCGCAGCGCCGCCCGAGGAATAGGCGTGCATAGCATGCGAGCGAACGCAGCGATTCTTGGCCTGATCCTTTTGTGCCTGCTGGTGCGGCCGGCGCATGCGACCGCGGCCTCCGATGTGGAGAAATTGCTGGACGGCGTCTCGAGCTGGTCGGCTGACTTCACGCAAACCATCGATGATGGGCACGGCAAAGTGGTGCGCAGCGCCGCCGGCAAGCTGTACTTGCAAAAGCCGGGCAAATTCCGCTGGGACTACTCGCAGCCTTCCGAGCAGGTAATTCTCGCCGACGGCAAGCAGATCTGGCTCTACGACAAGGATCTGCAACAGGCCAACGTGAGGGACATGGATGTGAGTTTGGCCAGCACCCCTGCCGTGTTGCTGTCGGGCGGCGCGACCGTGAGCAGCCAGTTCGATGTGACCGCGCTTCCCAGGAGCGGCGGTCTGGATTGGTATCAACTGGTCCCGAAACATCCCGACACGGACTTTCAATTGGTGCGGATCGGCTTCGAGAAGGGCGAGCTGGCATCGATGTTTCTCGCCGATAAGCTCAACCAGGTCACGCAGCTGACCTTCAGCAACACCAAGCGCAACATCAAGCTTCTTCCGGACTTATTCACCTTCACGCCTCCGCCGGGGGTCGATGTGATCGGACGTCCCGGCAAGTGACCGGCGACGGCAACTATCGCCCTCTTGCCGATCGACTGCGCCCCGGGTCGCTGGACGAATACGTGGGGCAAGCTCATTTGCTGGGGGTTGGCGCGCCGCTGCGGCGCGCGCTGGAATCCGGACATCCGCACTCGATGATCCTCTGGGGGCCGCCGGGCACCGGCAAAACCACCCTGGCACGCTTGATCGCGAATGGCACGCGAGCGGAGTTCGTGGCGCTTTCCGCCGTCCAGGCGGGCATCAAGGACATTCGCGCCGTGGTGGAACGGGCGCGCAGCCTGCGCGGCGCCAAGGACACGGTGCTATTCCTCGATGAGGTGCACCGCTTCAACAAGGCGCAGCAAGACGCCTTCCTGCCTTTCGTCGAGGACGGTACGCTGATCTTCATCGGTGCGACCACGGAGAACCCCTCCTTCGAAGTCAACAATGCGCTGTTGTCGCGCGCTCGCGTGTACGTGCTCAAATCCCTGACGCCGCAAGACCTGGGCCAATTGCTCGACCGGGCCCTCGAGGACAGCGAGCGCGGCTTAGGAAGGCTGCACCTGAAGATCGACGCTGCCGCGCGCGAATTGCTGCTGGCGGCGGCGGACGGCGATGCGCGGCGCATGCTGAACCTGCTGGAAACGGCGGCAGATTTGAGCACCGAGCAGGGAGCCGAACGCGTCCTGGATCTCGAGGGGATGCGTGCCGTCATCGGCAGCACCTATGTGCGCTTCGACAAGGGCGGCGAGAATTTCTACGATCAGATCTCGGCGCTGCACAAATCGGTGCGCGGCAGCGATCCCGATGCCGCGCTGTACTGGCTGTGCCGCATGCTGGCCGGGGGCTGCGATCCGCTGTACGTTGCGCGCCGGGCCGTGCGCATGGCGAGCGAGGACATCGGCAACGCCGATCCGCGCGCCTTGACGATGACGCTGGAAGCGTGTGCCGTCTATGAGCGGCTGGGTAGTCCCGAAGGGGAACTTGCGATCGCGCAGGCGGTGATTTTCATGGCCTGCGCGGCTAAGAGCAATGCCGTTTACGCTGCATACAACGCGGCCACCGAGGATGCAGGCAGCCTGGGATCACTGGAGGTCCCCATGCACCTGCGCAATGCGCCGACCCGCTTGATGAAGGAAATCGGTTACGGCAAGGGCTACCGCTATGCGCATGACGAGCCGGGTGGCTACGCGGCGGGTGAGCGCTACTTTCCCGACGGCATGCCCGAGCGGCGCTACTATGTGCCGGTGCAGCGCGGTTTGGAGATCAAAATCGGCGAGGCCTTGAGTGCGCGCCGCGCGCGCCAGCCCGCGCCCAAAAATAGCAGTGATGCATAATACCGATTTGCCGATTGAAGGAATCTCTCGTGCTCGATCCTAAGCTGTTGCGCGCCGATGCGTCCGGGGTTGCCGCCCAATTGGCGCGCCGCGGTTTCGTTTTCGACGCCGCTGCCTTTGCGGCACTCGAAGATCAGCGCAAAGCCGTGCAAGTCGAGGCGGATCGGCTGCGCGCCGAACGAAATGCCAATGCCAAGGCAGTCGGTGTGGCCAAGGCCAAGGGACAGGATGCGGCCGCCCTCATGCGGGTTGGCGAGCCGCTGGTCGGGCAACTGCAAAAAGCGGAGCGCGAACTCGAGTCGGTGCAGGAACAGCTCATGAATTTGCAGATGAGCCTGCCGAACATCCTGCACGCCAGTGTTCCCGAAGGCCGCGATGAAACATCGAACGTGGAAGTGCGCCGCTGGGGGACGCCGCGGCAGTTCGAGTTCGAGCCCAAGGATCATGTGGCCTTGGGCGAACGCCTCGGAATGGATTTCGAGGCCGCCGGCCGCATATCCGGGGCGCGGTTCGTGGTGATGATGGGTGATATTGCCAAGCTGCACCGCGCGCTGGCGCAGTTCATGCTCGATTTGCACGTGCGCGCGCATGGCTATCGCGAGGCTTACGTGCCGTACCTGGTACATGCCGAGGCACTGGTCGGCACCGGCCAGTTGCCCAAATTCGAGCAGGATTTGTTCGCGGTGCGTGCCGATCCCGGCTTTTATCTGATCCCGACCGCGGAGGTGCCGCTGACGAACCTGGTGCGTGATCAAATACTGGCGCCCGAGAAGCTGCCGCTGAAGTTCGCGGCGCACTCGCCCTGCTTTCGTTCGGAAGCCGGTGCCGCGGGAAGGGACACGCGCGGCATGATCCGCCAGCATCAGTTCGACAAGGTCGAGCTGGTCCACATCGTCAAACCCGATGCTTCCTATGCCGCGCTCGAGGAGTTGACCTCCAATGCCGAGAGCGTGCTCAAGGCTTTGGAGTTGCCTTACCGGGTGTTGTCCCTGTGTGCGGGCGACACAGGTCCCAGCAGCGCAAAGACCTACGACCTGGAGGTTTGGCTACCCTCGCAGCAGCGCTACCGGGAGATCTCCTCGTGCAGCAACTGTGAGGCGTTTCAGGCGCGGCGCCTGCAAGCGAGATGGCGTAGTCCCCAGTCGGGCAAGCCTGAACTGGTGCATACCCTGAACGGCTCCGGTGTCGCAGTCGGGCGCGCACTGGTGGCGGTCTTGGAGAATTATCAACAGCGGGATGGCAGCATCGCCGTGCCCGGAATCCTTGCACCTTACATGGGCGGGACGACGCTGCTTGAAACCGCCTCCCCGAAATGAGCGAGGGCCCGTTTTGCGGGCCCTCGTAATCCAACTCTTGGAACAAATCGAATAAGGCAAATCGACTAAGACAAGTCGATCATCAGTTGCGGTTGCCCATCACCAGGCGCAACACGTACCAGAACATCAGCGCGATGGATGCGAACAGCTGCATCGCAGCCGACACGTAGCGGTCCTCCGGGTAGTTGTTGATGATGTTCGAGGTGTCGTACAGCACGGCGGCGCCAGCAAAACCGATCATGGCCACCGAAAACCAGGTTCCGAGCTGAAAGCCGAATACCGCGCCGCCGACCATCGCGAGCAGCGCGACCACGCCGCCCCACATCAGCACGGCCCGCAGGAATGAGAAGTCCTTACGGGTTCGGTGCGCGACGACCATCAGTCCGCCGGCCCCCAATGCCGTGATCAGCGTCGCACTGTCGATGGCGCCGGGCGCCTTCGCATCCGCGATGTAGAGCAGCGGCACGAAGATCAGCGCTTCGGCAACGACGTATGCACCGTACGCAAAATATTGCATGCCGATCGATGAACTGGTCTGCGCCGTGCGCGAGGCAAGCCAGCCCACCAACATGAATGCGCCGAGAATGAGGAACCAATTGAATCCCAGCATGAACCGAGCGACTTGCTCGGCAAGCCCGGATTCGAACAATCCCATCTCGATGAGGATGAAGCCGAGAATGCCGCCGACTACGTGGGTGTAGGTGCGGGTAATGAACTGGGCACGGCTATCGATGCTGGTGCCTCGAAAAGCGGTGTTGTTGCTAGGAAATGTCGCCATCGTATCCTCCGGTAAAACGAGCCGCTATTTTAGCACCCCCACGAGGGGAACCTGAAATAGCCGCGAATACAGCAACATGGGGTCGAATCGCGGCTAATTCAACGTCGCGCCGCGGGTGTACATAAGACCGTAGCCGGGCGCGGAAGTTCGCGGCGAAAGAGAGCGCCGAGCCCGAGCAATTCGCAAGAAGATATAATGCAGCCCGGTATCGACCGGTGGGGTGGCCGAGCGGTTTATGGCTCCAGTCTTGAAAACTGGCGAAGGTTAACGCCTTCCGTGAGTTCGAATCTCACCCCCACCGCCAATATCTTCGAATGTCCAGGAGTTGTCGTGTCGCTATCGCTGCAGCTGGATGCCCTGCGTGAGCGAGGGTATGTCGTCGTGCCAAGTTTCGTGCCGCAGAGCGATGTGCAGCGCCTGAACGAAGCCGCACGGCAGCAACTTGCCGCGCGCACGGCACCGGTCGAATTCGAGGCGGATCTGCAATATCCGGGCGCGCCGCCGTCGCGGGCGGCCGCCGGCGGTGAAACCGTGCGCCGGCTGCTCGATGCCTATGCGCGCGATCCCGCGTTTGCGGCGATCGCCAGATCGCCGCGC
>Ga0302326_10010905_pt1 | contig 19623 bp, 13 predicted proteins | sample Palsa_T0_3_FD_202264 | JGI IMG/M metagenome (GOLD analysis project Ga0302326, IMG submission 202264) | Peat permafrost microbial communities from Stordalen Mire near Abisko, Sweden - Palsa_T0_3 | ecosystem: Environmental > Terrestrial > Soil > Palsa > Peat permafrost | place: Sweden: Abisko...
AAAAGGAAGCACGGGCCAAGGGCTACGGACTAATTGCTCGTAAGGCCGCCGCCAGCCTGGTCAATGCGCTTCGTTTATTTCCGGCCGTAGTGCCCAGGGAAGCCGACGTCGTCGTGGCTGACGGCTCAGCCTCCTATGTTTGGGAAATGTTACAAAATTGTCACAGGTGCGACTCGCAGGAGGTGCAATCGACGTGCTTCTTCTTCAACGGCGTGAGAGAATTGAGTCATGACACGGACCAGCCTGCCCCAGCCGCACGAGCAGCGTAAGGTTGAAGAACTGCTCGTGAAACTCTCGAAAGTGAAACCGATCTCGGCCAAACAAGCCCCGATTGTCCAAGGAATGTCTGCCATTCGGCCAGATTGCACTGCCAAGTCGCAAGTCTTCTTTTCGACGTAGGAAAATAGAATTTACCCTGTCCGAGCCCACGGCTTAGTCTGTGGGCTTTTCGTTGCCGAAAACATAGCCGGAGCAGCCATCTCCGAAACTGGGATTTGAGTGCATCTGCCCAATCAGTTATGTTTGAAGGAATAACCCAGGTGGAGGAAGCGCTCGAGCCGAAATCGCGATGCAGGACCTTTCCGTTCATCATCATCCCGTTCATCCATCTTTTCTGCCGACGCACACGCGGGCCACAGAGTACGCACTCAGCAGCGAGCAGATAGAGTTTTTTCATGAATACGGGTACCTGAAAGGAGTCCGCATGCTGTCGGAGGGACAGGTGGAAGCGCTCAGGAGTGAGCTGGCTCAATTGCTTGACGCGCCGGCTGAAGAACGAGAATTATTTTACGAATATAACTCGAATGAGTCAGGTGATCCGAATCACGTGCTGTTCCATGCCCTGGGCGCATGGCGGATAGCACCTGGTTTTCACGACATCCTCTGGCATCCTGCTTTTACAATCCCGGCAGCGCAACTTCTAGGCGGAGCGGTTCGGTTCTGGCACGACCAACTCTTCTGCAAGCCGTCTCATCATGGCGGCGTTGTGGCATGGCATCAGGACTATTCTTATTGGACGCGAACTCAACCCCTGGCCCATCTGACCTGCTGGATTGGCCTTGACGATTCGACTCGCGAGAACGGGTGCTTGCAGTACATTGCGGGCAGTCATCGCTGGCCTGATCTACCTATCACGGGACTCGCTGGCGACATGGATGCAATCGGCGCCGTTCTCGACCAACAACAGAAACGCGAGTTCGAAAATCCGGTCGCGGTGGAATTGAAGAAAGGCGAGGCTTCATTCCATCATCCGCGGTTGGTACACGGATCATTCGCTAATCATTCCGAGCGCTCGCGCCGCGCCACCGTGATCAATGTCATGAAGGATGGCGTGCGTTCTGGGAGCAGTGAGCCGCTGCTCCACGGAGTGCCCGTCATCCCGCCCGGCCAGAAGATTGACGGGCAGTTCTTTCCATTACTATCGGAAAAATGATGCCGGCGTGGAAGCGCCAGTTCCAGGCATCCGCAGGTTCGCTCGACTGTTGAATTCGCACCAACATTCGTCGGATCGCTCACAGGATCTGCTCTCCGCGATGGGGCAAGCTAACGCACCGTAAGCACTGCGAGTGCTCGCGCTGGCAACGAAAGTTGGACACTGCCGTTTACGATTGCCGCGGATGCATTCCCAAAAACAGACTGCAGTTCATGCGCGGCCTCAATGGGTGTCTCTGCGACGGGTACGCTGAGGTCGCGAGTCGTATTCGCGTTGTTGTATACCACCAGTAGTTTCTCCTCTGGTGACTCGCGCAGGAAGGCGTAGTAAGAATCATCCCATCCGATATGCCACTGCGCACCTGTGCGCAGAGCGGGGTGGGCATGGCGCAAGGCGAGCAGAGATTGTACGTAGACAAATACATCCTGTTGTTCCGGGGAACGACCGCCGGCAGTAAAAGCGTTATTGGGATCTCCGGGAAAGCCTCCCGGGAAATCGCGCCGGTTGTCAGGGTCGTCGCTGCCTTGCATTGCGATTTCGTCACCCGAATAGATTTGCGGAATCCCGCGCACGGTCAGCAAGAGTGAGAAAGCCGCCTTGAGCTTTGCTGGACTGCTGCTTTTTTCGCTGAGGAAGCGCTCCTGATCGTGATTTCCGATGAAGGTGACCAGGGTTTCCGGGTGGGGATAGAGTTCGTCGCGTCGAAGAACCTCGACTATCTTGTCCATGGAAGCGCCATTGATGATCACGTCGCGCAAGGCATGGAACAGGGGAAAGTCAAACACCGTCGCCAGGCCGCTGTCGATGTTATCGAACTGCTTCCGACCTCCTTCGAAGAAAGATGTGATCGCGGGGTCGCCGTCCGCCACTTCGCCGATGTCGTTGATCTGGGGGTAAATTGAGCGCATTCGCTCATGCCAGCCGCTCCAGAAGCGGCGCGTGGAGTAAGGGAATGTGTCCAGCCGGAAGCCATCCAGCTGAGCGCTCTCGGTCCACCACATGGCATTTTGTGCGAGGTAGAGAGCAAGGTCCTGGTCGTCCGGATTGAGGTCGGGTAATTTACCCGCAAACCAGCCGTCGAGAGTGTTGAGATATTCACGCGGCGAAGCATGCGGATCCACAAGGCCGTTGAACGAATACGAAGGATCGAGATGGTGCTCGGGCGTGCCATGAAACCAGGTGGGCGTGGGTGGATCGTCAGCCCACGGATGGCGCGGCCCGGTATGGTTGACAACGTAATCGATGAGTACCTTCATGCCCAGACGATGAGCGTCGGATACCAGTGCCTGATACTCCTGCATTGAACCCATGTGGTCGTCAAGGGCGTAGAAGTCAACCACGTGATATCCGTGATAGTCGGAGTCGGTGTTCTTCCACACGGGAGTAAGCCACAGCGTGGTAACGCCAAGATCGTGCAAGTATCCGAGATGATCCCGAATGCCGCGCAGATCGCCGCCGTGATAGGCCCGGGGATTGCTCCGGTCATAATCGCTCGGATCCGAGCCAGGCGGCCGGTCGTTAGAGGGATCGCCGTCCGCGAAGCGGTCCGGCATGATCAGATAGATGACATCGTCGCGAGAGAAGCCTTCGAAACGGCCGCGCGATTCAGCCCGATGAAGCAGCGGCAAGGACACGGTTGTTGATCCCGCCGAGCTCACCACACGCAAAGTGACATTACCGGAGCGCAGCCCGGAATTGAGTTTCAGATGGACAAACAGATAGTGTCCGTTGGTGGAAGCATCGGCGCCGAGAGTGGTCACCCCTTTCGTCGAACTCTCCACTCGCGCGTTGTTCAGGTTTTTACCAGTCAGCAGCAGCGTGAGCGCAGGGGTGTAATCCCTCCACCAGTTAGGAGGCTCAACTGTGCGAACAACTGGAACTTGTTTTGCCGCGATGTCCGTCTGCGTCCACACTGGTGACGCGGTCAGGCATGCCAGTATCAGCAGAAGCGGAATGGAGCCACGTTTTTTCATGGTAGTACCGGCAGCGTGGACGAGCGGACAATCGAGCAGCGCCGACTAGCGCTTCGTGTGTCTCCGCAAAACCGATCGAAAGGCGGAGAACACTTCGTTCCCCGCCCGGGTGCGATCGATCAGAATGTGATGCGAACGGCAAACTGCATTTCGCGATTTGATTGCAGACGCACTACCAGGGGATTGCTGGTGGTCGTTATGCCGTCCACCGGCGCTCCTCCCGCATTGAGATTCTGTTGGAAGCTGCCGTTTTGGAATTGTGGATGGTTGAACAAATTGAACACGTCCGCGCGGAACTCTACCTTGAAGCGTTCCTTAACCGGGAAGTCCTTCATCACGCCGGTGTCCCAGGAGTGGAAACCAGGACCAAACAAAGCATTCCTTCCGAGAGTACCGGGTCGCGTATTTGGCGGATCTGAAAAGTCTCCGCTGATAATTCCGCGAGAAGTCGAGTGATCGATTTCTACCTTGACCGGACCGGTAACGTCCGGCCGATTTTCGGGTCCGCCATTGTAGTTGAGATCAAAGGGAGTACCCGATTGGAGCGTGACGATGTTGTTCCACTGCCACCCCCCCACGATGTAATTGAGGACGCTCGACATGTCGCCGCCGAACTGCTTGCCCTTGCCGAAGGGAAGTTCGTAGAGCGAGGCGAAAACGAAATTATTCCGAATATCCTGGGGCGCATTTCCCTTGTTGTATTGCAAGAGGGCGTTCCCATTTGCATCCACAAAGATCGGAACCGTGCTGCTGATGGGGCCGAAGGCGCCGTCGGAATCATCGATGGTATGGGACCAGGTATAGGCGGCAGTGAACTGCAGACCCCTGGCAAGAGTGCGCTTGAAACTCGTCTGCAAACCGTTGTAGGTACCGTCGCCGATGAAGGCATATTCATTGACCGCCCCGCCCAGGCCACTCCAGCGCGATCCGGGGCACGGAGTGACCGCACCCAGACAGAGCGGCGTGCTGTTCGCATTGAAAGCCGTGGCGAGGTGCGTCATTTTCGTGCCCACGTAGGCCACGTCCAGCGCCATGTTATTGCCCAACTGGTGTTGCACCTGCAGGTTCCACTGCTGCACGTTGGAGTTTTTGCTGTTAGTCGGCCAGTAGATAACATTCACGTTCGTGGGATCGCTGGCGTTCGCCGCCACGGCTGGAGGCAGAGCATTGGTTGCCTGGGTCCAGTCGTTGCAAGGCGCGGTCGGACAGCCAGTGGGCATGATCGGATTGGTTCCGGTGGTTGGCCCCATTCCGCTCAGGGTGATGCGATAGCCGGCCGGACTTTGGGTGGCACAGTTACTATTGTTACCAGGGCAGGCCTCATAGCTGGCGGTTCCGTTGAAGTCAGGATTGTTGCTGAGTTGTTCGCCGACTCCTCCGCGATCGAGATAATAGAAGATGCCGTAGCCGCCGCGGAGTACGGTCTTGCCGTCTCCCCGCAAATCGTAGGCGAACCCGATTCGGGGCGCCCAGTCGTTCTTGTCAGTCTTGATCAGGCTTCGCGGCAACCCTGCCGCCGCGGCGCTGCCAGGTGTAACGAGAAGGCCAGTGCCCGGAAAAGCTGCATTGATGGGATCCCAATTGGACATCTGATTATTAATTTCGTAAGGCCAGGTATAGAAGTCATAGCGAAGGCCCAAGTTTAAAGTCAGACGGCTGTTTACACGCCAATCGTCCTGAGCGAAGTAACCGGTTTCCCAGCTGCGCGTCTGATACAAGCCCTGGAACTGTCCAACCTCATAGTCGGGAAAGCCGGCGAGGATTTCGGAAACTTCATAACCGGTGAATCGTCCGGTGCCGGGGTAGTCATTGCCGCCAAGGATAAAGGAGCCCTTGGCATCGTTGCCCTGAACATAGCCAAGCCGCCTCTGTCCAACCGTGGTTCCGAATTTGAAGACGTGCCGGCCGTGGACGTACGACAGCGAATCGGTGAACTGGTAGAGTTTTTGGTCGACGTTGTAGGGGCCGCCGTCACCCTGATAGGTGATCTCCGTCGCGTTGCCACCAATCAGAACCTGGCCTCCGAGAAGCGGCGTGGGATTAGCGCCCGGAATTCCGATGCCTGCCCCCAGCTTGTCCCCTTGGTCTGGCGGATTGTAGCCATAGACCGAAGTGATGTAACCGAAGTGAAATTCGTTCACGATATTAGGACCGAACGTTCGGGTGTAGCCCGCCGCCAAACCTCGGGGATGGTTAATGTTGTTGCCAGAGCCGAATCCAGAAGGATCATTGGGCCCAAGGCTGTTGGTTACCGTGAAATTATCCTGGGCGTAGCTGTAACGGAAGAAGATCTGATCTTTCTGGGTTGCATTGAAATCGATGCGGAAATCGAAGTCGTCGAAATTGCGGATCTGTTGCCGGTCGGTAACGTAGTTGTTGAGGATCGTCCCGGTTACATTCGGTTCAGGGAAGGTCTGCAAATATTTCAAACCCACAGGATTTGGGTTGGGAATCATATTGGTCGCCGTCGTGCCGTTCCAGCCGAAAGGCGAACAGGTGATTGGATTAAAAATGAAACCCTTGGAAATCGGGTTATTGTTGTTGTCGAAGCCATTGAAATAAGCAGGATTGGTCAGGGCGCACTGTGGAACGCTGGGCGTGGTCAAGCCGAGCAGTTGGGAAAAGTCGGCGATTCCGTTCTCGCCGCTGAACGTGCCTCGCATTTGGTCGGTAGGAACGGTGTCATATTCCACTCCGTTCGGGTTGCTCTGCCGTCGACCCTGGTAATCGGCAAATCCAAACAGCTTATTCTTCCAGATTGCTCCACCCACGGTGCCACCGAACTGGGCTTGCCGGAATACGATGGGAGTGGTCTGTCCGTAGGGCTCGGCCGCCCCAAAGCCGCTGCGGCGGAACAGGAATGCTGATCCATGAATTTGGTTGGTTCCCGCCTTGATGCTGGTCTCCAGGATGGCGCCTCCTCCTTTACCGAACTCGGCGGGGGCTACGCTGGTATTCACACGGAATTCCTGGATCGCCTCGGCGGGCGGAAAGAAGATGATGCCGTTAACGAAGGCGTCATTATTATCGACGCCGTCAAGGATAAAATTGTCGGCTTGCGGGCGCAAACCGTTTGCCGACAGCGCGGCGCCGCCGGTTTCTGAATTACGGAAAGTCTCGGCATTCGTTCCGGAACCGCCGCCGGATGAGATGTCGCCATAAGCTCCGCGGGTGACGCCCGGAGTCAGCAGAGCCAACTGGGTGAAATTGCGGCCGTTGAGCGGGAGCTCCGTCACCTGCCTGCCCTGGATGACTTCACCCATGCTCGAGGTTGAGGTATCCACCAACGGCACCCCGGCAGTGACGTCAACGCTCGTGGTCACACTCCCAGTTTCCAATTTAAGGCTTATTTCCTGCACCTGGGAAACTTCCAGGGTAAAGTCGGCAGTCGAGGTCTTAAAGGCCGCCTTTTTAATCTCCAGATGATATCTGCCGGCGGTCAGTGCGTTGACCACGTACTGCCCCGAGTCGTCGGTCTGGACCGTCACGGTGCGTGCGGTTTCAATACTGGTAACAGTAATGGAGGCGTTTCCGATAACCGCACCGGTCGCATCCGTAATGGTTCCCAATAAGCGTGCGGTGTCGGTCTGCGCAAACGTGAGGGTTGTGAGAGCCAGGATGAGGGTAAGGACCAGGGCAAGGAAGTAATTGCGCTTCATCATAAAAATTGTTCCTCCGGATTTCGCGGACGCCAGGAGACTGTGGGCTTGCGGCTACAAAACCGGTTTAGTACAGCAGTTTTAGTGCAAAGCAAAGGCGGCCGAAGCGTTTCACTATGTTTTTAAACAGTTACAGGAGTAAAATCCTCTGTTGGCAGTAGGAAATGCCAACTGTTACATCGGTGTTTTTATGGCTGTGACGCACACTTTCACCGCCCCTCCGGATGAATACTCCCAGCAAATAGAGAACATTATTAAAAGCCATAGCCTGCGCGGTTGTGAGTCACTTTGCAGATTGCTGCAATACGTCGCTAAACAGTCCCTGGATCATCCGGGTGCGCCGCTGAAGGAATATCAAATTGCCACCGAGGTTTTTGGCCGGCCCAGGGACTTCGATCCCCAGTCGGATTCAACCGTTCGCGTGCAAGCCAGCCGCCTCCGGGTAAAGCTGGCGGAGTACTATGCCGGGGAGGGAGCGTCGGATCCTATCCTGGTCAAAATTCCGAAGGGAAGTTACCACCTTGTCTTTGAGACAAGGCCGAGCCTTTCGCAGCTACGATCCCTGGCTGTACCGACTGCTCAATCCCAGCAACTCGGCAGCATGGGGTCAGCCGTTCCCGCAAGAATTGGATCGGCGGTCATTTTGCTCTTCGCCGTTCTCGTCACTCTATTAATCGTTCTGAGCAGCCTGCTGTGGAGCCGAAAGCTGTCTCAACCTGCCATAGCCACACCCGGCGCGCAGGAAGCTGCCACCCCGTTAGCTACTTTTTGGAAGCCCTTCACAGCTGGAGCAGGCGAGCCTTGGGTAATCTTCAGCAACGCTGCTTTCGTAGGACGTCCGGAGACGGGCATGCGCTACTACAATTCGCAGGCCGATTCGAGCAAGACAGTCTACGACCACTACACTGGAGTGGGCGAGGTGTTGGCGATCCACGCCCTCGACGATGCCTTCGGGACGCTGGGACGGCGAATCCTGGTGAAGCGCGGCAGTTTGTTCACGCTCGACGACGTAAAGAACAACAACTTGATCTTCGTAGGTTCCCCTTCAGAAAACCTTTCCCTCCTCGACATTCCGAACACACAGGAATTTGTTTTTCAAAGGGTAGCCTCGGGTCCGCGTCGAGGCGATCTTTCGATCGTCAGCAAGCACCCGAAGCCCGGAGAGCCCAGCACATTTCTGGCGAGTCCCTCTAATGCGCCGTTGACCGAAGATTACGCGGTAATCGGGCTGGTTCCGGGAATAGGGGCGCACTACGTGATGATTCTGGCCGGGTCGACTACATTCGGGACGCAAGGCGTCGTAGAGTTCGTTTGCCGCCAGGAATCGGTGGAAAAATTGCTGCATGAGATCCCCGGCTCGGCTGCTGCCGACGGGATAAAGCCGTTCGAAGCGCTGGTCCGAGTGAAAATTGCTCGCGGCGTGCCCGTCGGTACCGACCTCGTTAGCGTGCGACCGATGTGAGTTGAAGTGGCTGCGTTGTACTGGGCTCTAACCCAGGTTAGGGATTCGCCAGGCCTATAGCGTTCGCGGCTCTGTCGCGATGGTGGCATCGGTCAGCACGCGAGGATGGCGAAGCTCGTGTGGGTCCTCGACCCGATAAGTTAATAGGGCGGCCAGAACGAAGAAAACTCCGCCGGCGACCACCGCGACAATCCGGTTATTGTTGAGCAGATGGCCCATGACCCAGCCGAATCCAAGCGAGGCTGTGATCTCGGGAATCACGATAAAGAAATTGAATATGCCCATATAGACTCCCGTCTTTTCCTGGGGCAGCGATCCAGCAAGAATGGCATAGGGCATGGAGAGAGTGCTGGCCCAGGCGACGCCGACTCCGGCCATGGACAACAGAAGCAGATACTGGTTGTGAATCACGGCTACGGAGAGAAGGCCGAGTCCGCCGCATGTGAGACAGAAACTGTGAGTTGCCTTACGTCCATACTGCCGGGCCAGCAAGGGCAGCACGAACGAGAATCCGAAACAGACCAGCGAGTACATGCCGAAGCAGACGCCCGCCCACTCCACTCCGGCGGAATACAGAGGCGAATTCGTATCGGCGCCGCCGAAAACATTGCGCGCTACCGCCACGGGAAAGTACAGCCACATGCAGAACAATCCCAGCCAGGTAGAAATCTGTACCCAGGCGAGTTGTCGCATGGCTCGGGGCATCTCACGGATGGAAACGACGATTTCACGTGCCCCTGCCGTGAGGCCGGAGCGCTCGGTTTTCCGTTTATGAAATTCCTGCAGATTGTCCGGTGGGTATTCGCTGGTTGAGAAGATGGTCCAAAGCACAGCCCCCAGGAACGCCCCCGCTCCGGCATAAAACGAAAGACGGACTGTGAACGGAATCGTGCTGGTGCCCGCGTTTGCCACGTGAAAAACGTTGGTCAGCAGGTAGGGCGATGCCGAGGCAATCACGGCTCCGAGTCCTATGAAGAGACTCTGCATGGCAAAGCCGCGACTGCGTTGCGATTCCGGTAATAAATCGGCGACGAAAGCACGAAAGGGCTCCATGCTGATGTTGATGGAGGCGTCGAGAATCCACAGCAGCCCTGCTGCCATCCAGAGCGCAGAGCTGCGCGGCATCAGGAGGAGAGCCATCGAGCTCAGGATTGCGCCCACTAAAAAGTAAGGACGCCGCCGGCCCAGCGGTCCCCAGGTGCGGTCGCTCGCGTAACCGATAATGGGCTGCACGATCAATCCGGTCAATGGAGCGGCCAGCCAAAGAATCGGTATCTGATCCGGGCGTGCGCCCAGGTATTCGTAGATGGCACTCATATTGGCCATCTGCAATCCCCAGCCGAACTGAATGCCGAGGAAGCCGAAGTTCATATTCCAGATTTGCCAGAAAGTTCGTGGCGGCTTATCCATGTGTTCTCCTAGCGATTCTCCTGCCAACGGATCGTTCCTGGATAAGTTCCGGTTTGCCGATCATCCCCTCAAGAATACTCGCATCCAAGATATTTCGAGTCGGCGCCTCGGTCTGCACTAACGACGCGTAAGATTCAAGGCGGCCACTTGGAGTCCTGCGTCAGGAGGCACAGCGAGGCAACGACCTACTGTGGCCGCGTTCCGCTAATATTAGTTTCGTTGGTTTTCCGATAGCGTTCGTGCCCGGGTGGAGGCGATGTGCGGTTGAAGATTGAGCAGGCAGGAGAGCCCGTTTTGCGGCAGGCCGCTCGGCCATTGACCCGCCAAGAAATATTGGGTGATGAGATCCAAAGACTGATCCAGGACATGCGAGAAACCATGCGCGACGCTCCGGGCGTCGGGTTGGCCGCACCTCAAGTCGGACTTTCCCTGCAGCTTGCTGTCATTGAGGATCGCGAAGAATTGTTGAAGGATCTGCCGCCGCGGGAACTTGCGGACAAGGATCGACGGCCCGTACCCTTCCACGTGATCATCAATCCTCAAATCATTTTGACGGGGGACGACGAAGCGTCTTTCTACGAAGGCTGCCTGAGCCTTGGCGGCTTTTCTGCGGTCGTTCCACGTGCCCGGGCGGTGCGCGTGGAATATTTGGACGAACAAGGAGAGCCTCGCTCAGTGAACGCATCCGGATGGTATGCCCGGATTTTGCAGCATGAAATCGATCACCTGCACGGAACCCTCTACCTTGACCGGATGCAAACCCGAACGTTCACTTCAATCGACAACTGGAATCGTTACTGGAAAGGCAAGCCGATCGGCGAGCCTTCGTGAAGTAGTTAGAGACACTAAGAAAGTCCGGCAACGGCACCCTGTTCATTCCTTCGAGACCAATCATTGACCACCGCCATAGCGGCCAATTGAGGAGTCCGCGAAGACCATGGCACGATAATGGCTTGGGTTACAGCCGATCGTCGCCGTTTCGAACAGAAGTCAAGGTCGACGTCAGTGAGGGGTGGCGGGAAGAGCCTTATCGATGGCGGCGAGCAGCGTTTCGAGTTTGTGCTTTTGAAAAGGCTCGGCGTCTGCCTTGGAAAAGACTGGGATGGCCGGCTGGATATTCTTGCGGGCGGCCGAATAGTCAGCCTTGTGGACGGCGATGTCGGCGCGGGCCAAGTCGAGGTTCGCGGACCAATCGGGAATGCCGGTCAACTGGGCGACGGGCTTGCTGTCGATATTGTCGAGAAGTTTCGAAGCTTCATCGAAGAGATTTTTTTCAATCAGGCAGGCGGCCAGCGAATAAGAAGTCGCGCCAGTCAGGCCGGCGTGTTCGCCGAATGCGGAGCGCGAAGTCTGGTAAGCGATGCGCGCGTTAACGAGTCCTTCGCTGACGTGGCCGCCGCGGCACTGGGCGAGCGAGGTATCGGCGAGCGAGGCGATGGCAAAGAAGGAAGACGGCCCCTGCTTCTGGACGGCGAGGCGGTGAAGTTCAAGGTCGTCGCGGACGGCGTCGTCGAAACGTTCGAGCGTGCCTTCGCATTGGGCGCGAGTGCCGAGAACCTGCATGGTGAGTTCATGATCAGGGCCCAGTTTGGCGACGAACGCAGGATAGATCGCGTTGGTCTGGTCGACGGCCTCGGCATTCTTGTTCTGGATCATGAAAGCCTGTGCCAGGTTGAGGCGGACGCGCAGAACGGCAGGCGAGTCGGGCCCGCTGGTGCGGGAATACTCCTGGATGAGACCGCGAAAAATGCGTTCGGCCTCGGCGCCATTGCCGAGACGGATGTTGGAAAACCCTAGCCGTTGGCGGAGCGCGAGGCGAGTGTTGTCGTCAATCGCAGCCACGTTCGCGGCCTTGTCGGAGGCGGCTTGAAAGTTGTCCTTCGCGGATGGGGCGTTGTTCCCGATGAGCGCGACCATGCCGCGAGCGGTGTAGAGCCAGACGTAGAGGTCGTCCCTGACGTGAGTAACCTTGGAAATCTTTGCTTCCTGGTCGGTGAGGATCGACTTGGCCAGTTCAAGCGTTCCAGCCTGGTAGCTACGGGCTTCGAGGGCGGAGCGCTGAAGTTGGGCGATGATGGCATCCTGCGAGAGCGGGCCTTGGGATTGCGTGAATAATGCCGCGGCACGGTCGTATTCCTGGCGGGCGTCAGGATAATCGGTGCGAAGATCCAGGGCGCGCGCGATGGTGTGATGAAGTTCGGCGGCGACCAGAGGCTCGGTGGCGAACTGGCGGTCGATGCCGGGAGAGGATTGTTTGACGGCGTCGAGCAGGCTCTCGTCGGCTTTACCGCTGGAAAACGGATTGCTGCGACCGAGAAGATCGTTGGCGAGAAAACGGTTGACAGCGTCTGCGATTGCCGTCTGACGGGTGGCGTTGTCGCGTTCGCGGGCGGCTCGGCGATAGAGAACGAAGCTGGCGCCCATACCGATGACGAGAGCGGCGATGGCCAGCACGATCCAGGGGCGGCGGGCGCGGGAGTCAGCGAGTTGGCGCTCCGCTGCAAGGGCGCGCTGCTCGGCGAGCATGATCTTGTCACGCTCAATGCTACGGGCGTGAAGATTTTCGAGACGCCTGGCCAATTCCGCGGCACTTTTCAGGCGGCGGGCCGGATCGCCGCAGGCCGCTTCGGCGATGTCGTCGCGCAGGAGCGGATCATCGATCTCAGCTTCCCATCCGGGAGAGAGCGGCTTGCGGAAATCTCGGGCAATGAGCTGATAAAGAATCACGCCAAGAGCGTAGACGTCGGCGGAAATTGTGGGCGACTGTCCGGCCAGAATCTCCGGCGCGAGATAGGTCAGTGTTCCAGTCAGGATGCCGTCAGGTGTCGTGGTCTGGGTGAATCCGAGATTGGTGATGCCGAGAGCGCCCAGGCGGCCGGGATCGGCGAGAGCTCCGCTGCCGAAGTCGGCGACTTTGATTTGCCAACCCGAATTCTGGGGATCGTTTTCAGAAGTACGGGTGACCAGAATGTTCGCTGGTTTCAGATCTTTGTGGAGCACGCCAATGTCGTGCGCGGCGGCGACAGCTTTGGCGATGTCAGCCAAGAGACGCAGCCGAAGATCGCGGGGAATTTTGGCGGGGCCTCCCTGAGCCTCGGCCCATTCGGCTAGATTGGCGCCACCGTACTCGCTCTCGAGGAAGAAAGGCGGAGCGTCGAAATTCCACTCTAGGACGCGAACGAAGTCGGGGCGTTCGCCCAGAGATTCACGGAGCAGCCGGGCCAAGGTGACTTCCCGCTTCAACCCTTTGAGCTGAATCGCATCAATCGCGAACTTAAATACGCGAACATCGTGAGTCTTAGGATTTTCGGCGAGCCAGACTTCGCTGGAGCCGGAAAGCTCCATGCGGCGGGTGAGACGCCATTGGTCGCGGCCGGGGACGGCGTCCCCTGTTTTGAGGCCGGGATCACCCCAGGGGGCGGCGGCGACGGGTTTGCTTTGAACCGAGGCGGCCAGGCGGTAGCCGATGCGCGGAACGGTGAGAACTGTGAGTTGGTCCTCGTCACCCATGGCCTTGCGAAGCTTGGACACGGCGGTGGCAAGTGACCCGTCGACGACGAGAGTTCCGGGCCATACCGAATCCAACAGCTCATCCTTGGTGACAACCTCGCCGGCATGATGCAGGAGCTGGATCAGGACTTCGAGGGGCTTGGATTCGATCTCAACGACGCTGCCGTGGACGGTCAGTTGGCGGCGGAATTCGTCGAGCTCGCAATCGGCGAAGCGCCATATACGAGCTGGACCGTCGCCGGGAAACGAGCTGGGGGTGTTGGCAGCCATGGACTTAGCTTTTCTTTAGAGTTCTTAAGAATTCCGTCAGGACATCACCGAGCAGATTCTGCAAACTACGGACCGGACGGCGCCGCTACTTTCGATCCAACATTCTGGCACGGATTCGAGCGTTCTGGATATGGCCATTCCGTGCGGGGGCAGGATAACGCGGCCGGGAAAAATCGAAGCGCCCAGACAGTTATTTGGAGGAGGTTCTGAGTATGAAATCAATTGCAGTTCCGCGTTCCAGTGGTGGGTTACAGGCAGGGTTTACGGCTATGAGAAAAGTGGCCGTCCGCACCGCCTCGAAGACGGTCTGTGTTGCCCTGGTCTTTGCCGCAACCGTCGTTGCGCTACCGGCCCAAACATTTAACAGTATCTTCAACTTCGACGGGACCAATGGGGAGTACCCGACTTCGGAGGCGCTGGTGCAAGGGCGCGACGGCAATCTTTATGGGACGACCGCGTACGGCGGAAAGAACAACGCCGGCACGGTCTTCAAGATTACGAGCGCCGGAGCGTTGACCACGATTTACAACTTTTGCTCGTTGACCAACTGCACGGACGGTGGAGTCCCGGCGGCCTCGTTGACCCTGGGCATCAACGGGAACTTCTACGGCGTGACCCTGGGTGGAAACGTGGAAGGCTACGGCAGCGTCTTCGAGGTTACCCCGGAAGGCGTGTTGAAGACGCTCTACAGCTTTTGCCATTCGACGAATTGTCCGGATGGGTGGGGCGGCAATTCGGCGCTGGTGTTAGGCGCGGATGAAAACTTTTACGGGACCACCAAACTCGGCGGCGTTGGCGGTTGCGGCGGTTGTCACGGCGGCGGAGTCGCTTTCAAGATTACTCCGGCAGGCGTCTATACCAAGATTCACGACTTCTGCACGGGCGCGTGCGCAGACGGAACCACTCCCCAGGGTTTGGTTCAAGGAGCCGACGGGAACTTTTACGGGACAGCGTTAAGCGGTGGCGCCAACAGTGCGGGCACCGTTTTCAAAATGACTCCAGCCGGCGTGGTCACGACACTCTACGCCTTCTGCGCGAAGGGAGCCGGTTGCCCGGACGGGATCAATCCGGCAGCGGCGCTGGTGCAGGGGAATGACGGAAATTTCTACGGATCGACCGACGGGGACGACTCCAACAGCGGAACGATCTTCAAAATCACACCGACGGGAGCGCTGGCGACTTTGTATAGCCTCAACACCGGCACGATCGGGGCGGAGCCGGTTGCCCCGTTGATTCTGGGCAACGATGGGAACTTCTATGGAGGCATCTACCGCAACTATCCCGACGGCAATTGTTGCGGCTACCTTTTCAAGATGACTCCGGCGGGAGCGGTCACGGTGCTCCATCCTTTTCTGGGTACGGACGGCAATGGCGTTTTCGGAATGGTGGAAGCTACGGGCGGTTCTTTTTATGGCGTTACTTACAATGGAGGCAGCAGCAACTTAGGTACGGTCTACCGGCTGGCAGACGGGCGAGCGGCGTTCGTCAGGTTGGTGGCAAACCATGGCAAGGTTGGAAGTACGGTTGAGATTCTTGGCCAAGGTCTAACGGGAGCGACCGCGGTTTCGTTCGATGGAGTAGCGGCAACCTTCACCAACGTTGACGAGACTTACATGACTGCGGTGGTGCCGGCCGGGGCGCTCACCGGGACCGTGACGGTGACCACGTTTACTGGGAGCTACAAGAGTATTCTTCCATTCCACGTTACGCCGCAGTTCACTAGCTTCACTCCATCGAGTGGCAAGGTGGGCAGCGTGGTGACGATTACGGGAGACAGCCTGAAACAGACCAGCAAAGTCACGATCGGGGGAAAACCTTCTACATTCACGGTTGTTTCCGATACGAAGGTGACGGCAACCATTCCGGTCGGGGCGAAAACCGGCCAGAAGATTACTGTCACAACCTCTGGTGGGACGGCTACGAGTACGGCTGCGTTGGCGGTGGTTCCATCGATTACCAGCTTCACTCCGACGAGCGGTCCGGTTGGGACCTCGGTCAAGATCACAGGCAACAGTTTCACGGGCGCAACTGAGGTGACGTTCGGCGGAGTGGCGGCAACGAGTCATGAAGTGGTGAGCGACACGCAAGTGGATGCGGTGGTGCCTACGGGCGCGGTAACCGGAACCATCGCGATTACGACGTCAGGTGGGACGGGAACGAGTTCCACGAAGTTCACGGTGACTGAATAAGTAGGCAGTGGCCGCCTGATCTGCAACAAAACAGCTACTTGATCATGCCGCTCGTCCCGCGAGCGGCATGTTTTTTGGTTGTGATCCGGTCTCAGAGTCTAGGAAGTATCATCAAGTCTGGGAAGTATCATCGGATTTCGGAGATAGCGGTCGAAAACAGCATGCTCGTCGCAAATGTGAGAAACAGGAGGACGGGCGCGTTCGACCTGCCGAAAGAAAAAACGCAAGAGGACTCAGTCATGTGCCTTTTGACCGTAGGTCGAGATATTTCCCAGGGGACGCTCTCGGAATCGTTGTGCTCCCGTCGCTTCCTGTCCAATAATTCTTCTCCGAGTGTTTTCACTCTCCTTATTAAATTTCAATGGAGCGAATACATCTTTGCATGATTCTCTACTCGCCTAATAGACATTACTGCATATGAGACGCGTATTATTAATATTCAAGTCCCTCCGATCCTCAGATGCAGATCAACAATGCAGCCACGGCCAAACGCGCATGGTTTCGTTACAGCCTCGCCATCGGTCTTGTATTCTTCGCTCTATTGGCATCGTTGGCTCTGCAAAATTCGCTTGGCAATCCGTTTTGGTTTTTCTTCTCCGCAGCGGTGATCCTCAGCACTTGGCTTAGCGGAACAGGTCCTGGCTGGCTTGCGGTCATTTGTAGCACGCTTGCGGTGATGTACTACTTCACTCCGCCGCTGCGCAGCTTTGCTGTAACGCCTCACGACTTGCCCTACTTTGTTACGTTCATTGCGTGCGAAATGGGAGTGACGCAGCTGATTTCCTGGCGCAGACGCATCGAAGATTCGCTGCGACAGGCTCGTGACGAACTCGGGGTAAGAGTTGCGGAGCGAACAGCGGAGCTCAAGAATGCAAACGACGTGCTCGTGAGACAAGTGGCGGAGCAGAAGCTTACAGAGGAAGCGCTGCAGGCAACGCGCGCGGAATTGGCTCGTGCGGCGCGAATCACTACCATCGGCGAATTGACCGCCTCGATAGCACATGAAGTGAACCAACCGCTCGCTGCGGTTGTGGCAAACGCGGACGCCTGTGTCGCGTGGTTATCTCGCGAAAAGCCGGATCTTGCTGAAGCACGATCGGCAGCAGAGCGTGCCACCCAGGGGGCTACTCGCGCGTCAGAAGTGATTGCTCGCATTCGTTCACTCATCACTAAGGCCACTCCCGAGAAATCCCGCGTCGAGCTTAACCAGCTCATGGAGCAGACGGCTGCTCTCGCCGAAGGGCAAGCAGCACGGAACCAGGTGGCGATCAAACTTGAGCTCTCGCCGGACTTACCTGTCGTTTTCGGCGATAGCATCCAATTGCAGCAGGTAATCTTGAACCTGGTTGTGAATGGAATTGAAGCGATGACATCCGTTACCGATCGGCTAACAGTGCTGACTCTTCGTACACAAACTGAGAACAGCGGCCAGATTCGAGTCTCCGTCCAAGACTCCGGAGTTGGGCTGAACGAGGAAGTAATGCGCAGACTGTTCGAGCCTTTCTTTACAACCCGCGCGAAGGGAATGGGTATGGGACTATCGATCAGTCGCTCGATTATTGAGGCCCACGGTGGACGATTATGGGCAGAATCCAACGGCTCCGGTGGAGCGACATTTCAGTTCACCCTGCCGAGTGAGGATGGGCCTGCCTCGTGAGAGAGCACGATCCAGTAGTCTTCGTCATCGATGACGATCGCATGATTCGCGAGGGGTTCCAAAGTCTGATCAGGTCAGTGGGATTGCGGGTCGAGCTGTTCGCATCAGCCCAGGAGTTTCTAAGTGCGAAACGCCCGGATGCGCCAGCCTGTCTTGTTCTGGATGTGAGAATGCCGGGACTCAGTGGACTCGACCTTCAGCTGAAATTGAGAGATGGAGGCATCCCGATTCCTATCATCTTCATCACCGGACACGGCGACATTCCCATGTCCGTGCGTGCGATGAAAGAGGGCGCACACGAGTTTCTGACGAAACCGGTTCGGGGCCAAGACCTGCTGGATGCGATTCAGAAGGCAATCGCTCTGGATGCGATTCAGAAGGCAATCGCTAATGATCGAGCGCTCCGTAAGGAGCGGCAGGAAGTCGACGAAATTCGTGGGCGATTCGAATCGCTTACCCCTCGCGAGAAGGAAGTGCTTGACCAGGTCGTGGCGGGCCTCCTCAACAAGCAGATTGCCGACAAACTTGGCATGAGCGAACTTACTGTTAAAACTCACCGCGCGCACGTAATGGAAAAGACCCATGCAGACTCCCTGGCCCATTTGGTTCGCATGGCTGAAAAACTCAAGGCTACCACTCGAAAGTAAGGATCGTCCTCCTCCTAAAGCAGTAGATTTTCAAGACAAAGCAGGATAGTTTTCAAGTCGCCCGGTTGGTAGTCTCGTGTTCGTGGCAGTTCGAACTTGCCTCAGACTGGGTGGACTGAAGTGGACCAGACTCAAAATAACGCCGGCATTATCGCAATCGTTGACGACGATGAGCCTCTGCGCGAAGCACTGGGAAGCGTGATGAAGGCGGCCGGCTTTTCTGCAAGGACATTTGCGTCTGCTGAGGAATTCCTCGCCTGCGACGATTGCGATGATACCGCCTGCCTAATACTCGACGTGCGTTTGCCTGGCATGAGCGGAATCGAGTTACAGAAGCACTTGAGCAAGACGACCAATCGGCTTCCCATTGTTTTCGTGACCGCCCACGGCGATGCCTCGCTTCGAGACTCGCTGATGCGAGCCGGAGCCGCGGCTTTTCTTTATAAGCCGGTTCGGAGCGACGCATTGCTAAAAGAAATTCGTAAGGCGCTGGAGGAACGCAGCGCCGACAACCGACCGTGAACGGAGCTAGCTATGGCCTCTGCCTACACGTTTAGAACGAACGACGAAACCGCAGCGAGTTTCAACCTCGCACGCCTTCCGCAATCTCGTGCGGATGCAACCAACGAAATTGTGGGAGAGAGTCCGCTGCTGCAATCCTTGTTGCAACAGGTAAAGCTCGTCGCACCCACAGACTCCACAGTTCTGATTTTGGGGGAAACGGGCACCGGGAAGGAATTGATCGCGCGCGCCATTCATCGACTTTCCAACCGGTCGTCGCGTCCATTTATCCGTGTTAACTGTGCAGCGATTCCACCTTCCTTGATCGCGTCTGAGTTGTTTGGACATGAAAGAGGAGCGTTTACCGGAGCCCTGCAGCGGCGCCAGGGCCGTTTCGAGGCAGCCAACGGGGGAACAATTTTTCTCGATGAGATCGGCGAGTTACCCATGGAAACCCAGATCACTCTCCTCCGCGTGATTCAGGAAAGAGAATTCGAGCGGGTCGGCAGTAGTCAGCCTATCTCTGTGGATGTTCGCATCATCGCGGCAACGAACCGTGATCTGGAAGCGGCTGTCGCGGACCGCACGTTTCGCTCTGACATGTTTTACCGGCTGAATGTCTTTCCGATTCATGTCCCTGCGTTAAGAGAAAGGCTGGAGGATATCCCGGTTCTGATTGAGCATCTGATCGAACGTTTCGCCCGGAGAGCGGGCAAAGCATTTCGCACGATCAAGATGAACACGATCGAAATTCTGCAAGCTTACGATTGGCCAGGCAACATCCGCGAACTGCAGAATGTAATCGAAAGGTCCGTCATCCTAGCCGAGGGAGACGTGTTCTCGGTCGACGAGGGGTGGGTGAAGCGCGAGCTTCGGCGGCCACGGACGACGACACCCCTCGTTAGCTCAATTG